>Ga0193960_1000890_pt1 | contig 12216 bp, 22 predicted proteins | sample FB_3_MG_FD_140338 | JGI IMG/M metagenome (GOLD analysis project Ga0193960, IMG submission 140338) | Microbial mat bacterial communities from the Broadkill River, Lewes, Delaware, United States - FB_3_MG | ecosystem: Environmental > Aquatic > Freshwater > River > Microbial mats | place: USA...
CCTCGTAAATATCCGTAGCAATCCAATCACCGTTTCTATGATCTGAACTAACTGGTATTGTTGGCTCTCCCGATCCTCTTTTAATTCCAAATCTTTCTATCCTGTCCTTACAGCTCATTATCCTCTTTTAAATGATGAATTACTTGAAACAGCATTAACACCACCACTTACAAACGGTACATCTTCTCCGACTCCGTTAGGACTTGCAATGTTTGGTGTGTTACGTATAGCTATCTCTTTATCTATTAATTGTATTGCTTTTCTCTTCTTTGGTTTCAGTACCTTAACTAACTCGATCTCTGTCGTTGCTTGTATCTCAAAGTCAAAGTCTTTTATCTTGTTCAATCTGTATAACGCACCGTCAACCATTTGAAGGCGTGAAAACTTTTTATTTTTTACCGTGAAGTTATCCCACTTAACACTAAGCGTCACTAACTGCCCTGCTCGGTTGGTTAACTCATTTGTAAAGATACTGTAATATTCCGAGAAACAGTTAGACGTTGTTACGATTGTAGCCTGATAAAACACCTCATTAACTAGCTTGAAGTTTAAATCAAATGTAGGTGATTCCCAATCGTTGAAATGGTGAATACATGGGTAGGTTGTCAGTGCTTCCCATTGTGTAGGGTCATCGGTATTCCTGAAAGTCCAATCACCTGTCTTTAATCCGTTCCAAAAACAAACCCTTGCTTCTCCTTTATTGCCTTTTATAGCTCCTGAGTTGTCCTCTGATATGTATCTAGGTATCAAGAATCCGTTTTCTATCTGATAAGGCACAATAGTACTCCAAGGAAGCTGTATTTTTTCCTCACCTTTAGCGAAAAATGAACCTTGTTCGTGTAAGTAGTCTCCATATTGCTCCCCCCAACTCTCAAAATATACCATTGAATCCCTGTCTTTGTTCTGCTTAAACTTGAAACTGAATGTTTTACCGTACTCGTTGGCTATCGGTTTGATCGTTATGTCCTTTTTTCTGTCTACTTCCGTGGAAATATCATCGAAATCATTAGTGTTTGTGTAGTATTGAGTAAATGGACGTATCTCAACACCGCCCCTTTCGTCTGGATCGCTTGTGTATAGGTTGTATTGGCGGATGAATCCTATCAAAAAGTCACTACAAAGCATATCGGGAATAAACTTTGATAACGAAACAGTGCCTCCATCCGTGATATTCTCGTCTATACTAGACAAAGTTAACTCTAAAGGTGTGTTAGTTGTTAGTTCATACGTCACTGTATCGGTGTCGTTTGCTGTAGCTCTTGAAACTCCCACGCCTCCCGTCTGTAATCTTAGTGTTATTTCATCTCCTGACTGACAGAATAGGTTTATATTGACGTTTACCACGTGACTTGATGGGTTTGTGCTCGAGTCTTGCAAGTTTACCGATTGGATCAATTGACCGTTGCGAAGTATTAATAGTTGGCTATCTGTCTTAAACTCGTAAGTGAGTATTCCTGTATCGATATTTATACCTAAATCACCCGTTAAGCTAAAGCTATAGTTTCCTGACTTCTGCACTGTTATCAACCCGTCATCATACTGGTCTAGTAAGTCGCTTGTTTCTACTACTGTTAAATTTGCTCCAGTAATATCTAAAACTCCAAACGTTGCAATGTTAGCCGTTAAAGACGGTTGAAACGATCCAAGTACAAACTGTTGTCCCCATTGTACATTGCTAGTAGATGAATAATTCAAATCTCCTGAATCTAAATCAACCAGTCGGTTTGCAATATCTAAAGGGGTTATACTGTTGTCTATGTAATCACCACCACCGTAACCGAATAAAAGGTTATTAATGTCGTCGGAATCTAGCCAAGATGAATCTATAGTCAATCCTAAGTACTCGTACATCTTCTCTATGATCTCCTTTTGATGAACATACGGCACAATATCCGTAGTATTCCAAATAGTCCCTACACGACCGTTTCCACGTTCAATCAATGGGTATCTATAACCAGAGCCTGAAGGAGTCAACCAACTAGCCTTTATATTCGCTCTTGTTAAATCGTGGTCGTACTCGCTCCAATCTAGTTCACTCACCCGAAGATTAGAAAGTAAAAGAAAGTAATCAACCGTTTCAGAGAATAGGTGAGTATAGAATTTAATCTTGTCGTCTTTGATTACAACCTTGTTAAGCTTTAGAACACCGTCTCCGAATATTCTTAACCCCTGCTTTTTTAGTATTGCGTCAGTCTTTTGTGTGGCATCGAAGTTAATAGCTCCATCCGTTACCGTGAAGTTATAGAACGAACGAAAGAAAGAACAGTTGTTAGATGTACCCTCTAGTACTATTTCTTTGGAGAACTTTCTAGCACGGTCTTTTATGTCCTTTACATCTGATATTGAGAAGTTTAAAGGAACAGCAATACGACTAGACAAGTCTAACTGAAAGTTATTACAAATTAGTTGATCGTTCACTTCAAGTGTTATTTATCACCATTGCGGTTATGCATGATCCAGTTATTGCGCCAAGCGTAACACATAAGGCGTTTAACCAAATATCTCTGCCTATTGTTGGTTCTGTAAAGCTATAATCGGATGCTCCGCTAGGCATTGGAGGTCTACCACCTACTCTTGTATGTCTTGGTGGAGGAGATGGCGGTGGTGCTTGCCTACCTTTACCCGAAGGTTTTTTTATATTGGATTTTGTTAAACCCTCAACTATTGGCTTTGATTTCATAGCTTAATACTGTTACGGTTGTTTGTCTTCTCGTAGTTCATTTCTTCCATAATCAAATCATCAAACCTACCCTGTTTTTCCTTGTAGCTTCTGTTGGTTATGTTTAGGCTAAATAGTAATCCTGTTGTATTGTGCAAATAGTATAGAACAGAGTCATAAGAACTAACGAACCAGTTTTGTATTGTGTCGGTCATGTAGTTAGTAACTAGCATTCCTTTATCCTGCATTGTCTTTTCAAAGTCTTTATTCCCTGAACTCGTGTGATCATAAACAAATTCTGTTCCATTCCATTGTCCGTACCTAGTTTTGTACGATCTTGATTCTATATCTGTTTCACTTGTTACGTTGTGTTCAATTGGGTACTGATCAAATGTACCGTACTTATTCAACCATACCAAAGCATGAACATCAAAACAGTAGTCTGTAACGTATGTAAATCTCAAGGTTTCTGAACCTGTCAATGTTATTTCAAAGTACGATACATCATTAAAATCTAAGCCACCATAAACAGCTTGTAGGTTGTCGCTTGATGCGTTTATTTGCCAATATCTGTAAAAAGCCGAATCGTTATAGGTATCAAGCAACACGCCGTTAACATCGTAGAAAGTAATAGTTATTCCAGTAGGTATGTCTTTTAACATTCCACAGATTACGTCCTGACCTTTTATTACCCTAAATTGATTGTTAGGCGTGTCAGTCATCCACTTGACACCTAAATAGTCAACATTGAAATCCTTATCTTCCCATTCCGCAGGGTCTAACTCAGCCTTAAAACAATACGTTTCTGTGCTTGCTAGTGCTGCTTGATCTGTTGCGGGGTCTCCGTACACTTCCGTAACCCTTAAAGATATTGTGTCTATGATGTCTAACGCTGAATGAAGAGAACTTGTTATAGATGGTTTAGGCAAAATGTTGTCTACAATAGGGGATATATCAAACTGCGATCTATTAGAAGATTGAGGAAATACCTGATCTTCACTTACTAAAGCACCACCTAATAACGTTTCTACCTTAAACGAGAAATTAGCCTGTCCTGTTTGGTCAGAGCTAAATACGTAGCTTAACGGGTTTCCGCTTGGGCTGTAATCGTTCGGTATGTTATGGAATATTATTGCCATTTTTAAATAAACTCATTTAACACTGCTGAATACAACTCACTTAACAGCTCCTTTATTTGAGGTGGTTTAATTCCAACTAAGAATAGTTTATGAGAGCAGTTGATATACTTTTGCATATTAGATTCGTCACTCCACTCACCCTCGTAAGGTAGTTCATTCTTTATCCAATCGTTTAACGCTTCAACTACATCTACTTCCATGGCTCTACTATTCTAATTGTTATTGCTTGCTTCATCAATTTACTTATCGGCTCTTCTAACTCTCGTATCAATGTCTCGTTGACCACATCAGAGTAAAAAGGTCGTGCTATTTGTCCTCGCTCCTTTATGCCCATTCCCTCAACATGGCTTTTACTTATCCAGTTGCTTTGACCATTTGAATAAGTAACCCCTCTATGCCTTTCCCAATTCTTCATTGACTGAGAGAAGGTGTATTGCCCTTTCGGTTGAGTACCCCAATTAGGCGCACCCCTATTAACAAGAGTACCGTTTACTCCATAATTGACAAACTTCCAGTAAAAAGGTGCTTTAATCTCAACGGAAACCTCTGATCCTTTTACGCTTGTTTTGGTTGGCGTGATGCCTTGGGCTAGTTCTCTACTTGCATTAGCATCATACTTTACTAGGTTCTTTCGTAGTTCGTCGATTATGTCCTGCACTTGTAGTTGTAACAACTGAGAAAGCGGAGACTTTGGATCACCGCTTAATGCTTCTTTAGAACTTCCTAAATTTAACTTTCTTAATATGTCTGCTTCACTTGGCATAGTGCAAGATACTAATTATTTTCTTCTAGTTATTCAATCTGTTGGTGGTTCTGGTAAAGGCATCCAGTGAGTAACATCATCTCTTAATATGCACTCCCTTGATTCTATCCAGCTATCTACATTGTATTCCCCTATCTCCATCATTCCATCAGACTCGTAAATAAATACATTTACACCTATTTCTGGTAATCTATCTTCTACTTTTATCCATTCCATACTTTCTACTATTACTAATTGTTTACTTATTGGTCACACCAAGCCTTTACTTCCTGTAAGAATACTATACATAAGTCTTCGCTGTTTTAACAACTACTTTACCAGACCTTAGACATTTGCGCTTCCTGTTATATTTTGTTCGCTCAGTTAGTAGATAATTAAATCTTGACGTATTCTTACAGTCGCATGTTGAGAGGCTTAACTCAGAGCATGACTATTTGTCTAACCGTTCTAATCTAGTCCTTGAGATTCTTTTTAATGATGGAACAAGCGGAATACAACAAAACATCTATTTTGTTAGCGCACAAAAAAAAGGCTACAAGCTTCAACCTTTGTAACCTTCTATGGTGATTCCCCTCATCGGGTAGAATATCCTTTAGATTTAGTTAGTGTTGAAGCTGACCTTTTACGGTCTGAACTAACTTGGTTCAAATATACAAAAATTTATTTAATCTATGCTTGTATCTCTTCTCTTGTTTTCATAGGTTAATCTTTTGGGGGTTCTGGGAGGGGTTGCCAGTGGGTAACGTTGTTCTCTATTACTTTTTTATGTGAATTTGCAAGAAAGAAAGCCCCACTAAAATGTGTGTACCCTTCAAAAACAACCTTCTCTTTATTTGCCGATCCGCACAACAACACCCTAACTCCTGTTTGGGGCAATCTATCATCTACCTTTATCCAATTACTCATAACTTATTTGTTACTTGTTTAAGATTGTCCATGAATTGAAATACTGCCGTGTCTGCCCAGTTTTCAGGCATAATACAATTTAATTCAACTCCACGCCTAGTAGTGTGCTTTACAATCCTTCCTAGACTGTTGTATTCAATCTTAACACCTTCTTGATTGATCGTGATTTCTGTTACCGCAGTACTTCCGAATGCCGCGTCATTTCCGTTTGTTTTACTCATTGTGTTAGGTGTTTAATTAAAATTATTGCTGTAACTGTTGTTGATAGTTGCCAAACTAAATAGACCCATTTTAATATTGGGTATTTCAAAAAATTGAAGTGTTTTTCATCTGCTCCAAAACTCATAGTTAAGGCTACATATACACCAATAAAAGGAATCCAAAATAAATATATCATAACGTACAATTGTAAAAATTCTCTAAGACTCTCATAGCTTCAATAACTTCGTCGAAGTGTACTTCTGTCATATCTTCTAACTGCTCTTTCATTGTTTCATCATCGAAGTCAATTTCTGAAGCACCAGAAGATGATATGAAGTCTGCTTCTGCCTCTATCAACTCATCAATTTTTTCGTTGTAACTTTTCATGCCATTACTACTTTTACGGTTAATTCATCAGTTACTGAAATGTCATGACCATAACCACCCCATTTCAATCTCAAAGCGTCACACAATAAATCATGATCTGTACATGATTCACACTCCACTTCAAGGATAATTGATCCTTCTGTGCTAAAATTATCACCTATACCAAGTGAAATAGATTGTAGTTGACCTATATACTCATTAATGTTTTCCAATTCTCTCATATCTCTTGTTTTTCTTTCAAATCTACACAAATCAATCACTTAATAACTTACAATTATGATAAGCGGTAAGTATCAAGGATGAACGGTATTCACTATGGACATTTATGGCTGTCCAAACCAATGATATAAAATAGAGCAGACAAGACTCGAACTTGTATCACTTAACCGACCTGCGCCAGTGTGTAATGCCAATTATACTACTACTCTATTTCAATATTAACACTACCGACCTACTCCCTTTAATCTATTACTAAAAAGCTAGAGTTTCTTTCAGTAGGTAGTGCTTAATGTGTTGACAGGTACTTGTACTAATAAGCAATTGCTCTTTCCTTTCCCTGTCAATATTTCAAAGAACTAATTTTGTCGCGACGAGGGGAATCGAACCAATATAAACTACTCACATTATTTTCGTTTATCCTCTTCAAGTCGGTAATGAGCCGTACCTGTTCCAAAATCGCGCTATATTATTTAACCTTCCTCGTTTGGTTGGTTTAATGAATGTAATCCTCGTATTTAACGTTTGACCAAATATACTACCATCAAACCGATAAAAGTAGGTAATTGTGATGAACGGTGATTATTGATGATGAGTGGTAATTACACCTTTCTTACCCTCTTCTTAGCTGCTGTGTAATCTTCCTTTAGCTTGTGCGTTAAGAACTTCGCTCTATGGTCAAACACATAGATGTTCCAATCTGTGACAGACTTCCAGTGTCCGTTTGTAAACTCCTTGGCTAGTGCGTGGATTGTTTTCTCCCAAACAAACTTTTTACTTTGTCTCGAATGTTCTTCCCCTTCATCGCTGCCCTCTCTCTTGTTACCTGTAGCTTTATTGATTTGTGTAATTTGCTCAAAAAAAAAGCGTCTGCTTCCATGTAAGCTTGTAAAGTTAAATGCTGTTCAATGGTTTCTTTCCTGTCCTTTATAGGGTGTAATAGGTTTCCATTTTCATCTGTCTCTCCGTACTTGCAACCTTTTGGGAAATAGAATAAACACGCCTTTCTAACTGGATCGTTTACTAAGTCTGTATTACTGAAATCAATATGCCAACCAGTAGCAACCTTGTGCGGGTCAATCAACTCAAACATCTTACCGTCTAACTCGATTTCTTTTGGTGGTGAGTCGTTAAGCTTAAACCCTGCGAATGAAAGTAAAGCAGTAGCATATAATAGCTCTACATCTTTCTTTCCTAGCTTCTTGATCTCGTGTAGTGGTGTACCTGTCAAGTCGGATAGAAATACTACTTTCTCTGATAGTGTTGGACGCTCTGATAATACACTCTCCTTAATAGCCTTGTAGTGCTTGATTCTTAAATCCTTCTTGTGCTTTGGTATTTTAATTAGTGTACTCATAATTGTAACTTAATAATATTGTCCGTCATACTTACCCTCTGAACCTACACCATAACAAAGCGCGTCCATTAGGTGGTCTTTGTTTGATTTCTTCGGCTTCCCTGTCTTTGGGTCATACACCCACTCACGTATTTCTTCTATTAGGTTGATGGATGACTTGTGTATAAAGATAGTACTTTCATCTAACTTTTGGATAGCATAGTCTTTTATGTCTCTCTTGTTGTCGCACTCCGTAGCTCGTATGCCTTCTGATTTTAAGTCAGCAATACTCTTTGGCTCTGCGTAATCACAAAACGCTGTAGTGTCGCTAGTGTATCCGTTCTGCTTCATTGCTTGGGCTGCTTTCCTGTTGGATAACTGTGTACTATAAACAAGTTCTTTCAGATAATATGCCCCGTCTCTTTTGTATATGTCAACCGCTGCGAACTTAGAAACACTAAACCCGAAATCTACGCCTGTACACACTTTCTTTGCGTCTGCTGGTATCTCGTCAACTTGCTCCCAATTAGGGAATACAACACCGTCTAATTGACCGATAAGCCCAAGTCCGTACACTTTCCACTTGTTAGCCCAATACTTGCTCTTTATATTTGCTTCATTGAATAATTCATCAACTGGCAACTCAGGGTTGTAGAACCCCTTTTGCTTGTAGTCTAGGATAGATTTAACCTCTGACTTGCTTAAGTACTCATTGTCTTCGAATGTTAAACGTAGATAGTTGTTCTCGTTAATGTAGTCGTCTCCCCAGAATACTCTGTCTGGGTTGTAGTCGATTATGGTTAACCCTGCACGGCTAATGAATTGGACGGCTGTGTCAACTTCCATCCTGTCCGCTTCGTTGATGTATAAAAGATCACGCCTAAACCCCTTTCCTAAGTCTGTGGTATCTGCACCTAAGAAATCAATATAACTGCCGTTAGAGTACTCGTGTTTACTTTCTGAACGGTTAAAGTCGTGTTCCGACTGCATAACACCCCAATCTAGACAAATCTTTTTGTAGTCACGTACTACCGTCTTTTTCATCTTGGATAACTCCGAACTTAAAACTGTTGCTTCCTTTGCCGAGTTGGCTAATGATTGAATGAACAATTGAACAATTGAGACTGTCTTACTCGCTCCCTGTCCTCCACAAATAACAAAAACGTCCTCGTCAGGGTTTGAGGTTATTAAGTCGAGTATCTTGTGATAGGCTCGTGTGTATAGGAATTTATTCTGCAATATTTATTCATGTTGTTTAGGTGCCGCATAACAATCCTCATCTGACTGAGTTGTTTCCACACCGCAATAAATACAAATGTGTATTTCTTCTTCTTCCATATCTTCTACTTTCTATTTCCAATGTCGGGAACATTTGGAATGTTAATACCTCCTTTATGATCTAACTCTTTCTTGTCTGCTAGTCCGTTTAATCTTGCTACTAAATTCTGCGATTTAAACTTTCCTGTAAGGCTTCCGCTTATCTGATGCTCCTCCCATTCTTTTCGCGCACACGTAACGACTCCCAGATAATCTGTGTAGTTATCATCATCATTGTCAATATATTGATGAACATGGAACCCGTAAGTTCTGTACACGTATGCTTCGAAGCCTCTTCTGAGGTATGGCTTAGGTCTTGTTAGCGTAAGTACTACACCTTTACCAGTTGCGACTTCTTCCTTATCAGGATTGTCATCTATGGTTTTTTTGTATTCATCCCACATTTGTAGGAATCGTTCAGGTGTTTCTATATACTTGTGCTTTGCCATTTGTTTAGATTGTTGTTAGTATGTATAAGGCGTATATTGTTGCGAGTACTGCAACTACTGTTACTACTATTTGCCCTGTGTTATTTTGGTTATCTTCCATTACTCAGCTTTTAATAGTTCGATAAACTTGTCAATGCTTCGTGCTTTGATGTTAGGGAATATCTTTCTTAGCTCCTTTAGTGGTAGCTTTGCGAGGTCTTCAATGCTTTCTTGAGACGCTTTTTTAATCTTATCGTCTGTGACAGGAATAATAGTTTTGTTCTCGAGCTTGCCTATAAGTCTAGGCTCATTTTTCTTCTGAACTTCTTTTTTGTTTTTAGCCTTGTTTGATTCTGCATTTTTAGACTCTTCAAACTTAATGTAGTTGTGAATACAGTTCATTGCTGTAATTACACAGTAGCTACATGACTTGTCTAATGGTTTTACGAACTTCTTACCGTAGCTCTTTTGTAGTTCAATGTTTGCTAAACTTAGGTGTTTAAGTTCTTCTTTTGTGAAGTCTGTGTTTTTGTTCTCACACTTTGCGCGAACGATGTTCAGGCTCTCTTCGTGTTCTGTTATTCTTTTCATTTTCTTAGTAATTATCTCTTAGTATTCTTATAGCCCAATCTAACTTTTCATCTATCTCTTTAATTTTTGAATCTCCTAAAGATTGTAAGCTGTCTAAGGCTGCTTCACGACCTAATTCCGCTTTTTCATATAAATCATTCACGCTGCTTACCACTGATTCAATTCTGTCTACCGTTTGTTTTATCATTTCTCTTGTGTTAGTACTGCTAATAAAAATACCCCCATTGCAACAACAGGGTTAGAACTTGCGACCAGTGCCACCCAAAAAGATTGACACGGGAAGCATTCTAATATCTTGATTTGTTTTGTTTGGCTGATCTTAAACACCTTTCGGATGTAGTAACCTATATTCCACTTGATGAACAGAACATACATAGCAAACCAGATGCCTAGTATCTGCATATAATCTAAATCAAAACTAATCCAATTCAATAACATATCTCTTTCTTATTTCTTCTTTAACAAATGTACATAATTTACCGATAGCTTTTCTGTCTACTCCTGAACGCTGTGAGAATGCAAACTCTGAAATTCCAGTAAGATAACACTGTTTGAATACTTTTACTTCTAAGGTGTAGCCTTCATTCTCTAGCTGTAGGAGTATTGTGTGTAGCCTTATAGTGTCATACCCTCCTGTTGGCGTGTCATCTATCTGCTGCTTTGTTAGCTCTGGCTTTCTGTACTTTCTGTAAAACTTGCTAGATTTGTTTCTGTACTCCCTTTCTAGTGTTATATGTACATACCTATCTAAAGCTTTTTTGTTTACCTCTTTGCACTTGTCCAGTAGTTTGTTGTTTAGTATTACATGGTGTACAAGGTCTTCACCTAAATCTCCCGCTATACCTCTGGCATATCCATAATACTTATCTATTCTCTCAACTACTGGATTCACATTGCTAAGTTACGAAATTATATTTACTTGGTTTTCAACCTATATTACACACTACTATCATCCCTAGGACTATTGTTATAGCTAGTATTGCTTTAAGTGTTGTTTTCATAATCTATATTTTTCAATTCTATCTAACTTACTCTTTTTAATCTGTGGTAAATCTGCGCAACTAGCGTAGTCTAACTCTAACAGTATTAGGTATATCATTCTTATTAGCTTTATTGGCACTAGTCTTTTCATAGTTGTATCTTGTTTATTTTCCTACTCTTTGTTAGTATTGTGTTGAACGGCTTGAATTACGGATGAGTGGCAAGTGTGTTTGTTTCTTCTAATATTTTAATTTGATTTTTAATCAACTCCTCTATGGTACTGTCCAGATCGATCATACCTCGATTCTTTTGGTTTAGAATAAACTGAAATGTGTCACTTGCTGTTGTTATCTTGTTATCTATCTCTAACGCTAAAGGGTGGTACTTATTAATAAACTCTCTGCCTTCAATAGTAAATGTGTCTAACTTTTTAGGGAAGTCCTTTTTTATCTCACCAAAGAAGTTAGTTATTGATTTTGATTTGATTGATTTCATTGTGTTTTGTTTCTAGTATATAGGAGTCTTATTTGTTTTCTTCGCAGTACTTCTTATAGGCTGCTTCTACTTCTACACTAACTATTGCTTTTTGTCGAATATTCTCAATACTTACCTTTTGTTTATGGTATTTAGGGAAGTGTTTTGTCAAAAATACAGGCGGTGCATCCTGGGTTTTATTCCCATCATCATCATCAGACATCAAACACAACAATCCTTGAAGCGTATAGCGTCTAAAGTATGTAATCGCTGACCCTTGCGCTTGCGGTTGTAACGATGAATTTAACTCTAAACAACTCTCTACACTCTCACCGCTTTCCGTATCTTGTATAATAGTGTACTGTTTACCGTCTCTGATCGGCTGTAAGAGAAGCAAACCTTTTTCCAGTAGGATAGGTTCAACCGCTTCAATTAAAGCGTTGATATCGGCATACGTGTTTTTGAAATGCGAATTCTTTGCGTTCTTTGCAACTACATCAATTTCGCTCTTTGCTTCGTGTAGCTTCTTGATTATGTTTTTATTCTCCATTACTTGCTGTTGTTAATTTTATACTCGTAGTCTCTTAACTCCTTCTTTGCTTTAGCTGTGTTCTTTACTAACTGCTTGTGTACTGTATCATTTTTAAATACTGGGTTATCCTGTCTGATCTCGTTGATAACCATCTGAGCGCGTATGTACTCAGGTATTTCATTATACGCTTCCTCTGTTGTTAAGCAGCTTAAGTACTGTTGATTCTCTTCTAGCATTTCTAAGAACTCTCTTCTTTGTAGACTCATAATTCTTGTTTTACATTCTA
>Ga0193960_1000891_pt1 | contig 12207 bp, 9 predicted proteins | sample FB_3_MG_FD_140338 | JGI IMG/M metagenome (GOLD analysis project Ga0193960, IMG submission 140338) | Microbial mat bacterial communities from the Broadkill River, Lewes, Delaware, United States - FB_3_MG | ecosystem: Environmental > Aquatic > Freshwater > River > Microbial mats | place: USA...
AATTGCCTTGGGCAGAAAGATTCGAAGTTCCGAGTAGTAGAACTGCTGCAAAAAGGAAAAGACTTTGTGCAATTTTCTTCATAAGTATCATTTTAGTGTATGTATGATTAAACGAATAATCAATACTTTTATTTTTCTAAAATCAAATGTATGAAAAAATATCTCCTGCGACTTAAATTCTCTGTTAAAAGATGTAAAAATCTAGATGTGTAAATTTGATCTTTGGATTTGCTATAAGAAAGGATTACAATTGAACCCCGTTATTGTGCAGAATGCTAATCACTTCTGTTCCCAGGTTTGGTTTTACCAAACTTAGCATCTGAATGATCTTCTGATTTTCGATATCAGTTAAGCCCAATATAATGTATGCAGAATTGCGATCTTCTGGAGCATCTTTTATCAGTTCCAATAAAATATTTGTTCCCGAATGGAACTCTTTATTCGATAAAACTGAAAGGTTAACAAAGAATTGGCTGGCAGCACGAATAATTTGACCATCCTCCTCAACTTGAATGAAAGGAAACAAAGCCAGAACCGCTTTAGGATTTTTAGTACGAATAACACCACTCAGGGCAGTTAGTAACTTGGTACGCTCTTCGCTAGTGGTTTTCGAAATCAAAAATTCATACAAACGGAACAGTACAGGAATCATCTTTTTATTTCGGGTCTCCCCATATAAAAAGAAGGTTCTGAAAGCCATTACCTGCAATTCGTTTTTATTCAGGTCGTTCCACTTGTCCGATTCCAATGCCACTTTATCCAAATAAGAATAGTCCTTGTTCTGTTCTGCCATGTGCTTAAAAAATAGTTGAGTGCAAAGATATCACGATTGCGGCTTTCGTAAAACAATTGATAGGATTTATTTTCCATTTGAAATTAATATGAATTAAGCTTATCAATAGTTTCTGTTTTGCAGTTCTTACTTTTTTGTTAATTTTGCTAACCCTTGCTCAGGTGGTGGAATTGGTAGACACGCCAGCTTGAGGGGCTGGTGGCCTTATGGTCGTGCAAGTTCGAGTCTTGTTCTGAGCACTTATTAAAAAGAATCAGGGTTAACGCCCTGATTTCAAGTCGTTCCCCAACGCGCTAACGTTAGGTTCAATCAAAAGTTCAATCACTTTTAATCAACCTTTCGCTATGAAAAATCATTATTCAGAACCATTATTGTACCCAACGAATTTAGATATTAAAAAATCTTGGTTTGTTGCTTTTAGGTTTACTAATCCACTTACAGGAGAGCGTAAACAATTTCAATTTCGAGGAGATATTAACCGTTTCAAAAATAAGAAAGAACGAACAAGGGAGGGCAAATCCCTTTGTCGAGCTTTATATTCTATGTTAGAGGAGGGGTGGAACCCTTTTACTGATGAAACTGAAAAGGAATATGATTGCAAAACACTCATTGAGTTATTGGATGATATGCTCCTGATTAAAAAAAGCTCAATAAAAATTAAGTCGTATCGAACCTATTCTGATGCAAAAAAAATTCTTCAAAAATGGATGGAGAAAAAGAAAATGAAGGCTGTAAGACCGAATTCATTTACAACTAAGCATGCAAGGCAGTTTGCAGATTACTTACTGAGTGAAAGAAAGTATCAAGGAAAAACTTTTAATTCAATGATTGGGTTTATGAAGATCTTTTTTAATATGTTGATTGCTCGTGAAATTATCGAGAAAAATCCATTTGGAAAGATTGAAAAGATGGCTCATGATATAGGTAAAAATCATGCTTTTACAAGTACTGAAAAAAAACAATTGATTGAGCGATGCAAGCTAGAAGATAGACCCTTGTATCATTTTATTAATTTCATGTATCATGGCTTTATAAGAAGATCTGAACTTGTACAATTAAGAGTACAGGATGTGGATGTTGAAAACAGAACTATTCTGATTAATTCAAAAATATCAAAAAATAGGAAACAGGAAAGTGTGTCAATCACTGAGGGACTATTAGGTGTAATTGAAGAAATGAATCTAAAAAACTATCCAGATGACAATTTTATTTTTGGTCATGGACTAACACCAAATGATAAAATGTATAAAAAGCCCGATACGATTACACATCGGCATCGTAAACATCTTAAAGCTTTAGAAATTTCAAGTGAAAAAACCTTGTATAGTTGGAAGCATACAGGGGTTTGTGATTACTTTACTGCCATTAAAGACCCTTATGTGATTATGCGACAATTAAGGCATCATGATTTATCTATTACTATGGTGTATCTAAAATCACTGGGTTTAACACCAAATAGGGAGATGATGATGGCTAAAATAGTTTTATAATTATTTTAGTCTTATGAGCCGAGTCAAACTCTATGCTAATTTTTTAGCTCTTTTCTAAAGTTTTTAATTTTTCCCCCGCCTCGGTTACAATAACCCTCATAAGCAGCAATGTTTATGAGGGTTTTGTTTTTCAGGGGAACGAATGGGGGAACGTTTGATAGTGTTAAAATTTCAGTATGAAATTACTGGATAAGCTCCAAAATGAATTTTTTGTTCCTTTTTAAAAATCCATTTAAGGCGGTTTGTGACTCTTTAATTGGATAACCCACAACTTAATCCAATACAATCATTCAAAGCTGTCAAAAGAACTATATTGGTCTTTTTTTTCGATGATTAAAGCAATAGGACTTCTCAGAAACATTTTTCCCAAAAAATAAAGATCTGAATGAAATCCTAACTAGAATTTAGGCTGTAGTTTCACCAGAACCTAGTAAAGAACATATTACCCACTGCTTATATGCACCTTACAGTACATGTTTTTAATAAATAATCACTCAGATTACTAAGTATATATTAATTCTAATATATTTCGATCTCAGTATTATCATCTGTGATTAACAATTCATTTTGAATTGCATCATTTAAATGTCCCAAAAATCCATAATCCACATTATTGTCCTTTTCGAAGAAATATCGCCAGTCTATAAATGTTGAGTTGTTTTTTAAAAATAATTCACTGAATTTATTATCGTCAATTTTAAGATGTGAACAAGTGTATTTACTAATACGATCTTTTCTATATTGATCTAATTTTGAGTATAATTCATCTATTTTATGTCCTTTTGTTAAATTATTATCCTTCTTGTAAAGTAGGGCTTTGATTCCTAATTCAATTGAAAGAGCCAAAATAACAGTAGATGGAATCATTATAGCACATCCTTTACCGTTTCCTCCATTATCGGCAATTGTAATCCTATTATTTAATTCTTTATTCAATATTTTAAATGCATCATTAAAGATGGCAGAAGCATCTATAAGGTATTCAGGCTTAGTGTTATCAGTCATGTTATTTTATTTATGTTATTACCTTCTGAATAGCACATTTCAAATATTAGTTTATATTCCTCTTTTAATAATTCTATTGTTTTGTGAAATTCAGTGATATACGTGTTTTAAATTCAGGAATTTATAAAGTGACTATTTTATAGTCTCAATAGTTCATTAACCTCTTTGAAACTTAGTTCACCTCTCATCCATTGTTCTTGTTTCGTTTTAAAATAGTTCTTATTATATTCTTTAATATTAAGTTCTAGGTTAGCATCTTCTTGTAGTTTACTATTTAGATATTTAATCAAATTTTCAAAACCTTTTAGAATTTCATGAGTGCACAATATTGCCATATAGGTAAACCTTAATCGAGATACTGCTTGATAAAATTCAGTAACATCTTTAATCTTATTTGATGCTCCCCAGTCGGATAGTATTTCATTGAATTTTTTATCCCAATTCTCCATGTGTGTTAAACTATCACCTGGGTTTTTAAAATGTTTTAATTTATTCCCTATTTTTTTGATTTTTAACCTCTTGTTTAAATATCCTTTATAGCCTCCTAGTTCTTTAGGGAAATCTATTATTATGCATTTAGATTTTGGAATTTTTACTTTTTTAAAAACTTCACGATTTTTTTCTAGTTCGAATGGTGCATTATAGATTATATTTTTTCTATTGAATTTACAATAATCAATATCAAGTTGATTCAATTTATATCCATAAAATTGAGATGATTTATTATCGTACCAGCCAACTATTTCAAAAACTAACCTTCCATTGTAACTTAATTTAGTACCCCATTCTCCCAATTTATCTAAAATATCCTCATGTTGTGGGAAATGACCAGATGTAAAATACTTTAAAAGAGTCTTATAATAATAATCTGAACAATTTGTTATTTTAATACCATTTTTAAATTTATCATTTCGATTATAGCTTGGATTTATTAATAAACCTAGATCTCTAAGGTATATTGAGTGAAAATTATTTAATTGAAACTCATCATCAATTTCCTTTCTGGGGTGAAAAGGTATTCCCCAAGAGATCGCATCATGAAAACCATTTCCTTCAAAGGGGATTGTAGAGCCAAAGAGTGGGAGGTTTTGATTATTTTGAATCTCTTTCCATACGTCTTTTGAGAGATTTTCCATATCTAGTTTCTTTAATTTTTAGGTTTTTTAATGAGATTCTTGTTCTTAGGAAATATTCAATCATGATGTCAGTTAAAATATTAGAGTCTAGACCTCTATATCCATTCACACTTAATCCTTGAACTACTTCTTTTATGTAAATATCATTAATGTCTGTCACGTAGCATTGAGTAGGCAAAATGAGTTTTTCTTTTTTTGTGATTAATCGTGTTAAATCGCTTTCTTTTAAATATTTCTCAATTTGATTTCTACGTTTATGCTCTTTTATATATGAAGGATTTGATAATCCAAATTGCGGTTGATTAAAATATTGGTAAGTGCTAAATACTATTTCCCAGAAAACTTTATCTTTTTGTTCATTTTTCTTGTGTGCATTATCCCAGAAGTTAAAGAAACAATTTTGTAATTCACTATTATCGTGAATTTTAAATAATAGAATGGCTATTGATGAAATTTCAAATAAATCAACGATAATTGGAAATAATTTTAAAGTTGTGGTCTCAATTCTATTTGGATCTATCTTTTTTCTTAAACTTTCAATATAAAGTATGTTATATGCATAAAATTTAGGTAAGTATTCAATGAACTCATCCAATGTAATATTAAAAGCTTTATTTAAAATATCTTCACAAATTAATTGATAGAAATTACCGAAAAAATCAGGTAACTCATTGTTGTTAACTGAGTAGCCTGACCACCCAACCTCCCAAATTGCATTAATTGAATTTTTGAGGGATTTTTTATTATCTAAAAGCAATTCTTTTCTCTCGGAGAAGTTAAATTCTTCTTCATTCTTTAAGTTTAGAGGGGAAACCTCAGAAGATATTTTTTCCTCTATTATTCCAGAGAAAAATTCTACTTTTTTATAAATATCTAAAGATTCACTGAGAAATTCTAAAGATTCTAATGAGTGTTTTTGGGTATTTAAGTAGTTGGAAAATGAATTTATCCTTTTATGTATACTCTTAGAGATTTCGACAAAATAGTTTTTAAAAATATATTGAAATTGAAATGCCATTGCATACTCGGTATAAAATAAGGGTGTTAGAATTTGATTTTCTATTTGCTTTTCGTGTGATAACTTTTGTTGATAATTGTCAGCCCATATTCTAATTTTATATGGAAATTGCATAATAGAATCTTTATCTTCATCATAATGAATTGCCTTTGCAACCTCCTTAAGTTGATTTTTAGAAAGAATTTGTCCTAGGTTGTGATTAAAACCAACTAGATATTGAGTTAATAAAATTGAATATAAGGAAACTAATTGTAGGTTTCTTTTATTTGTTTGACTGTCTGATTCTATTAAATTGTCTTTTATAAAGGTTTCTAAATTATCAAAGAATATATCGAATATTTCTATTTCACATTGTACTGAAATTATTTGTAAGTATTTGTGTTGATTCGAAATTAATTGAATTCTACTTTCAGTATTTGAAAGGTATTTAAAGATTAAAAACTGAGTTTTTATTAATTGCTTTTCAATAGAGAAATAATCATCCTCGGTTTGTGGAATAATAGGTGAGCCTGTAGTACTAAATAATTCAAATTCTGTACTAGACGCTTCTTCCCATCGTTTGTACTTTAAAACCTTGTTATGCCAATTCTTGTTAGATGGGAATGTGTGCTTAAATGAGTTATAATAAAGTGCAAAGGATAGTAATTGATCTGAAATACTATCTAATGCGGTATTATTTAATTGAGGTTTTGTGCTTTCTTCAACTATCAGCTCTATTTTTTTTATATTCCGATTTATTTCCCCTAAAATATGTATTCCTCGTTTACTCTTTTTAAAATAGATCTTGTTGTCATATACTCGGTTTAATATTTTATTGCAGGATTCGATTAAATCTAAGACTATATTGCCAGCATTAAAGTAGATTAATATATATCTTCCAAGAGAAATGAATGCTAATAATGAGATTATTACTGTGAATGTAAATAAAAAGCAACTGATAAAAGTTGGATTGTAACCTATTATTAGTAGTAATTGAAAAATAATTGAAGAAGCTACTAATATGGCTAACAGTTTAAAGTATCGATTGATTACTTTTTGTTTTAATAATTCATTTACGATTATGCTATTTATGTTGGAATATTTAGATGTAATTATATTTAAGAAGGTTGTGAAGAAAAGACCTAAAATAACGCCCAGAATTCCAGCGACTATCACAATGATATCTTTAAAGTAATCAATGTATTTAACTCCAATTATCGTATTAGTAAGATAAATCCAATCAGCAATTGTATTTAATAGGTTGTTGGTTGAATTACAAAATACAATTGCTAGTTGCCTAGCTCCATAATCTATACAGACTAAAAAAGCGATAAAAAATACTGAAATTAGAAAGCCTTGCCCGCTTGAATTGAGTAAGTTTTTGAAGAAGCTTACGTTTTCAATTGTGCTGTTTTTTTTGTCGTAGTAATATAATTTTAATTTTTTCAATTCTATTTCTAAATTATTTTATTAGGACTAATATCTTTTAAAATGTTTTCCATAGGATTTATTTGCTATACTCCCATGGCTCAGGTTGTGTATTAAAAATTCGTATTTGAATAATTTCATTATTGTACTTCTCAGCCATTTTCGCTAGACCAAGCCTATCTATATAATCAACGGCTAACTCAATTTTCTTTTTACTTTTTATTTTTAGTTTAAAATTTGTCTCTAGTTCAACAAAACCATAAGTATTGAAAAAATATTCTTTTAACATGTTGTTTTTAAAATCGTGAGACAATAATGTTATTAGCATTTGAATAATATATTTAGAATCTTCCTCTTCAAGGCTTGCATGATGTGCTTTACCATCACTACGGTGATTTGTGATCATTTTGTCTGGAGTTAATGACCAGAATAGAGCAGAAGGTGACCATTTTATTATTTTCAAACAGTCCTCTTTATAATCTTTAGGAATACTAGTTCCTCCTTGTATCTTTTGTATTTTGTTTAATAAATCTTCATTGATGTTATTTAGGTACTGCTCACAGCCTATAGCTAATAAAGGAATTGAGTGACTATTGAAGTATTTATAAAATCTGACGACATCATCAATTTGTTTTTTATTTGAAAGTATGATTAAATGATAACGGTGATTATTATCAGTTTTATAAACTAAGTTCATATTAATTAATGTACTCAATGCTCTTTCTATTTCATCTGAGTTTACATCATTTATTTGTTTGTTATGTTCTGTGAATTTAGCAGAAATTTCATCAAAGGTTAGAGTCTTGTCCTCAAGTAATATATATGATATAATGTACTTTTTAATGTTTTCAAACCTTAAAAGCGAGTTATTTTCATTCTCTAAATCCACAAAATACTGATAACAAGTACAGCTTTCTATCATAGATTTAATTTGAATGACTTCGTTGAGTTTTATTAGTTGCCCAGAGCTAGTTATTAGGCTATACTCATTTTCTGAAAATCCAATTAAGAAATATACAGTATTATTGTAATAGTAGAGACTCGTCTCTATTGGCTTTCTTTGAGTGTGTTTTTCAATTATCAGCTGAATTGTTTTTATGTCTATAAGCTGAAATAATCTATTTAGCTGAGTTATTAATTCTTCTCCTGTTATCAGTTTTATGTTATTGCGCCGTGTTAACAAATCTTGATAATTTCCATTAACATATCCGTTTATACCAGATAGAGCAATAAAATATCCATCAATGTTTCCTTTAATTTCTTCGAGTAATATTTTACCTAAAAACTTTAACCAATCCGTCATTGATACAGCATTTTTATATGCTTTACACTCACAAATAATAGGTTTCCTATTGTTTCCATTTAAACTTGAAACAATGTATTCTGCTTTTATATCAATTTCATGACCACCGCTACCAATTTTGTTTTTATCGATATTGACAAATCCTAAATCTTTAAGAATTTCGCATGTCAATTTTTCAAGTTGATTGCCTTTGTCGTCTGAATTTTTCCCTAGAATATATAATTGCATTTTAATATCATTTATTCATTATTATATTAAACTTGCCTATTTCAGTCCGTAATAATGATTGATCCTTTTTTTTAAAAGAGTATACCATTCAATTTGAAGTAACTTTTTAATTGAGCTGAAGATTGCAATGAATTATCACTTATTAAAATATTATAGTCTATGCTCTATTTCATTTCTTCTAAATTTTTCTCTGAAAAGATACTCTCGTATCTTTCTTATTCTTCTCCAAGATTCAATTCCTTTGTCATCAGCATTGCCATTAACATAGCCTTCCTGTGTTATATTTTCATTTAAAATATTTAGAATTGGGATTATTCCATTTTCGAAAAAAAAATTAAGGTTTTTTGTTAATTTGTAACTATCAATGTTGAGTATTTCATAAAACCTATCAATCTTTTCTACTGGAATAGAAAAATGTCCAATTGGAAATAGTTGAACAGTTACAGTTTCAATCCAAGTATTTTCTTTCTTTTTTTCTAATTCATCATATTCTTTCATCTCTCGAACGAGTATATCATACTCATTCTTCTCTGATTTTGACTTTCCAATTGTATTTGCAATCAGATGTTTAACTTTGTCTTCTATGGTGCCTCCATTTAATAGGAATTCCAACTTTTGCTTTTGTTCTTTTAAGTTGTGAAAATCAATTAACGATTTAATTTCGTCGATAACTTGTCGAGCATCTTCTTCTTTTTTAGCAAATGTTAGGATTTCATATTTAGTTGAAAGTGTTGATATTATATTTTCTATATGGTAAAGTCCTTTGTAGTTACTAGATATTATATCAAGATTGCGAATCATTTGATCTAGTTGTTCGGAGTTATCAATATGCGTAGAATCAGGAAAATCTGGAATTGTTTTTTCAAACTTAACAAGAGAAGTGTATACAATCAGTTCATATCTAACTTTTACTTCGTTTAGCTTGCACATATTGAAAGCGAACATGTCTTTTTGCTCAACGATTTCCTTATTTAATTGTTTATAAAAATTCTCCCATTGAATATTCTGTATTAGCCAATTTCTTGCACCTTCAATTCTTAGCTTTTTATTCGGACCTTGTTGAATTTCTAGTGCATTGATTATAGCAATAGACTGGAAATTTTCTAAATTTATTTTATAACCCCATAGTAATAAATACTCGCATCCAGCAATGAATCGAATGTTTGAATCAATATCATTGTTGTCAATTATCGTGAATAATTCTTTTTTAAATTCTTCAAATCCGCTATTGTTAAATGAGTTAATGTAATTCTCTTTTGCCTGTTCTATTTTAATATAGTATTTTAAATGTCCGGATTGTTTTAATGAATTTATAATTTCGGAATATTCATCATGGGTAATAAAGCCAATTGAATACTTAACTAAAGTATCAATGTATTTCAAGTGCTCAATTAAGTCATTTGGCAGTTCATCCTTTCGTCTGTTCGCTTTTTGAAAAAAAGCAAGAGAATCAAATAAGTTAGAAGTATTATATGCTGCAATACCAACAGTTAAATTATATAATGGAGATGTAATATCACCTGATATTTTTTCATTGAGAAGAATAATATCTTTCGACTTACCTTCATTGATTATTGTTAATCCTATGTTTTCAATTAGTTCTACAATTGAAGTTTCATCGGTGATCTGATATTCAGAGGTTATTGAAACTTTTTTGTTAATATCTTCCTTTCTTGTTAAATGAAGTTTTTCGGTTACCTCTCGTGTTTTTTCACATTTCTTTCTTACTTCCTCATAAATTTTTGAAACAGAATCTTTATTTAAAATTTGTGATGTTCTTAAAATATGAGAGTTTTGATCATTCCAATTTGTATTTTTTTTGGAAATTTCCTTAATAAAATCATTTATTTGCCTATAGTAGAAAGTATCCTTCTGTTTTACATAGCAGATGTAATAAGCAGGTAAACCTCCATTTAATAAATATTGAATATTTGATGTTTCTATTTGCCAACTATATGATCCATCGACATTTGGATCTTTTGTCTCAGTTGCTTTAAGCTGAACCAAAAATCTAAAATTAGTATTAGAACCCTTATATTTTAATTCTATTGCAATATCTAATCCTTTATCTCTGTATTCTTCTGGTCTGAATTCAAACAAATCAATACTAAACATTGGTCTTAATTTGTCTTTCGATAATTGCTCCAATTCTTCTTTAGGAGAACCTTTGGGTAGTTTTATTTCATCTAGGATGCTCATGTTAGGTATAGACTGTAATGTGTGATTTCTTCTGTTTATTCTTTAGTTTCAGTTATTCTTTTCTTGTCGATTTCTGAATAATCATTCCATTCACCATTTATTTTTGAGAATTGTTTATGGGCAATAATTTCATTGTATTCCTTTTCAAAAAAAAAGATTAATTCCTGATCGTTTTGAATATGATTAGGTGAATTATCTATAAGAAATATATTTTTATATTTGGTATATATTTCAATCCCATTTTTTGAATAAGATGAGTATATTTCTCTTGATTCAATGTCTAATATTCCAAAAATATACTCTCCAATATTTCCACATTTCATTATAGTTATTTCCTCATTAAAGTCTTCAGAATTTATAGTATTGAAAAAATCTGATATGGAAAGAGGGTTATCATTGTCGGTTAATAATGTCTGTACCCCACATAAGAAAGGTAAGGTTAAACCATTCTGGTAATATTTATTTAATTTATAATGTTTCAATATCTTCAACCAACTTGCCATAATGCTTACTTTTTAAAAAAACGAAAGAGTTTATTGATATTAACTCCAATACCTGCAATATTTGGTTCTAATATTATTGTATCATTAAGGATTTTCCCTATTCCACTCTTAAGTTCTTTTTTTACTTGGAAATTTTCAATTACTTTTTTCTCACGAATATCAGTAAATATTTTTTCCAATAATTTAACTACATCTATAGGGTTTTTACATACTTCAGAAATTTTTATGAATATTAGTTTATCTTCAGGAATTGGTTCATTTTTTGTTTGTTTATTATTTCTTTCTAAAAAGTATTTGGGATGAATTGTCGTAATCATTAATGCAGGCAATAATTCTTTAGGATCTATTCCATTTATGGATTCCCATGACATTAGTTCAGAGTAAAAGTGACTCTCTTTGATACCCTGAATCACAACAGAATCATTATCTGATGCAAATTCAGCTAATCTATCAAAATTATCTCTTAATGTATTTCCTATAGGCTCATCCCAATTATAATAGTCTAAAATATAGATGTAATAACTTTTATGTACTTCATCTGGAATTCCTGCTAATGTGTTTATTTTTAACCCCATATAATTTTTTTTGTTGTCTAGTACTTGCTAGGATATTAATTTAATATGATTTTTTGATCATAAAATATTTATTAAAAGTAAAAAGAAGTTATTCGTCTAACCTACTACCATAATTAAATTTCTTAAATCTTAGGGAATATAGAAACATTCTAAATAGAGTTATTGCTTCTTTTGTATAAGACTCAATATCAATCATAGTACAGATGGAATGGTTTATTTACAATTCTCGAATATTCTCACTCTGCTGAAAACAATATATTTTAATTCAAACATTCAATTAAGATCCGATTAGAGAAAAAGAGGAATTGTTTATATAGCTTTTTAAGAGACTTATATCCTACCTTAAGCTACTTAATAAACGTCTTATAAGACGGATAAACGGATAAGTAAGATATTTAAAGTAGTATTCCAATGGTAAAAACACTCCTATGTCCTTTAAATAGGGGATTTACAGATAATCACATCCTACATTAAGCTACTTACTAAACTACTTATAAGGCGGATAAACGGCTAATTAAGGTATTTAAAGTAGTATTCCATAGGTAAAGAT
>Ga0193960_1000893_pt1 | contig 12197 bp, 9 predicted proteins | sample FB_3_MG_FD_140338 | JGI IMG/M metagenome (GOLD analysis project Ga0193960, IMG submission 140338) | Microbial mat bacterial communities from the Broadkill River, Lewes, Delaware, United States - FB_3_MG | ecosystem: Environmental > Aquatic > Freshwater > River > Microbial mats | place: USA...
ACCACCCTACTTTGTGGATTACACGTTCTAAAAATGGGAGTTTGTACTTTAGAGATTTTGGTGACTCCAGATTAAAAGGAGGAGTATTTGAGTATGTTAAATTCTACGCTGAGTTTAATTATGATTTGGTACTAACCTCAGTTTTTGAAGTAGCCAAGCTTATCTCTGAGGAAATGGGCTTAGGGTTATTTGGTACTGTTAAATTAGAAAGAACAAAGAAATTCAAGACCAGAAGACTACGCCAGAAACCCACTTACCCAATAAGATTCATGTCCAGACCATTCACTAAGTTGGACATGGGGTATTGGAATAGACTAGGTGTTACTAAGGAAATACTTGAGAGATACGACATCAGGTCAGTAAGATATCTTCTATCTGTTAAAGAAGAGATAATACAGACTATAGGGTACAACGAAATAGCATTTGCTTACGTACTGGGTAACTATGACGACAAGACTGGTGTAAAGATTTATAGGCCATTTGCAGATAAAGCCTTTAAATTTAGAAATAGTTGTTCTCCAGACCCAATTTTTTACCAAGGATTAAACCAATTAACGGGCCAAAGCACCTTGGTAATAACAAAAAGTATGAAAGATGTGCTCACATTCGTGGGATTAGGTATTGAAGACACAGATTTTATTGCTCCGCCTGCCGAGGGGATTTTACCCGACGAGGAGTTCTTTAAGAAAGCAAAGATGATATACAAAAGAATTGTAGTAATATATGATTACGACAAGACTGGTATTCGTTCGGCTGAGTTCTTGAAAGAACAATATGGTGTAGAAGTCATGTTTATTAACACCACAGTACACAAAGTAAATGGTAAAGACAAGGTCTACCCAAAAGATATCTCTGATTTAGTTTGGGAAAGTGGCCAAGACAGAGCAAGAGAAAGGTTAAAAGTTTTAAAATTAATATAATATGATGTTTGCTAACTATATTTTCCCCGAGGTAATAAATTTACAGGATAAAGAACAGTACGAAATGTTTGAGAATATCGTAGAGTTTTTCTACGCTCTTGTCAAGTACCCTGAAAATATTAGTTATGCTAAACATCTGTATTTGGAAATTTTACCAGTCTCTGTGTTTAATCGAATAGATTTATGTAGAGAAAACAGAATCTCACCTACAAGCTCTGAAAGATACCGACAACTTAGTTACAGATGTATATACATTATCGGACTCATTAACGCTGAGATATATTCATTTTACGATGAAAAAGAGTCATCAGTGAAAGTCTCACTGAAAAATATAAAAGAAAAATACAATTATGGAAACAAATAATGAATTCCTTGAATTCTCTAATAGTAAGATACTAGAGGGTTGTAACCTCATAGCCAAAGCTGTGGGGATAACTTTTGGACCACAAGGTCAATCAGCTATATTGTACAGAGGACCAAAGAGAGTACCTCATATCACCTTTGATGGAATAACAGTGGGTAAACAAGTGGTATCCTCTGACCCAGTAGTTCAAATGGCCATTGATTTGGTTAGTTCTGCTTCGGAGAAAGTTGAAGAATTGGCAGGGGATGGGACTACCAGTGCAATTTTGCTTATCAATGCCTTTGTAAAATACATAACAGAGGCTCTAGGGGATTTCAAGGGTAACAAAAGATTATTGTTTGAAAATCTAGAATTGGAAATAGATTCCGTTGTTAAATCGCTAAAATCATTAGCTATAACATCACCAACAAGAAAGAACCTGACTGAAATAGGGTTAGTTGCAACAAAAGGAAACAAAAGTATTACAGAAACAAGTTTAAAAGCAGTAGAAAAATGTGGAGAAAATGGAATTATCAAAGTAGAGTTCAAGAAAGACGCAGCAGAAACCTACATAGACCATTCAGAAAATATTAGATTAAATTGGGGGTTCTTTGCTAATCAATTTGCCCTGAATAATGAGACAATGATGGCTGATTTGGATAATCCAATGATTATGCTGTCAAGAGACCCAATGGAAGATGTTGATTTAGTGTTACCGATACTTAAGTATTCAAAGCAATCTAATAGACCGTTGGTTATATTCACAACTGATTTGAATGAAGAATGTATGAAATTCATCGTGCAGAATTTGGATTTACAGGATATCTCTGTAGTACAAATCTCAGAATCATCAGGTAACACAATGGAGTTACTGGCAGATTTATCTATAGTCACTGGAGCCAAAGTACTTAGTAAAGCAAATGGGGTACCATTAAAAAGTTATTCTCCTGAGCAGTACATGGGTAGTGTTAAGAACATCAAGATACAAGAGTACCGCTCTGAACTTACACCTCATGCCGAAAGAAAACCAGATATTAAGAAAAGGGCTAATGAGTTAGATGCTTACGCTGACACCGTAATCAATTCTTACAAAAGAACTTTCCTTAAAGACAGGGTAGCTATGTTAAGGTCTTCAACTAGTACTATATATGTTGGTGGTAAAATCAACGGGGCTTCTTTTACAGAGATATCTGATACATACGATGACTGTATAAGAGCCATAAAATCTGCTACCATACAAGGTATAGTGCCTGGGGGTGGCAACGCATTAGCATTTATTGCTTACCTTAGAAGAAAGAAACTTAGTGTTTCAGAAGAGAACAGTTTCTCAGAGAAAAGCATAGCTGCTCAAATAATCACAAAAAGTATAAGTACTTTAAGACAGATTCTTTTGACTAATGCTGGTATCCGTGATGACAACTCAGAGATTTTGCTTGGGGAAGACTATGACTTATTCGGTACTGGCGAAAAAATACAGTATCTTGAAGCAGGAATTTTAGACTCAGTTCATGTTATCGAGGCTGTTGTACAGAATGCTTTCCAGATAGCTAAATTAATAACTAACTCTAGACTATGTATCCATACAGTGTTACCTAGGCAGGAGTACTTAAACAACTAATTATGCTAGAGAAGAAATCGCTTGTGTATCTTACTGCAGAGTACAAAAAGGAACACAAAATAACTGAGACAAAAATATTCGTCATAACCGAAGTACAAAACCTTGGACCTCGGTATGTTATAATGGAATATTTGACTTTACAAAATACATTAGTAGTAAACAAAGAAGACATTGAAGAAGTTAACTGATGAAGAAATAGAAGCACTTTGGGGGAATCGTTATGAGATTCCCTTAAAGGACTTGGAATCCTACATAAATTCCTGGAACAAAGGATACCGTGAGGGTAACGAGATGGTTACAGATGCAGTCTTTGATAGTATGTTAAATGTACTATTTGAGAGAGACCCTAAGAATAAACTCATTAACCAAATTGGTTATAAGGTTGAGGGCCATGAAGAAAGAAAACTACCTTACACCTTAAACAGTATCCATGTAGCTGACAAGCCCGAGGCTTTAGAGGCATACCTGAACAAGACCAACTATGGTACTTATGTTATTATGGGTAAGTATGATGGGATATCAGTACTATCACAAATTGGGGCTCACTATTCAAGAGGAGACCATTCTGTCGGAACTGACATCACAGAGAATATCCGTCACACAGATATTAATATGAATACGGCCGAACCAGGAGTATTTTATATCGGTGAAGGGATAATCACTAGGGAAAACTTTGACAGATTCTTTTCGGTAGAAACTGGTGCTGGTAGTTATAAAAAAGCTCGTTCGGCTTCTGCAGGATTATTGAGAACAAGTAAATCGATAAATCCTGTTATACTTAACAAGTTCACAGTCCAGTATTTCAATACTAGCAAGAAGTTCCCTAAAAAGTCTCTGATGTTAGAGTACTTAAATAATACGGTGAACAGTGTACCAGTCAAATACAAGATAGCCTCACAAAATGAGTTGACCCCAGAGTTCTTAGCTGAATGTATAGAATTCTTTAGAGAGACTTTTGATTGTGATGGTGTTGTAATTGAGCCAGAGTTCCTAGATGGTGTCGATACATCAATTGATTCTTACAAATGTTTGAGACACAAGATTGCTTACAAGTACCAGATAGAGGAAATAAAAGAGACTGTGGTAAAAGACATAGTATGGAACACGACTAAAACAAACTACTATGTCCCTAGAATTATTATTGAACCTACTTATCTCGATGGTGCAGAAGTGTCCTACGCAACTGTGTATAATGCAGGGTGGCTAGAACGAAGCAAAATTGGTATTGGTTCTATTATTAAGATTAGAAGGTCTGGTACTGTTATTCCCCAAGTTATTGAAGTTTTAAAGCCAGTAGAGTACGAGTTACCAAAAAGTGCCGAAGGTGTACCAGTGATGTTTGATTTAAAGAGAACTAACCTAATTGTGTTAGGTAACAATACCACAAACACAGTAAGAATCCTGGTTTATTTCTTGACTACTATTGGGGTAAAAGAATTCCAGTTTAGTAGGGTGAAAACTCTTGTGGAACATGGCATTGATTCTATCCCTAAACTAATGGGGGCATCATTGACAGAACTAATGTGTAAACAAAAGTTCTCTAGGAATCTGGCTGTACAACTAAAAGTGTCACTAGAAGCTAGGCTTAGAGATACTATGGAAAATGTCTTTGCAGATGCTGTCTCATGTTTCCCTAGAGTTGGTAGAATAACCCTAGAAGAAGTTGATTTATCCAAACGTCCTGACTTCAAAGAATTAGTAGAACTGGAGGGGATTTCAGATATTTCTGCTTCGACTATTACCACGAACTACAACAAATACCGTAAAATCCGTGAGTGTTTCCGTGAACTAGGATACAACTTTGTAAAAAGAAAAGTAGAGTCGGAGAGGCTCACAAATCACAAGGTTTGTTTTAGTGAAATCAGGGATGAAATTGTTGAAAGTGTGATTAGGGCTAACAACGGAGAAGTAAAATCTGGGGTATCCAGCAAAACTACCTACTTAGTTGTCTTAAATCATGAAATACAAACTAACAAAATGGCAAAAGCAAAGCTGTTGCCTAATGTAACCATTCTGACTCTAGAAGATTACAAAGACTTACTAGTCACATTGGGATTAGACCCAACAGTTGACCCTTATGCCAAAGACTTTGAAGCACTAAACACAATTAATTTTAGTGCAGACAACGAAGAAATAGAAACTATAATATTTTAAACTTATGACCGATTTCAAATTTATTCTGATGGGCTCTTCAAAATTTAGCGTCTCAGAATCAGTCACCAATGTAAATTCCCAAAATGGAAATGGGAAGCCAATTTCTTACAAAAATGTGACTTTAAAAGTTTTTAACGAGTCTACAAACAATCTTGTATTCTTAACAGCAGAAGATACTAAAAAATCCAAATCTGTTGAAAAAGCTATGAATACTGCCTACGAGAATACTTGCAAAAAGATTCTAACTAGAGCCAGTAAATTCGATTCTCTTAAAAATTATCTGGATTACAGAAGTTATGTTTTCACATATGATTTTGCTGTTAGCCATCCAGATATAGTAAATCTGATAGTTGAATTAACTAGTGACAAAAGCTTCAACAGTATCAAGACTAAAGTACATATCATACAGAGTACAGAAATAAAAGACAAAAATTCGTCACTGGCTGCATTGTACAATTCTAGTACTGCTAAGATACATAGAGTATCAAACTACTCTGACCTTAGTGAAGAATTTCTAATAAATTTGGCACAACGCCAAACTACAATAGAGAAACCATTTAAATACTTTGGTAAAGACAAGAAAATACGAATTGTAAATGAGACAGATTAAAGCAATAAAAGTAAACAAGGCAGGACAGCCAGTTAGAACTGACCCGAAAGCCTACAGTATAGCACACCCAAATGACCATGTGTTTGATAGTATCTTAGAACAAAGGTGTTGGAAAATAGCAGAAAATGAGGGTATAAAATGTATTCCACATGCGCTACAAGCCTTTCTGTTTGATGAAGATGCAGGGGGTGGTTGGAGTTATTCTGTTAGAAAAGGAAAACTAACACCATGTAACCTAGGCCCGATAAGATACACACCAGACTTAATCTTATTTAAAGAAAATGGGGCTAAGATTTACATAGAAGTGAAAGACAGAAGATGTGAATCCTACTCCGAAGCCTTTAAAATGAGGTTTAATATATTTTGTAGACAACTGGCAGAGGATGAGTTGGCCATAATAGCATTTGGTAGCGCTGAATTTCGTGGTATACTGAAAGATTTAGACAAAAAATTCAAATTACAAAGAAAAGAATAATGAATAATGTACGCAAATTAAGAGACTTGCTAGTAGAATTCACTTGGATACCTACAGAGGTTGGAAGTGATGAACTCAACGATGCAAGACTGATGCTACTAGGGCTACAATCCGAGATAGGAGAGGTAGCTGGGTGTGCCATTAAAGACCCGATAGCTTATGGCAAGTACGATGAAGAACACATTCTCCAAGAAATTGGGGATGTTGTTGCATACATCCTATTATTAGACGAGAAATACATGATAGCTATCTCGGAGTACCTTTATGTCAGACCAAATACCTTTGAATTCTCTGACTTGATGAGACAAGGTTTAATCAGAATAGAGGACGCTTTAAAATACGCACTTGATATCTCATCTTATGTGGTAGATACCACATTAGAACACACTAAAAAGTCTGACAGATTTAAGTTTTACAGTGATGTAAATCAATTGCTTATAGCAATATCTGAGCTGTTACCAAAAGGTAAAACATTAAGTGACGCGTGTGAAGCTACTTACCAAAAACAACTAGCTAAAATAAAGGATGGGAAATTTCCTGCCATTAGCACAAAGTTAGAGATTGGAAACCCTGATGAGATAGATTACATAACAGTGTCTGGGGGTTACTTAATGTTGGAAGAATTAAGTTGTAATAACACTACTGAGCTTAATGGAGTAAAAGTAGAGATAATCAAAGATATCTACGACCCTATTGTTAAAATAAATTACAAAAACAAATTATAAAACGAAGTACAATGATTGACGGACAAGAAGAATTAAAGAAATTTATTTTTACATCAAAGTATGCCAGAAACCAAATGGGTTACAAGGAAACTTGGGAACAAGCAGTCAACAGAGTGATGCGAATGCACGAGGGTTTCTTAAGGAATATTGCCCCTGACTGGAGTGGTGTAAAACCTTATTTTGATAGAGCCAAACAAGCTTACTTAGACCAAAAAGTCATTGGAGCCCAAAGAGCTCTACAATTTGGTGGGGAACAGTTATTAAAGCATCATATGAGAAATTATAACTGTGCTGGTTCTATTGTTAACAGACCAGAGTTCTTTAAGGAATTAATGTTTGTTTTGTTATGTGGTGCTGGAGGAGGCTATAGTGTCCAAAAACACCATGTTAATTCATTACCAGAAATACGAACACAGGATTCTAAGTCAAGTGTCACTTACCTTATTCCAGACAGTATTGAAGGCTGGGCTCTTGCTGTAGACCAACTTGTTAACTACTATTTTACTCCAGGATTAAAGAAGCCTGATTTTGATTATTCTTCTATAAGACCAGAGGGTGCCCCTGTAGCTGGTAACTTTTTGGCACCAGGTCCATACCCATTAAAGGGGTGCCTTGAAGCGATGGACAGTGTATTCAGTAAAGCCAAAGGTAGAAAATTGACACCTTTTGAAGCCCACAGAATATGTTGTTTTATTGCTGATAGTGTAATCTCTGGGGGTATCAGACGTTCTGCTTGTATATGTTTATTCTCTGTGGATGACGCAGAAATGATGAACTGTAAGACTGGTGATTGGTTTACTAAGTATCCTGAACTAGGGAGAGCTAACAATTCGGTTGTATTAACTAACGCCTCTAAAGACCAATTTGATGTGGTGTTTGAAGCTTCTAAACAATCGGGTGACCCAGGTTTTGCATTCTCTAAGGAAGAAGATTTTGTTTATAACCCTTGTTTTGAAATAAGTTTTACACCTTGGATTGATTACATGAATGGTACTCCTGAGTTTGACAAGTATTCTACAGACCCAGATGCAGCTTCTGTTAGAAAGTACGGATGGGGTGTTTGTAACCTTACCGAGATAAACGGTAAATTCATAGACACAGAAGATGAACTAATTGAGGCAGCAGAGGCAGCAGCTACGCTAGGTACATTCCAAGCTTGTTACAATAAATTCAAGTTCTTAGGTGAAATAACAGAAGATATTGTAAAAAGAGACTCATTAATTGGGGTGTCAATTACTGGATTCTACGAAAAACCAGATGTTTTATTCAATGAAGAGTACCTGACTAGAGCAGCTCATGTAGTTGTGGACACAAACAAGAAATTAGCTGGAATGTTAGGATTACCAGCCGCAGCAAGAACAACTTGTGTCAAGCCTTCTGGTAACGCTAGTTTGATGCTAGGAACTTGTTCAGGTATTCACCCTTACCACAGCAGAAAATATATCAAGCATATTCAGCTTAATAAGTTGGACCCATACTATGATATCATATTAAACACTAATCCAAAAACTACAGAGCCTTGTTTGTCAGCTAGTAAGAATGACGTGGTAGTAGGATTCCCCGTTGAGGCACCTGATGGAGCTGTAACAAAGTCTGAATTAACTGCTGTTGACTTTTTGGAGAATGTGATATCAGTCCAAAAAGCATGGGTAAAAGAGGGTATAAACCATGACCATGTAATGACTAAGACTCACCCGACGTTATGTAATAATGTTTCGAATACTTGTACAGTACAACCATACGAATGGTTACAAGTTAGAGAGTACTTATGGAAACACAAGGAAGATTTAACTGGAGTTTCATTATTGGGTGGCACTGGTGATTTGAGTTTTAGACAAGCTCCTTTTACTGAGGTGGTAGAAATAGAAGAGATTCTAGAGAACTACGGTCAGGCTTCATTGTTTGCCAGTGGCCTTATTGTGGATGGTATTCATGCATTTGGGGACATCTGGACGGCTACAGAAACAGCTCTAGGTATAGGCCAAACACTGAAAATAAGCATACATGACTTGTTTGATGATATGAAGAGTAAGTTTATGGAATCACAGGACATCCTAAACACTAGGCCTTCTGAGCACTACCAAAGACTACTAGAGGAGTGTGACTTGAAAAAAGATTGGGTAAGAAGATTCAGAAATTTTGCTATGAACTTCTTCCAAGGGGACTACCACAAAACATCAGATTGTTTAAAACGTGTGAGTATAGCCCACAAATGGAGTGTAATCACAAGAGCAAAACCTATCAATTGGGATAGCCATAAAATTGCAGAAAAAGCCATAGATTCAAACACTATAGCTGCTCAAGGTTGTAGTGGTGGCCAATGTGAAATTTAATAAATTCTAATAACTTTAATAAACCAAAATGAGTAACAAAGTAATAAATAAAGTAACCAAAAAGGTAACTAAAGATAATGGTATCCCAATTGTAGCTGGTATTCATGCAGAAGACTTTAAGTCATTCTGTGAACACCCTAAGGTTAAAGAAAAGTTGGTAGCAATAACACTTAATAAAGTGGCTACAGAACGTATCACAGAAGATGACCAAATAAAATTCAAGGAGATTGATGAATTAGTGAAATCAGACTCTCTTTCTGGTGTCAGAGCCCGAGAGATGTATGCCGAAATTGTAATGGCCAAATTATCCCCAGAAGAAAGAGACGGAATCATATCTAGTACTACAGAAGAAAACTTCCTTAGAGTTGCGAGGTTCAAAGGTGCAGGGGAATGGTATGTCACTGAGGAGGTACAAAGCCTAATCGATACGTTTTTTATTTGTAAAAGTTTGGCAGAACAAAACCTTATGGCATCTGCAAAACTAGTATTCCTAGTTGATGACTTTGCCAAATTCATGAAAGACAGAATGGCTGAATTCACACGAGAAAATTTTGTAGAAGTAGAAAGAAACGCTTCTGAGGCAATTATTCTTCATAATAAAAAATTAGACGCACTAAAAGCAGAAAAATCAAAAGCTCAAGGGGAAGCATAATCGCCAAACAGAAACACTCATACTTTATTGTTAGACAATAGTAGTATAGTTAAACAAACCAACCATTTTAAAGGGAAGATTCTTAATTGAGTCTTCCCTTTATTTTTTAGTTTTAGGTGAAATGATACTATTCTAATTCACTCAGTCTTTTGGCCTCAGCGTACTCAGCCTCTATCTGTTTTTGTTCATCAGTGAACCAACCATGTATAGTCATACCCGACCTAACACCACCAAATGCTCTTAATGCTTTAACACCAGATTCACCTGATTTTTGGGTATCCCCAGCCACACCATAGTAAACTCCTTGTAGGGTGTTTTTGGCTAACCTAGTCATAAAGCTAACCACTGGTATAGAGCTGCCCCCATACTCAGATGAGAACACACTAGACAAACTCATCATGTAACTTAAGTCCATTGCAGAGTCAAAGATTTTCTTAGATATAGCGGCTCTTTCTTCGCGAATTTGGGCCCATTTCTTTTTGGCCAATGCCAAATCAATGTTTTGTTGCTTCATTCTAGCCAAGAATCTTTTTCTTTCTTCCTCACTAGGGGCTACAGACATTGATATTGCTATTATACCAGCCAATGTTACTAATTTAGAACCAAGAAACCTAAGATTCTCAGAAGCAGACTCTGAACTCAATGTTTCATAACTTTGTTTCTTTAGGGCTTTAGTTACACCCTCTTTTTTGGCTATACTATAACATTCTTTTATGACTTGTTTAAGAGAAACTAGTATCCCCTCATGGAAATCTTGTTCTACTTTGTAGATGTATTCTCCAGTATCTGGGTCAATGTAATCTTTGTAGACAGTTCTGTAAGCTGTTTTCTCTCGACCTTTCATATATTGGCTTATTCTTGGTGTCAAGAAATTCTTGTAATGGCCCAGAATGTTAAAGAATACATAATCTAGGAACAATGATTTGTCTGTTGGGTCCATAGAACCATAAAACATCTTAGTCTTGTCCCTCATTGTTAACAAATCATCATCAGTAAGTGGGTCGATTATTTCACGCTCCTCGATTGACATAGAGCTATCTCCCCCAAGTTTATTCTCATTATAGAGTAACTCTCGTTTTAATTTGTAATAAGCTTGTTTTTTCTTAGAAGTATCTGAACCAGTTGCTCCTTTATGGAATGATGTATCCTTATTCTCGTCATAGACTAGTTTACCGTCTTCGTTGACACTATAAGCATCATAGATTCCTCTACTGTCTAGTTGGGCACAGAATGTTAGTATCATACCTACTTTCATTGGTATATTAGCTATAACATAGGCGAATCTCTCATCCCAGATTTTCTTACCAATTCCTTTTTGGTGTTTCATGTGGGTTATCTCATTAGAGTCTCCAGTATGAATCCCGTACTTTCTGCTCAGTAAGGCTATTTTCTTCCTACCTGTGCCCGAAAAATAATCCTTGGTTACTTTCATGAACCCTTTAGAACTAAACCCAAACTGTTTCTCTTTTTCAGCTGACATAATCCCAGAGGATAAAAAGTGAGAGAAGTTTGTCACGAATTCTCTGGCTATAAAAGAAGTAGAAAAACCCAAGGTAGCAATAGAGACCCCTCGTTTTGCTAAGACTCCAAATTTACTGATTTTAGAGTTCTCTTCTTGCTCGCGTTGAACAAATTTTTGCACTGCTTCATGTAATAACTCTCTTGTCTTAGTGGTATTTTTGCCCTCGACATTTTGTTGGAAAGTTAACATTGTATTCATAGCAATAGCAAATCTTACAGTACGAGTATGTTCCCTAAATCTTACAGCTGAGCTCACAGATTGAAATAAGTTTAAGGCCAAATTTACCTCTAGTTTTTCAAGCTTAGCTTTTGCTATTTCGTCGTTGACTTCCTCTACGCCCATGCGTTGTATTCTGGCGCCACTAGAACCTGTCTTCTTCCCAGCCAGTTGTGATGTATAAGATTTATTATTTATCTCAGTATATAAATCATCAGTGGACTTAACCTTTTTTGAGCCCACACTTGAAAAGTAATCTTTGAAAGTCTCCGCAGAGACCTCTTTAGACAGCCTTGATTTGTTAAGAAGAATAACAGTACCCTTAGGGAATGTGTTAAAATCCTCGATATCTTTAGCCCTCTTAGAACCTGCATGTAGTTCCATTGCTTTTCTAGCATACTTGTTATAGAATTTTATGTAATCCTTTTGTGCCGTGGTTAGGGTAGAATCATTCTCATCTTTTAGCTTGAATAAGGTGTCAGGTCTTGATAAATCAGAGATATTTTTGTATAATGGTCTGAACACTTCTTCGTACAACATAGGGTCACTTATGGCAGCTTTTATGTGGTCTATAGCATCAATACCATGTGACTTCATTAGCTTTTCAACAACATTGTTATGCTTCTCGA
>Ga0193960_1000896_pt1 | contig 12177 bp, 10 predicted proteins | sample FB_3_MG_FD_140338 | JGI IMG/M metagenome (GOLD analysis project Ga0193960, IMG submission 140338) | Microbial mat bacterial communities from the Broadkill River, Lewes, Delaware, United States - FB_3_MG | ecosystem: Environmental > Aquatic > Freshwater > River > Microbial mats | place: USA...
AGCCTGCACGATGTCGCTATTATTGTCAGTGCGCTATCCGTGCAGGACCCACGTGATCGACCTGCGGATAAACAACAGGCGGCCGATCAAAAACACCGTGAATATTGGGACGAGCACTCGGATTTTATCGCTTATTTAAATGTGTGGAATAGCTATGAGCAACAGCGCCAGCTTTTGTCTAAAAATCAATTGCAAAAGTGGTGTAAGAAACAGTTCTTGGCGCCAATGCGCATGCGTGAATGGCGCGATATTCACCGGCAGTTGCTCGTGGCCTGCCAATCTTTGGGATTTAAGGATACGAAAGCTCATGGCGATAACCGATATATACCCGTAGCTGTGGCTGATAGATCATCCAGTGAGCATAAGGAGGCCACAAAGGCCAGCTTTGTAGCGATTCATAAAGCACTGGTCACTGGGTTGTTGGGCATGATTGGCCAACGCACGGAAGATAACGACTACCTCGGGGCTAGAAATCGGCGCTTTGCGTTATTTCCTGGGTCGTCGCAGTTTAAAAAATCCCATAAATGGGTAATGGCTGCGCAGTTGCTTGAGACCTCAAAGCTCTACGCTCACGGTATTGCTAAAATTGAGGTTGACTGGGTATTGGCCTGCGCAGAGCACTTGGTGAAGCGCCATTATTTTGAGCCTCATTACCATGCGAAGTCAGGTCAGGTGATGGCCTACGAAAAAATCAGTGTATACGGTCTTGTACTGGTAGAGAAAAAGCGCGTTAATTTCAGTGCTGTTGATATACCTAAAGCGCGCAGTATTTTTATTCAAGAAGCGCTAGCGGTGGGGCGCTATGGTGAGTCGCCAGCAGTAAAACCCAAGCTGCATAAAGCAACGGCTAAGACGCATTTCTTCTTGCATCAACAAGCGCTTTTGAATGACTTGCACGAGCTTGAGGCAAAAGCGCGCCGCCAGGATATCGTGGTCGATGAACAGGTGTTATGTGATTTTTACGATGAGCGCCTACCGGCTGATATCGTCAATATTGCAGGTTTTGAAGCTTGGCGTAAAAAGGCCGAGCGCACACAGCCCACGTTGTTAATGATTGATCGCGAGCGTTTAATGCAGCACAGTGCTGCGCATATTACTGAGGCGCAATTTCCCAACACACTGACAATCGATGGTCTTACATTACCACTGTCATACCATTTTGAACCTAATCATCCCGATGATGGTGTTTCGCTATTGGTGCCTATGGGGGTGTTGCATTTAATCGATGAACACCGGCTGCAATGGCTGGTACCGGGATTATTGCGTGAAAAATGTATCGCGCTGGTTAAGCAGTTGCCTAAACAATGGCGAAAGCACTTTGTTCCGGTGCCCCAATATGTCGATAAAGCACTGCCTAAAATGCAGGCAAACGGGCAGTCATTAATTGAGGCACTGGCTGAGCAATTGCAGCGGCAAACGGGTATCGAAGTGCCCGTTGATTTATGGTCAGCCACGGAGATGGATGACTATTACCGTATGAATATTCATATCCTGGATGACCAATCGGTACGTATTGATCGCGGCCGGGATCTGTCGGTATTGCGCGAGCGCTACCGCGACCATGTACAGCAGCAGCTGCAAGCGGTTGACAACGATATTGAACGCGAATGTTTAACTGCCTGGGACTTTGATCAGTTGCCAGAGAGTTATGATTTACAGCGCAACTCAATGACGATTAAAACCTACCCCGGTTTGGTCGATCAACAGCAGCATGTCGCTCTTGTCTTGTGCGATAACCCCATAGAGGCGAATGCTCAAAGCCTGCGAGGTATGACTCGGCTGGCGCTACTGATGCAAAAGGAGAGTGTGCAGTATTTAAATAAGCAGTTGTTGCGCGGTAAGGATATTGGCCTTACGGTGGCGAATATGGGGGGGCGCCAGCAAGTGGTTGACGATATTCTCTGTGCGGCGGCAAAGACGGCATTTTTTGCCGACGTTCAACCCGATACTTCGCTACCCAGGCAGCGCCAGGCATTTATGGCGTGTATTGAGGCAGGTCGAAGCGATCTTGTCAGTATCGCGCAGCAGATTGAAACGCTTCTGGTTGCTTGTCTAAGCGATATGGTCAGTATTAAAAAGCAATTAAAGCAGGCGAAAAACCCGTTGAGCCTTGCATATGCCGGTGCTGATATTCAACAGCAGCTCAATGGTTTGTTGTATCCAGGGTGCTTGTATGAAACCCCTTATGAGTGGCTACAGCAGTATCCGCGCTATTTTAAAGCAATTTTGCTGCGGTTGGAAAAAGTGCCGATGCAGGTGGCTAAAGATCGCCAGTGGATCGCTGAAATGGCGACCTTATCTGAGCGTTTGAGTGACCGTAAAGAAGCGCTGGGGGCATCGGCGTATGCGCTCAACCAACCGTTGCAGGATTACCGCTGGATGTTGGAGGAATTGCGTATTTCTCTATTTGCGCAAACCGTGAAAACGCGCATGCCAATATCGGCGAAGCGATTAAACAAACAGTGGCAGTTATGTTAGCATGAGCCGCTATTGACAGTACGATAATCATTGACAGAAGGACGTATTATGCCATTTATTCAGAGACTAGTGTTGGTCATTGGCTTGCTGGGTTTTGCCTCTTTTAATGCCTGCGCACAAGAAGACGAGGAGTATTACGATCCTTGGCAGGGTTTTAATCGAGTGATGTACTCGTTTAATTCAACACTGGACAAAGCAATTTATCGGCCCATAACGGTGGGGTATAAAGCGGTTACGCCTGATTTTGTTGAACGTAGTGTCAGTAATGTATTTTCTAATTTATGGGATGTGCGCAACTTATTTAATAGCTTGTTGCAGGCCAAGGCAGAAAAATCACTCAACTACCTCGGGCGCTTTCTGTTTAACAGTACACTGGGCTTGTTTGGTGTGATCGATATTGCCTCAGGGCTAGGGTTGCCAAAAGATGGGGGTGAAGACTTTGGGCAGACATTAGCCACTTGGGGTGTCGGTTCTGGCCCTTACCTTGTGTTACCACTGTTTGGCCCTTCAACGCTAAGAGATACTGGTGGAAGTTTCTTTGTTGATGGTGCACTGGACCCTGTTCCTTATGTAGACCATGTGCCTACTCGCAATACTCTGACCGGTGTACGATTGCTCGATGTGCGTGCATCATTGCTAGAGGCTGAAAAACTCATTAGTGGTGATGAATATATCTTTGTGCGCAATGTGTACTTACAGCGCCGGGAGTATTTAATTAATGATGGGGAAGTAGAGGACGACTTTGGTGATGACTTTGAAGAAGACGAGACCTTTTAAGCGCTTATCATTATAAGAATGTAAACGTATAAGCGAGTCGTTTACAGTCATCCAAGATAGTTTCTAGCTAAGGCTATGTGCTCTCTTATAGCACATAGCCTGTGTGTCGCAGTGTACTGTATCTGAATACCCACGATCAGATAACAGCACTCACATACCAGCACCGGGCTACCGGCAATACGTTACTGGCTGATAATTTCGTTTATTTCAACGCCAAACATCGATTGATTATCAGGCCCTGATTCTACCCGTGCAATTTTACACTTCGCCTGCAACATTGGGCTGTGGCCGTGGGCTGAGGCAACGGTAATCAGAAGTTCAGTATCTAGCGGTAGCGTTTGCTCCATGGTCAATAGCATACCGCCCCCACTGAGGTCATTACAAACGCCATCACGGGTGATACCGTCACTTTCAACGGTCACCTGTGCAGGCGTATTGACCTTCATGCGGATAAAATTGCGTTTCTCTGAATAGTCTCGGTCAAGCGAGGTCATAGGAAGGGCTCCATTGTGTATAAACTGAGAATGAATTTGCTACTAAGCATAGACGATAAAAGTCAAGTTTGCATGGCTAATGAGCGGTAGAATTACGACTATCGGATAGTAGGTGGTGGTCTATCATCTCTCCTTATTAAATTTACTGTTTGAATATCTTGCTTGGTGATAAATAAGAGAGTAGGGTAGCACTTACGCTGATTTTGATGTTTTTAGGCGAATTTTCAATAGGCTGTTAATAGCCTGATTGTTACATACCATGGCTGTATTCTGGTTATGAGACATTGCGCTTTGAGAGTGTTGTTTAAGTAGTTGTAGCGCAATTGTAATAGCGCAGTTGTAATGGCGCAGTTGTAATAAATACACGACATTAAATAGCGCACGATATTTGTGCGAATTTAGCTTGTGGCCACACATTAATTGCTGACTGTTAGTTGTATTCACAGTTTCAGTGTTGATATTGGGAATATCGCCGTTTCATGGAAAATGCCGATTATAAACTGCTCGTTGTTGATGATGATGCTGGTGTCAGGCAAAGTGTTGTTGCCTATCTCGAAGACAGTGGCTTTCGTGTGTTTGAAGCAGCCGATGGCCATAGTGGCTTTGCTTTGTATGAAGATATCCAGCCTGATTTAATTGTCTCTGACCTGCGTATGCCAGGCATGGATGGTTTGACCTTGTTAAAGAAAGTTCATAGCGTATCGGCTGAAGTGCCCATTATTGTTATGTCAGGTGCTGGTGTGATGGGCGATGTAGTCGAGGCTTTGCGCTTTGGCGCTTCGGACTATTTGATTAAACCTGTTGTTGACCTTGAAGTGTTGGTGCACTCGATTCAAAAGAGTCTTGAGCGCAGTATATTGCTGTCGCAAAATCGCGATTACCGCAAAGAACTCGAAAAGGCCAATATTGAGCTACGCACCCACTTGCGCTCACTGCAACAAGATCAACAAGCGGGGCAGTTTGTTCAAGAATCCCTCTCACCGGTATCGCCCCTGTCCGCGCTAGATTACACCTTTTCTCATCACCTGCGACCATCACTGTATTTGAGTGGCGATTGTATTGATTATGCGCTCTTGGATAAACGCTTTTGGGCGTTTTATCTCGCCGATGTTTCCGGCCATGGTTCTGCGTCGGCGTTTGTGACTATTTGGTTGAAAAACCTGGTTAAGCAGTTGGTACGCTATGAGCGTTTAATGGCGCGCTACGATTCACTGCCCGAGGCACTACTGCAATTAATTACCGTTATTAATGATGAGTTAATGGCGACGCGCCTAAATAATCACCTCACTTGCTTTGTGGGTATTTTGGATACCGAAACCCAGCAATTGTATTATGTGGTTGCAGGGCACTTGCCCATGCCCATTATAGTCTCAGCGCAAGGTGCGCAATTTTTAGAAGGGCAAGGTAAGCCTGTTGGTTTATTTAAACAAGCCAAGTGGGAGGTGTATACTTGTCCTATGCCTGAATCCTTTGCTTTGACCCTTTTTTCTGATGGTGTACTGGAAGTTCTACCTCCAGAAAAGCTATTGGATAAAGAGCAATACCTGCTACAATTAGTCTCAGAGACCAGCGGTAATCTCAGTGATATTATCACTGCGCTGGAGTTGGATGATGTCGCCGATGCCCCTGACGATATCGCCATGCTTTCCATTAGCCGAGGGCGATAATATGTCCAGTGCCATGACGAATAACAAGGCTCAACAATCCCTTGAATCAGCACCGGCAGGTAAGATTCTCGTGGCTGACCACCAAGGTGTTTATGTAATCAAAATGGTGGGTGATGTGCGTTTAACGCTGTGTGTTCCCTTTGATGATTATATTGAAACACTGTTTGCCAAAGATGATTTTTGCGCGATTCTTTTTGACCTCAGTGAAGTGAGTGGTGTTGACAGTACTACTTTAGGGTTGATGGCAAAAATCGCTATTCGCAGCAATGAGCAAAAGCAAATTAGCCCGTTGTTGATCTCTGATCAGCCCAGTATCAATCGCTTACTTGAATCTATGTCGTTGACCTCCATTTGTCGGCTGATCAATACGCCACCAGCCGATTACTGTCAGGCACCTAGCCTGCAAGATACCACTACACTAGCGCACTGCTCGCAAGACGAGTTGGTGGTCAAAACAAAAGTGCTTGAATCTCACTGTGTGTTAATGAGCTTAAGTGCAAATAATCATGAAACCTTTAAAGATTTAGTTCAGACTCTCGAACGCGCTTGATGCTTTGCGCGAATAAAATCGCTATGGCTGACATGAATAAGATCGACAATACGGCGAATAATATGCTCCTCATATTTATCCAGCTCGCCATCGGCGTAGGCGACTTCCCACAACCCACACACTAACTGAAATTTATCCTCTGCGCTGCTGTGGCGATTTATATGTTGAGTAAACTGATACAGCGACGTTGCATCGCCTGATTCTTGCTGAGCGAGAGTGGTAAGTTCTTTGACTTCTTGAGCGCTCAGTGAAAACGTACTCTCTAGTAATGATTGTAATTTTTCTAGTTCGCGCTCATCAAGGTGTTGGTCAATTGTAGCGACCTCTAAGAGCAGGGCGGCACTGGCGAGTTCACGTTGTTTGCTAGACAGTACATCGACACTATCAATAGCATCTTGTTGAAGGCTGGTGATAAATTGTTTAATACTCTCTAGCATGGTTTTTCCTATCTTATGTGTTGGGCAATTTATACAAAGCGCTCGTTGATTAATTGCTCCAGATTAATTTGGTCTTTCACAAAATTGCGTATACCTTCAGCCAGTTTTTCAGTGGCCATGGCATTGTCATTAAAAGCATAGCGAAATTCGGCCTCAGTATATTGTTGGCGTTGCTGGTGTGCTTTGTGAATGACTTTATCATTAGACGACAATTGGCGTGAAAGTTCGCCATTATCAGCCGCTAATGCTTCTAATAATGCAGGGCTGATTGTTAAGCGGTCACAACCTGCTAATGCCTCAATTTCACCGGTGTTGCGAAAGCTTGCACCCATAACAATGGTGGGGTAATCGTGTTGTTTGTAATAACGGTATATATCACTCACTGATATTACACCGGGGTCTTCTTCTGCATTAAAAGTAACATTACCACCGGCTGCTTTAACATGCCAATCTAGAATGCGGCCAACAAAGGGGGAAATCAGCGTAACGCCTGCATCGGCGCAAGCCGCAGCCTGTGCAAAGCTAAATAATAGCGTTAAATTACAGTGAATACCCGCACGCTCTAGTTGCTCTGCGGCTTTAATCCCCTCCCAGGTGGCGGCAATTTTTATGAGCACGCGCTCGCGCCCAATGCCGGCACTGTCATAGAGACTAATAAGCTGTTGTGCTTTTGCAATAGTCGCTGGGGTATCAAATGATAACCGGGCATCGACTTCGGTAGAGACTTTACCGGGAACAATAGAGAGTATCTCTTGGCCAATACGCACGGCAAACTGGTCGCTGGCCGCGGCAATTTGTGCATCGCGGGTGCCGGCTTTATCGGCCCCCCAGGCGATTGATTCTGCCAGCAGTGTGTCATACTGCGGCAGTTGTGCAGCTTTATATAATAGCGATGGGTTAGTGGTGGCATCGAGAGGTTGGTAGCGTTTAATGGCTTCAATATCACCGGTATCGGCAACCACATCGGTCCATTGTTTGAGCTGATCGAGTTTACTGTTCATTGGGCTTCCATTAGTGATGACAAGATAGCGTTAGTGTACCTTTAACATTTCACCTTGGGCAATGCCCTAATGCTCGTGGCTGACAAATTCCAGTGCGCGTACAATCACATTTAGATCAGCATCGGCTTTATGGATGTTCTCGCTGATATGCCGACGAAATTGCCGCGCGCCTCGCTGCCCTTGAAACAGGTTTAGGATATGGCGCGATAAATGATTTAAACGGCTGCCGTGGCTTAATTGTTGCTCGCAATAATCAAGATACCCATGGGCGATGGCCAATCGATTAAGCGAGGTATCGGGGTGATCAAATAAGCCGTGATCAACACCGTGTAACATGGCGGGGTTGTGGTAGGCTTCACGGCCAATCATCACGCCATCAAGGTGTTGCAAATGCTGTTGGCACTCGTCTATGGTCGTAATGCCGCCATTCATCACAACAGTTAGATCGGGGCGCTCACGCTTCAAACTATAAACACGTTCATAGTTCAGTGGCGGTATTTCTCGATTTTCTTTTGGGCTTAAGCCCTGTAGCCACGCCTTTCGAGCATGAACGATAAATGTAGAACAACCGGTGTCTGCAATGGGAGTGATAAAATCCATCAGCCCTTGGTAGTCATCCATATCGTCAATACCAATGCGATGTTTAACGGTAACCTCGATCGAGCACGCTGAGCGCATCGCATCAATACAGGCTGCCACACGCTGAGGGTGTGCCATTAAGCATGCGCCAATCATTCCATTTTGAACACGATCACTGGGGCAGCCGCAATTAAGGTTAATTTCATCATAGCCCCAGCGCTCTGCTAGTTTGGCACATGCTGCCAGTGCTTTAGGGTCGCTGCCACCTAGCTGTAATGCCACAGGGTGCTCTATAGGGTCAAACTGTAAGAAACGTTCGCAGTTCCCGTGCAGTAAAGCGCCCGTAGTGACCATCTCAGTGTATAGCAGTGCTTCTTTTGAGATAAGTCGCCATAAATAGCGACAGTGGCGATCGCTCCAATCCATCATCGGGGCAACGCAGAAGCGCCAAGAGGAGGTGGGAGGGCTATTGATGGATTTAAGAGCCGTTATTGAAGGTTGTTCAGTCAAACGTTAATACCTTGTCTTTGGGTCGTTGCCAGCTTTATCAATCTCAATATTAGCCATATACCTCCCTATAAAGAAAGGGGTCGATAGCGATGTTGGCGTTAAATAGTGTAGCATTTTTTTGCCGTGCGGTGTGTAGGCTCGCGAGCCTGTTCTAGACGCAAGCAACTGGCGAGACTGCGATGGCCACGGTGCCTTTTGGTGAGAATGGGTCGCTGTATTGCTCGTTACAGGATGCTGCTGTTGGCATTGATTGAGATGTTTTGTATTCGACAAAAAACCACACTTGGCGACGAAAAGTTTAAGCAAGTAAACCGACAGGTTTAAGGCTGGTGAGCTAACTTATCTGTACACTCATTAATGTAGCTAAAATAGTTGTTGCTTGCGCTCTTTATTCTCGACTCAGCTGTCTTGCTCACCTTCGCGGATACGCTCTTGTCGATCTTGTTCTTCTTGCATCACCGCTTTGATTTCTTCTAGCACAGAATCTACATCAGCGCTGTCACTGTCATCTTCAAACTCACCGCTGAGACTGGTGTTAGGTGTTAAACTACCCTCTTCAAACAGTGCCCACATTTCATTGGCGTATTGTGTACGCAGCAAAGCGGGTGCAAATTCACCATAATAGCGGCGCATATTGTTAACATCACGGGCGAACATTTTTTTTGCATTGTTGTTCGCCGCTGCATTAACCGCCTGTGGCAAGTCGATAACCACCGGGCCATAATCATCAACCAGCACGTTAAATTCTGAGAGATCACCGTGCACAATACCTGCACAAAGCATAAGCATAATATAGTGCATCATGACGGTGTGATCTTCGATGGCTTGTTCTTGCGACATCACAACATCACCCAGTCGTGGTGCAACGTCACCGCTTTCATCGGTGATTAGCTCCATTAGTAATACGCCATCAACGCAACCGAAGGTTTGGGGCACACGTACCCCCGCGCTGGCTAAACGGGATAACGCATCAATTTCAGCGTTTTGCCAAATTTCTTCTTGTTGTTGGCGACCATAGTTTGAACGTTTGCCGATAGCACGTGCTTGGCGGCCACTGCGAACTTTTCTTCCCTCTTGGTATTGTGCGGCTTTTTTAAAGCTGCGTTTGACCGCATCTTTATAGACTTTGGCACAGCGAATATTGTCACCACAGCGAACAATAAAAACATCGGCTTCTTTACCGCTCATGAGTCGGCTGATCACTTCATCGATTAAACCATCATCGACGAGAGGTTGTAAGCGTTTGGGGATTACCACGGGCTGTCTGCTAAGTGTAGTTGGCTATCAATCATTGTTTTATCGAGAGGGGGTTGTATGTGCTTGTCTATGTTAATCAAACCAAATATCACTGTTTTGAAGGTTATATCGGCCCGTGTATGGGCTGGTGTGAGTGTTGAATATACTCCAAATGCTTAATTGAGTGAAGCTTGAGGTTATAATGATGCAATATTTTGTCTCTAAAAGGCGTGTTTTGGGGCTGAATATTACTTTTTCAGGCGTATTGATGGGAGTAAGCTCTTGTAGCGTAAACCTATTTCGCTAGCAAGGGTAACAATATAAAGCCTATAGGCTGCACAATAGCTCGGCCTGTAAAGGAATACCCTTTGCTGGTATCTCGCGTTTAGCCAATGTATTTGTGATGCAAAACCTGTGTGTTTTTCAGCCGATCATTTCCTTGTTCAATTCGGTGTGACAGTACTAATTAGTGGCGGCGAATAAACCTTGGCTGTCGTCTTCTGTAGCTAGATGTAGTTTGTTAATTGGTTAATAACCACTTAACAGGAAGTGGTTAAAGTCACAGGCTTGTTTAGCGTAGTCGGCTACATCTTTATAGAGTTGCGAGTCACGATCGGCCCGATAAACCGCAGCATATCGCACCTGTGGAAGTGTAGGGTGGATGTCCAGAGTTCTAAGCTGGCCTTGTTCGATTAACGAGGTCATTGCCTTTAGTGGCAGATAGGTGATGCCAAAACCGGATAATGTCAGCCCGATTTGCGCCACTAGATCGCTGCTGATGAGTGTTTGGGTAGTCTGTACTTTATGTTGAGCAAACCATCGATGAACGCTTGTGCAAGCACAACCTGTTATTGTAGTAACAGGTTGTGTCAGTCTGGATTAATGCCAAACGCATAGGTATATTAATTATGGTATACACGCTAGATAGTCTCAGCAGTACACTTATATTTTTGCTGCACTTATTATAAGTGCGCTATAGATGCTAAGCACGTTTTCTCAATTTTTTTATGGCAATTTCAATACTATTTTTAAGCCTTGCCACTGCACGTGCCAGTTCACCTAGCTCATCACCACGATCTAAACCCGGTACAGCATCAGTGCGCTTTCCTTTACTTACCTCTACAGCGATTGCCGTGAGTTGATTAATGGGGTTGGTAATGCCTTTACTCAAAATATAAGAAAGTAGTAGCGTTAAAAATATACATACAATCAATAGAGAAATAGCTCGGGTATTATTAGATTGAACCAATCTATACGCCTCATCATAGTCCTGTTGAAGAATAACTCGCCAGCCGAGTTTAGTTTTTTGCGTGTAGGCAATTTTGTGTATACCGTTCTCATCGTAATATTCATAGACCTGTTCATCAACCGCATTGTCTAATTCAGGCTTTTCACTGTAATCAGACAGTGCACCTTCTAATTCTCCATGACTGCGACCATGAGCAATAAGACGATTACCTTTGTCGAGTAAAATAGCATATCCTGTGTCACCCACACGCAGCCCTGAGATACTATTAGAAATATCTGACAATTTAGAGCATTGAATTAGTACACCGACAACAGAAAAATCTCGTGCAACAGGGATGGCAAAACAATGCAGCGGGAAGGGGTAATTCTTACCGATAATTACTTGCTCACCAAAGCCTTTATTGCTAGTGGCATCAGCAAAATATTGACGATCTGCATAGTTTCTAAGTGGCTTGCTATCGTTACGTGCAACCGCATCACCGTTTGTATCAACGGTAAAAATAACGGTCATCCACTCGGTTAAGCGCTTTGCTTTTTCAAGCAATGGTTTTTGTGCATCAGGCGCCATAGACTGAAAAGCGTCGATGTTAACTAAATACCGCGAGAGGCGTAAGTTTTTATCTACCCAGTCATCAACTTGGTTCGTTAAAATATTGGCCTCTAGAATAAGCTCTCTTTCTACCGTTGCTTTACGCTCTTCTTCTTGTGATGAAATAACATAAAATAACCCTGCTATTGTGATCAAAGGTACCACAAGAAAACTGATGAGTATCTTAGGGAAAATCTTAATGCGACTTTTTAGTTTTGGCGATGTTGATGATTGATTCACTGTTACGTCCTGTCGTTTAGATTAGTTGGATTGTTGAAAGTTTTTGAGTTTGGCGCATTTGTCTTTATATGATTAATCTATAGCATAACGTCATATAAAGTTATCAATAGTTGTACCCATTTAAACAGGTACTTATTTTTAATGGTCTTTTTAATAATAGCGCTAATAGCAGGCATGCTCCGTAGGTAGAGCGGGCCGACTAATCGTGTGCTTTTCTTCTGTTACTTACTCTTTACGTGGTTGTTACCTAATCGATTCTCTTTTTAATGTGCTACTTTTTTGTCACTTTTTCAGCGCTCAAGCATCTAGTAGATGAGAGGCTATTTTGGCTACGATTTTACATCTATTAAATAGAGAGAACTTATGAACAA
>Ga0193960_1000899_pt1 | contig 12155 bp, 10 predicted proteins | sample FB_3_MG_FD_140338 | JGI IMG/M metagenome (GOLD analysis project Ga0193960, IMG submission 140338) | Microbial mat bacterial communities from the Broadkill River, Lewes, Delaware, United States - FB_3_MG | ecosystem: Environmental > Aquatic > Freshwater > River > Microbial mats | place: USA...
CCTAAGATCTTAGCTAACTGCTGGGTGATTTCTGTCTTACCTACGCCTGTAGGCCCCGCAAATAAAAACGAACCGACAGGTTTTTCATCATTACCCAACCCAGCTCGTGACAACCTGATAACTGAGCTTAATTCATCAATAGCTTTGTCTTGACCGAAAACTACCAATTTCAGGTTACGATCTAAATTTTTCAAACTATCTTTCTCTGTAAGAGATACTGATTTCTCAGGAACTCGCGCCATTTTCGCAACAATAGTTTCAATATCATTATTATTAATAACTTTCTTGCGTTTACTTGGCGCAACTAATTGCTGCTTAGCGCCTGCTTCATCAATAACATCTATGGCTTTATCAGGTAAAAAACGTTCATTAATATATTTTGCTGATAATTGTGCTGCCGCATGTAAAGCTTTATTTGTATAGCGAATACCATGATGTGATTCATACTTATCTTTCAAACCTTGTAAGATTTTAGTGGTATCAGCAATACTTGGCTCAGCAATATCAATTTTTTGGAATCGTCTTGCAAGGGCACGATCTTTCTCAAATATGCTTTGATACTCTTGATAGGTAGTTGAACCTAAACAACGCAATTTCCCCGCTGATAATAATGGCTTGATTAAATTAGAGGCATCCATCATGCCACCTGATGCGGCACCTGCACCAATGATGGTATGTATTTCATCAATAAACAGCACTGCATTTACATCATTTTCAAGCTCTTTTAATAAAGCCTTGAAACGTTTTTCAAAGTCACCACGGTATTTTGTACCAGCTAATAACGCCCCCATATCTAATGAATAAATAGTAGCGTCACTTAAGAAATCAGGGACTTGTTCATTAACAATTAAATTGGCAAGTCCTTCTGCAATAGCCGTTTTACCTACACCCGCTTCACCAACAAATAACGGGTTGTTTTTACGACGACGACTTAGCACTTGTAAAGTACGTTCAAGTTCATCATCGCGTCCAATTAACGGGTCTATATTTCCTTTTACTGCTTCTTCATTTAAGTTAACAGCAAAATTTTCAATGGTTCTTGGCTCTTCTTCAACAGGTTGTTCATTTTCACCTACATGACTTGGTGAATCATGACCATCCACTTTAGCAATGCCATGAGAAATGTAATTTACAATATCTAAGCGGCTAATATCTGCCTTTTTAAGAATGTATGCCGCTTGTGATTCTTGCTCACTAAATATAGCCACAAGTACATTTGAACCACTTACCTCATTCTTACCTGATGATTGTACGTGAAAAACCGCTCTTTGAAGTACTCGTTGAAAACCAAGCGTAGGTTGAGTTTCTCTTTCTTCTTCGCCAGCGGGAATCATCGGCGTTGTTTCATTAATAAATTCTAATAAGTTCTTTCGTAATTGAGTTAAATCAGCGCCACATGCACCGAGTGCTTCTATCGCAGAAGGGTTATCTAACAGAGCCAATAATAAATGTTCAACCGTCATAAACTCATGGCGTGACTCTTTAGCTTGGCGAAAGGCTAAGTTTAATGATATTTCTAGGTCTTTGTTCAGCATAGGTACTCCAATTAACTAGGTTATGCTTTTTCAACTACGCACTTTAGAGGGTGCTCATGTTCAAAAGCAAAACGGACAACATGATCTACTTTGGTTTCTGCAATATCTGCAGTAAATGTGCCACAAAGGCCCTTACCTTTATAATGAACGGTTAACATTATCTCAGTTGCTTGTTCAGCATTTTTATTAAAAAATTTCCTTAACACTTCTACAACAAAATCCATTGGTGTGTAATCATCATTTAATAAGAAAACATGGTATTTAGCCGGCTCTCTTATTTGCTTTTCTACTTCATCTTCAACAGCAGTATCACTATCAAAGAACTCTTTCCAGTTACTCATATCTTTATCTTAGACTCTTGTTATCACTTTTGCTGTAACTTTTCTGTTATTAAAGCATAAAAAAATCGTAAATTTCTGCCTTTTTAACTTGACTAATTCAGGAAATTATCTACGATTCTATAAGTGGCTAATTTTTAGCCTCTTAATTGCTTGTGTAAATGCAATAGCTTAGTTTCTGCCTTTTTTTGGCGAATAGGTTAAGTTAAACATAATTCAGAACTGATGGATATAGAAGGAAGTAGATGTATGGCTCACGGTACAGTTAAATGGTTTAATAATGCAAAGGGTTTTGGTTTTATACGTCCAGAGAGTGGTGGTGAAGACATCTTTGCACATTACTCCACAATTGAAATGGATGGATACCGCACATTAAAAGCTGGACAGGATGTTAACTACGAGTTAAATGAAGGACCTAAAGGTCACCACGCAGCGAGTATTAAACCAATTATTGATGATATTGAATAGTTGGGTATAACTTAAAAATTAAGCAAAGAAAAACACAGCAATTGCTGTGTTTTTTTCATTTTACAACTAGATATATCAATTACATGTGCTCAATAATGCAGTCACCAAATTCAGAACAGGTAACTAAAGTTGCTCCATCCATTAAGCGCTCAAAATCATAAGTAACTGTTTTTGCGCCTATGGCGCCGGACATACCTTTTAGCAGTAAGTCAGCAGCTTCAGACCAGCCCATATGCCTTAACATCATTTCTGCAGATAAAATAACAGAGCCTGGATTAACTTTATTCTTCCCTGCATATTTAGGCGCAGTACCGTGAGTTGCTTCAAAAATTGCAACTTCATCACTTAAATTAGCACCTGGTGCTATACCAATTCCGCCAACTTGCGCAGCAAGCGCATCAGATAAATAGTCACCATTTAAATTTAACGTTGCTATAACACTGTATTCAGCAGGTCTTAATAAAATTTGCTGCAACATAGCATCAGCAATAACATCTTTGATGATAATTTCTTTACCTGTATTAGGGTTATTAAATGAACACCAAGGGCCACCATTGATTTCTTGAGCACCGAACTCATCTTTAGCTAATTCATAGCCCCAATCTTTGAACGCACCTTCCGTATACTTCATGATATTCCCCTTATGTACTAGGGTTACAGAGTCACGATCATTATCAATAGCGTATTGAATAGCTTGTCTTACTAATCTTTGTGTTCCTTCTTTAGAAACAGGCTTAATACCTATGCCACAATCTTCGGTAAAACGAATTTTTGTTACACCCATTTCTTCTTGCAAGAAGTCCAATAATTTTTTGGCATCATCACTACCACCTTTGTACTCAATGCCGGCATAAATATCTTCTGTGTTCTCTCTAAAGATCACCATGTCTACTTCACATGGTTTTTTAACAGGACTCGGAACTCCAGTAAACCATTGCACAGGACGCTGACATACGTATAGATCTAAAATTTGTCTAAGCGCTACATTCAAAGAACGCATGCCTCCACCTACTGGCGTAGTTAAAGGGCCTTTTATACCCACTTTATACTCCTTAAACATAGCTAATGTCTCTTCAGGTAGCCAAGTTTCAGAGTCATACATTTGGGTTGCTTTTTCACCGGCATAAACTTCCATCCATGAAATCTTTTTATCTCCGCCATAAGCTTTATTAACTGCCGCATCGACAACTTTAATCATAGGAGGTGTAACATCAATACCAATACCATCTCCTTCAATAAACGGAATGATAGGGTTGTTAGGAACAGACAATTTACCATTTATTGTCGTAATTTTTTCACCTGAACTAGGAATTGTGATTTGACTTGTCATAAAGCATTCTCCTAAAAGAAATCTTACCATTGTTATCACTTTATTAAGATAAAGTGCTGAAGCATAAAAGCTTAATAGTGAAAAAATCACTACGTAGGGATAAGTTAAAGTAAATTTGTTGGCTAGACTAATAACCAAGAAGTGATAGTGATTATTTTGATAATGAATATTAGTCGCTAGACTAAAGTCTAATGAGGAAGCGGTCGCTTTGGAGGATTGTTTGAGATATAAAAAAAGGCTAAGTTGTTAACTTAGCCTTTCAGAAATTTAGCTTCTAAATGTGTTATTAATCTGGATTACACATTTAGATTAAAGTAAAGCAGATAAAATAGTATTTAACGTTTCACTTGGGCGCATAGCTTTTTCAGCTAACTTAGGATCAGCAAAATAATAACCATTTATGTCCATTGCAACCCCCTGAGCGTCATTAAGTTCCTTCACAATTTTTTCTTCTTGCTTAGTTAAAGCTTGTGCAACGCTTGTAAATGCAGCTTGTAACTCCACATCTTTACTTTGTTCTGCAAGAGCTTGTGCCCAGTACATACCTAAGTAGAAGTGGCTACCACGGTTATCTAACTCATTTACTTTACGTGAAGGAGATTTATTTTCGTCTAAGAATTTACCTGTTGCAGCATCAAGAGTATCTGCAAGTACTTGAGCTTTTGCATTGTCCGTACTTACCGCTACATGCTCTAAAGACGCAGCAAGTGCTAAAAACTCACCTAAAGAATCCCAACGAAGGTGATTTTCTTTTTCAAATTGTTGTACATGTTTAGGAGCAGAGCCACCAGCACCAGTTTCAAATAAACCACCGCCATTCATTAACGGAACAATCGAAAGCATCTTCGCAGAAGTACCCAATTCAAGGATAGGGAATAAATCAGTTAAGTAATCACGTAACACGTTACCTGTAACTGATATAGTGTCTTCTCCATTAGCACAGCGTGCTAAAGTAAACTCACATGCTTTAACAGGTGCAAGAATTTGAAGCGTTAAACCAGCTGTATCATGATCAGCAAGATAGGTATTCACCTTTTTAATCATTTGTGCATCGTGTGCTCGGTTTTCATCTAACCAAAAAACTGCTGGTGTATTCGATGCTTTAGCCCGAGTTACTGCAAGTTTCACCCAATCTTGAATTGGTGCGTCTTTAACCTGACACATTCTGAAAATATCGCCTTGGGCAACATTTTGTTCAATAAGCACGTCACCATTATCACTTACTACACGTACTACACCATTCCCTTGCATAGTAAACGTTTTATCGTGTGAACCATATTCTTCAGCTTTTTGAGCCATTAAACCAACATTTGGCACTGTCCCCATTGTAGTTGGGTTAAAAGCACCATTTTCACGACAAAAATCAACAACCGCAGAGAAAACTCCAGCATAGTTACGATCAGGGATCATGAATTTTGTATCTTTTTGCTTACCGTCAGGGCCCCACATTTGACCAGATGCACGAAGAGCCGCAGGCATTGACGCATCAATAATAACGTCACTTGGTACATGTAAATTAGTGATACCTTTATCTGAATCAACCATCGCTAATTCTGGGCGCTCTGCATAAATAGCTTGTAAATCAGCTTCGATTTCAGCTTTTTTCTCTGCGGGTAAACGTGCAATTTTCGCGTATACATCACCAATACCGTTATTAGCATCAACACCTAATTGCTCAAAAGTCTCAGCATGTTTTTCAAACACTTCTTTATAAAAAACTTTAACAGCATGACCAAACATAATTGGGTCAGAAACTTTCATCATGGTTGCTTTAAGATGTAATGAAAGTAAAACATCTTCTTCTTTAGCTTTTTTCGTTTCCGTTTCAAAGAACTCTACTAATGCTTTTTTGCTCATTACTGACGCATCAATAATTTCTTTGTCTAATAACGCTAGTTTTGATTTTAATACGCTAACATCACCATTCTCAGCCACGAACTCTATGCTTACATTTGTCGCACCATCTATTGTTACTGACTTTTCACTACCGTAAAAGTCACCTGATGCCATGTGAGCTACATGAGATTTAGATTCTTTAGACCATGCACCCATTGAATGCGGGTTGTTGCGTGCGTATTGTTTAACAGAACCAGGAGCACGACGATCAGAATTACCCTCACGTAAAACTGGGTTTACTGCAGAACCTAATACCTTTGCATAAGTTAACTTTATTGACTCTTCTGCTTCGTTTTGAGGCTCTGCAGGGTAATCAGGTAAATCGTACCCTTTTGCTTGTAACTCTTTAATTGTCGCTTGTAGCTGTGGGATTGAAGCAGAAATGTTTGGTAATTTGATAATATTTGCTTCAGGGGTTTTTGCTAATTCACCTAATTCAGCTAATGCATCATCAATACGTTGCTCTTTCGTTAAATATTTAGGAAAATTAGCTAAAACACGACCGGCTAATGAAATATCACGCGTTTCAACATTGATACCAGATGAGGCTGTATAAGCCTGAATAATAGGTAATAAAGAATATGTTGCTAGTGCTGGCGCTTCATCGGTAATAGTATATATGATTTTTGAGTTATCAGTGCTCATTGAGTTTCCTACTTTAAATTTGCCAAATAGTTGAGTGAATATTAATTCATAAAGATAGAATTTAAATTCAACTCAAACAGAATAATATTTTGCGCGCATAATATAGTATTTTGACTCTAATTTATATAGCTACAACCACTAGCTAACACTTTTTTAACGATAAAAATGGCAATAAAGATGCACAACAACCGCTATAACAAAGGAAAAACACATCACCACAAGAAGGTACGACCAGTCACGAAAAATAGAAAAATTGTTCTATTTAATAAACCTTTTGATGTTTTATGCCAATTTACCGATGAAAATAACCGAGCGACATTAAAAGATTACATTGATATTCAAGGGGTATACGCTGCGGGGAGATTAGATAGAGACAGTGAAGGTCTGCTGTTGTTAACCAATGATGGACAACTTCAACATAAAATAGCTAACCCTAAAAAGAAAACCGAAAAAACATACTGGGCTCAAGTTGAAGGAATCCCCAAAGAAGAAGATTTAGCTAAATTAAGGCAAGGAGTTGAATTAAAAGACGGCTTGACACAGCCAGCCAAAGTAAAACTCATTGAAGAGCCCGATGTTTGGACAAGAACCCCGCCAATTAGAGAACGTGCATCAATTCCTACATCATGGTTAGAAATAACGATATCTGAAGGGAAAAATCGGCAAGTAAGGCGAATGACTGCTCATATTGGCTACCCTACCCTCAGATTAATCAGATATAGCATAGGAAATTGGACCATTAACAATATAAAAAATGGTGCTTATAAAGTAATAGAATAATACAAACCTTAGCAACTATTTAATCAAGGTTATTGACGTGTTATAATTTTGCGCCTTTTTATATTGCACTAATTTATTAAGTATTTATATGTCTCAAGTCAGTTCAAGCCATTCAGTAAAATCACCTGAAGAAACCAAAGTTATCGTCGGTATGTCAGGTGGAGTTGATTCATCTGTTTCGGCTTATCTTCTTCAACAGCAAGGTTATCAAGTTGAAGGATTGTTCATGAAAAACTGGGAAGAAGATGACACGGATGAATATTGTGCTGCTGCAGAAGATCTAAAAGATGCACAAGCTATTTGTGAAAAATTAGGCATAAAGTTACACACAATTAATTTTGCCACAGAATACTGGGATAATGTCTTTGAGTATTTTTTAGCTGAATATAAAGCAGGTAGAACACCTAATCCCGATATTATGTGTAACAAGGAAATTAAATTTAAAGCATTTCTAGAGTTTGCATGTGAAGATTTACAAGCAGACTATATTGCTACTGGTCATTACGTTCAACGAGCGTTTAGAGATAATAAGTGGGTAATGGTTCGCGGTAACGATAACAACAAAGACCAAAGCTATTTCTTATATACCTTAAATGAAGATCAACTTGCCCATACACTTTTCCCTGTGGGGCATATTGAAAAGCCAGAAGTTCGTGCCATTGCCGAACAAGCAGGATTAATCACTCACAACAAAAAAGATAGCACAGGTATCTGCTTTATAGGCGAACGAAAATTTAAAGATTTTCTAGCACAATACCTACCTGCCCAGCCTGGCGTTATTGAATCAGCAGAAGGTGAAGCAATAGGCCAGCATGATGGTTTAATGTATCACACTCTTGGCCAGCGAAAAGGTCTACGCATTGGTGGCTTAGCTAATGCGGGTGAAGAACCATGGTATGTTGTGGAAAAAGATTTACTTCGTAACGTGTTAATTGTTGGTCAAGGTCATAACCACCCTAGACTATTTTCAAAAGGTCTGATTGCTAACCAATTACACTGGGTAAGCAGAGTTGAGTTAACACAATCCATTAGCTGCACAGTGAAAACACGATACCGCCAAGACGATGTACCATGCACGGTAACTCCTATTTTGGACAATGACAAGGGAGAATATCGTATAGACTTCAAAGAGCCGCAAAGTTCTGTTACTCCTGGACAATCAGTAGTATTTTATCAAGGTGATATCTGTCTAGGTGGCGGTATCATTGATACCCTAGTGAGATAAATAACTTTCACTATTCATTGAGGCGTTACAGCCATTTTTCTATATAGTTTAGAGCGTACATGAAAGATCAAATAATCACCTTAGCTGCTTTATGCCAAGTGGCTAATTTAGTTCAACAAGTATCAAGAAAAGGTCAAGCCGATGAGTCTGAGCTTGAAATGTTACTTAATAGTATTGTTGAAACATCTCCACATAATACGTTAGCGGTTTATGGTGGTGAGTTAAGCAAAATTAGACCCGGTTTAATTTTATTAATCGAGCACCTTGGCGATAATAAAAACGATAAGGTCAAAGATCCTGAGTTTACTCGTTACTTAATAAGCCTGATGAATTTAGAGCGAAAGTTAATTAAACAACCGAAAAAGCTCGCTTTATTGGCTGAGCGTATTGAAGACACTAAAAGACAATTAACGCACTATGAACTAACTAGTGATCCTCTTATTGCCAGTTTTGCAAGTATTTATAGCGATATCATAAGCCCCCTTGGCGCAAAAATACAGGTGACGGGTGAGCCTAATATCTTGAAGCAAAAAACGAATCAATACCGAATTAGAGCATTATTACTTGCCGGTATTAGAACAGCTGTACTTTGGCGACAAGTCGGCGGAAAACGTCGAACAATTTTGTTTTCACGAACTAAATTAGTTCAATTAGCGAAGCAACTTTTAGCTTCGTTAGATTAAAATATTTATTAAATTTATTGTATTAACAATTAGGAATCAATTATGGAACTTTCAGCATTAACTGCAGTATCACCAGTAGATGGTCGATACGGTAGCAAAGTTAAAGCATTACGCCCAATCTTTAGTGAATTTGGCCTTATTAAATACCGTGTAACCGTAGAGGTACGTTGGTTACAAAAACTGGCCAATACAGACCAAATTAATGAAGTTCCAACTTTTTCAGCACAAGCGAACCAAGAACTTGATGCTATTGTTAGCAACTTCAGCGAAGAAGATGCGCTTCGCATCAAAACCATTGAAGCTACAACTAACCACGATGTTAAAGCAGTTGAGTATTTCTTAAAGGAAAAAATTGCTGATAATGCCGAGTTAAATGCCGTTACTGAATTTATTCACTTCGCATGTACTTCAGAAGATATTAACAATTTATCGCATGGCTTAATGTTAAAAGAGTGTCGTGAGCAAGTATTATTACCTGTTATTGATGAAATTTTAGCAGAAATTAAAGCCCTAGCTGTTGAATATAAATCAATTCCTATGATGTGTCGTACACATGGTCAACCAGCTTCTCCTAGTACATTAGGTAAAGAAATGGCTAACGTTTATGTTCGTTTACAACGTCAACGTGAGCAAATCGCTAACATTGAATTACTAGGCAAAATCAATGGTGCTGTAGGTAACTACAATGCTCACATCAGTGCTTACCCAGAAGTTAACTGGCATGAGTTTTCAAGTGAATTTGTTAGCTCATTAGGTCTAACATGGAATGCTTTTACTACCCAGATCGAGCCACATGACTACATTGCAGAATTATTTGACGCAGTAGCTCGTTTCAATACGATCTTAATCGACTTCGACCGTGATATTTGGGGATACATTGCCCTTGGTCACTTTAAACAAAAAACTATTGCTGGTGAAATTGGTTCATCAACGATGCCACATAAAGTTAACCCTATTGATTTTGAAAATTCTGAAGGTAATTTAGGTATTGCAAATGCACTATTTAGCCACCTTGCTCAAAAATTACCCGTTTCTCGCTGGCAACGTGACTTAACTGACTCAACTGTTTTACGTAATTTAGGTGTTGGCTTTGGTCATGCCCTAATTGCTTATCAAGCTACACTTAAAGGCATTAGCAAACTACAAGTGAATGAAGAAAGCTTAGCCGCTGAGTTAGATAGCAATTGGGAAGTACTTGCTGAGCCAGTTCAAACAGTTATGCGCCGTTACGGCATTGAAAAGCCATATGAAAAACTGAAAGATTTAACGCGAGGAAAGCGTGTTAATGGTGATTCTATGCGTGAATTTATTGACAATCTCGACCTGCCAGAACAAGCTAAAGCTGAATTAAAAGTTTTAACACCAGGTGGTTATATTGGCCGCGCGGTTTCATTTATTGATGAGTTATAACCTTTAACGTTATAAACATTCGATCTTTTAAAAAGAAGGCAACTGCCTTCTTTTTTTATATCTGTAATATGCTGTAACTTAGATAAACTAAGACTTTAGCCAAAAGAATACATTTTTTATTGGCATTTATACATGTTATTGACTAGTCTGAATTAACCTTTGTAATTAATAATCACTCACATTTGAGTTTTTAACTACATATAAGTTCATAACGTTAAGTGAGAATGGGTTGAACAATGACGTACAGTATCAGTAGAGTTAAATGGCAGCAAGCGGCACCATTATTAAAAAATATAAGAGAAAAAGTCTTTATTTGTGAGCGAAGAATCCCAAAAAATGTAGAATTTGATAAAGGCGATAGAACCGCATATCACATGTTGGTTTGTGATGACACCAGTCAAGAACCAATAGCAACAGGTAGAATATCTCCTGAAGGAGAAATTAGTAGAATTGCCGTAGTAAAGGGCTATCGCAGTAAAAAAGTCGATAAAGTTGTCATGGAAGCTTTATTCAAGATAGCACAAGAATTGTCACTTAAAGAAGTCTATATTTCCTCACCTTTAGATAAAGTTGAGTATTTTATTGCCCAGCAGTTTCAACCCATAGGATCTGTGTATATGGAAGTAGGTATGCCTAAACAACGTATGGCATGTTCAATCTCTTCAGCGATAGCCCATGCCAAGGATGCAAATTACTACTTCACACATTAAATACTGGCTAAAGCTATTTTTGCCACAATGTTTCATCATCATATAGTTGGTACAGACCTTCTGATCGGCTGACCAATAAATTTGCAAAATCATTTTGTGATTTGTCATCTGCTCTAAATAGATTTTCAGCTTGCATTTGCCACTTTAAAGCAAAATGACGCAAAGCTTCTCTTGCGCTAGGCGCAACATCAAAATTGCTATGATCGGTTGGTAAATCCCCACACAAAACCCATACTTTACTGCCATCATTCAAGTTAAGCTTCCAAATAGCCAAAATAGGAACTAAATAGCGACTCTCTTCAACGGCGACACTTTGAGTGATCAAACCTTTAGTTGCTAAATATTTTGTTGCGACTTGGTATTGCTCCCTTGTCCATTGTTGCTGTTGTTCTTCTGTCATCGGCTTTGCTTGCGTCATTACTTATTCCTACTACCCTTATTTATAAATACTTCTTCAACTAGTACAAACTCGGTGAATTTTACTCTATACGGCACTATTGTATCTTTTTATGAACACTTAGAGAAAATTGACTTCAACGTTAATTCTAGTCGCTGACTAGCCTGTATATAGGCTAAATGCTATGGTGCGGTAAAATATTACAACATATGTTTCAGATAATATACCCATACTCAATGAAATCTAATAACAAATGAGGGTATGTCATCTAAAGCAAATATCAATAGAGAGATATATCAATGGCATTTTTTGATTTACCCGATTTCGACAATCATGAACAAGTAGTTTTCTGTAGTGATGAAGACACTGGTTTAAAAGCGATTATTGCTGTACACAGTACTAAATTAGGTGCAGCTGTTGGCGGTTGTAGAATGTGGGACTACGCAAGTGATGAAGAAGCTTTAACAGATGTGCTTCGTTTATCTAAAGGAATGACATATAAAAATGCCTTAGCAGGGCTTGCAATGGGTGGCGGAAAATCTGTAATTATTGGTGATGCAAAAACCTTGAAATCAGATAAATTGTTCAAGGCATTTGGTAATGCGCTAAATGGCTTAAATGGTCGCTATTTAAGTGCTGAAGATGTAAATATTACTACTGCAGACATCGCTATTGCAAATACAGTAACCCCCTTTGTTACTGGAACAGAAGGTAAAAGTGGTAACCCTGCTCCATTTA
>Ga0193960_1000904_pt1 | contig 12119 bp, 10 predicted proteins | sample FB_3_MG_FD_140338 | JGI IMG/M metagenome (GOLD analysis project Ga0193960, IMG submission 140338) | Microbial mat bacterial communities from the Broadkill River, Lewes, Delaware, United States - FB_3_MG | ecosystem: Environmental > Aquatic > Freshwater > River > Microbial mats | place: USA...
CTGTTTGATGCGATTTGAAGTTCAATATAAAAAATATAATCTTTAAAGTACTCATTTACTAAAAAGCTTTTATCTCCTAATAAACAAAAATCTATTAGTTTAAAAAGACTACTTTTCCCTACACTATTCTCATTTGCAAGGATAAAGTTTATCCCTTTGTCAAATGTAATTATTTTAAAATTTTCATTGTTCGAATACAGTTTTGATATTTTCATTTTAGATACCTTGTTTTCTCTATTTGAACATTATACTTAATTTTATTTAACTTAAATACTGTGAGATATCGACTTCATCTATTTGTTCTGGTTTTAAATATTTTTTACCATATTCTTTATATATACCACTTGTTAAAAATAGTTCAAATATATCTTTATCTATATGTTGGTCTTTTACCATAAAACTTAATATTTTAATCGATTCTGATAATTTCTTTGGTTCTTTGTACGGTCTATCTGATGCAGTAAGTGCTTCATATATATCTGCAAGTGCCATAATTCGTGCTGGTACTGACATATCTTCTTTTGTTAATTGTTTTGGATATCCTGTACCGATTAAAGTTTCATGATGAGCACCTGCATATTCTGGTATTCTTTTAAGTTGCTCTGGAAAAGGTAATTGATCTAGCATTTTTATAGTCATTATAATATGTTCATTGATTTTAAATCTCTCCTCTTGACTTAGAGTACCTTTACGAACTGTTAAATTGTATATTTCTCCTAAGTTATATAAATGTTTAGGAACTGTACCTTTAAATCCATCTTTTTCATATTCATCTTGGAAGTATCTTGTTCTTTCTATAATATGATTAAATTTATCAGAAAGAATATGTTCCACTTCATTTTCATCGTGAGGAGACAATCTATCTCTTTCCGCTTGCGAAATTCCTAGTGTATCATCAAAGTTTTTATTCCATGTAATCTTTGCAATCTCTTGTATACGACTAATATAATCATCACTCATAAACTCACCACCAATATTACAGTTTGCAATAAATTCAAAATTATCTTTTAATGATTTTTTCTCAATTTCTAACCATTTATCAAGTTCATCGCGTTCTTTACCATCTAATAATTTTTGATAATATAATACTTCCAAATCTCTATACACGACTTCAAATCGCGTTCTGACTTCATGTATTCTATTATATATTGTTTCTAATTTTGTTGCTTTGTCTACTACATATTCAGGTGTAGTAATCTTTCCACAATCATGCAGTAATGCAGCGATTTTTAATTCTCGCTCATCCTCTTCATCTTCTATTGAAAAATCTTTAAAAATACCATCTTTTCTAAGGGAAGCTTCTTTTGCCAACATCATTGTAATCACAGGTACTCTTTGTCCATGACCTGCAGTGTATTCTGATTTTGCATCAATGGCACTTGCAATTACTTCTATAAAAGAATCCATAAGTTTTATTTGAGCTTCTTCATACTCTTGTATAGAACGAGACATGGAAACAATTGAATAAGATAATTCATTTATCTCTTTAATACTTGAATCAACAAGAACAACATCATCAAATTTTCTATTTTGTATTTTTTCATTTTCTTTTGTCAATAATTTCATAGGATTAATTATAATTTTACTTGAATACCAAATAATAGGCAATGTGACAAGCATTAACAATATATTGGCATATATTGCTAACTCTATTTTCTTATTATATGGTGCCATCATCTCCTCTTTATCTATAAGCATGATTAAATATTCTTTATCTGAATATTCTGATTCTAGTTTAGCTATAGATACGAGATAATTTCGCTTATTCTGTACAATCTCTTTTGCATTTGTAAAAATTAATTCATTAAAATGATTTAAAGATTTAGCAGAGATATTTAACGCTTTTTTATTAGATGCAATAACTTTTTTATTGAGACTATCAAAAATATATAATTCTGTATTTTTAAATATTTGTTGAGACTTTAAAAATTTTGATAAACTAGCCAAAGATATATCTATACTCACAACAGTCTGCGAGTTATCTATTTTTTTTGAATATGTAACCCCCATACTCTCTAAATTTGAAAACATATAAGGCTGCGTTCGTATCATTGTACTAGAAGCTATCGCTTTTTTATACCAAGGTCTTTTCACTGGATTGTAATCAGATTTTTTACTTTTACTTCTAATAAGATTAAGATTTTTATCTAAATATTCTTCAACTTTTATAACACTGTTTTTTTCTGTAAAAATTTTAACAACTAACCATCGTTCATTGTCTGTTGTCTGGTATTTTTTTCTTAATTTTTCATCAATATCTAAATTAATAACTTCATAAAATTCGCCTGTCTCATATCCAGTATACATAGCATATATATATTTTTTTGTTTGCATTGTTGTAACAAATTTTTCAAGCATAGGATGATGAATATTCTTTTGGGGTAAATCTTCAATATTATTAGACAACTCTAATAAAGAGATTGTATCAAAACTCACTCTATTAATCTCATCTATTTTATGAAAAGTTTTATCCGATAAAAACTTTACACTGTTTTGTGTAGCATCGTGAGCTAACTGTTTTGCAAAATAAAACTGCAATAATAATGTAGATGTAGCAATAATACCAATAACTAAAAAAAATAAAAATAGTATCGTTGTACTTATTTTAAATCCCGATTTACTTTTTCCCATAATAGACCTTACTTATATATTTATATTTATTATACTTATATATTTATATAAAATAGTTAAAAAAGAAATTATTTTATTTAAAAAATTATCTCATTAAAATGTCTTTTAATCTTTTACAAAATTATTTTATTTTGTCCTATTCTATATAGGGCAAAATCATATTTAATAGGGTCTTCGTTATTAAATTTTTTTAACTCTTCTGTGATTAAAACTGCAGATTGTAAATCATAGGTTTTTCGAGTAAGTAATCCAAGTTGTGAAGACACCTTAAAGGTATGTGTATCAAGAGGTAAAATAAGATCTTTTGTGTTTACATTTTTCCACAGACCCATATCAAGATTATCCTTTCTTACCATCCATCGTAAAAACATATTATATCTTTTATAAGGGGCATTTCCTTTGTATTTTATCTTGCCATATTTATCTCTTTTAGGAGCTGTCCCAACAAGAAATTTATAACCTACACTATGATACTCGTATACTTCTAAAACAGATTGTATAATTTTAGAAATACCTTCTAATACATCATGATTTTCATCGTATCCTATTTTAAAAATTTCCTCTAAAGATTTTTGACTTTTTAATCTTTTTATAGCTATAAAAATTGCACTTATATCGTCACTATTCTGAAATCTATAATAATAATTTTTAAAAAACACTTTGATATTTTCATCACTTTTATTTAATAATTCAAAATCTAAAGTATTTAAAAATTTTACTATTTGTTGTGCATTTCCATACGAAAACAATGCACATATCAAAGCAATATATTCATTATTATTTTTTTTTGCTATCATTAAGGGATCAGGATTTTCTTCTGTTAATTCATTGATATTATTTCTATTATTAACTTCATAATCAAGCAGTTGTTTTATATTTTTCATACGATTCATTTCCTTTGGCTAGCATAGTATAGTTACAGAATAGTTACAAAAAAAATTATTTTATCTAAGTAATATTTTAATAATATATCACATTTTATCCCCAAAGGAAATATATGTTCAAAAAGTTGACAATCAAACTTAAATTATTGATACTATCGATAACAGCTATCTTTGGTTTTCTTATTATGGCTTTTTTATCTTACAATTCAATTATAGACATCAAAGAATTAGGAGAGGCACAGTCTACTGTTTCAAAATTAGAGTCGGATATGCTAATGTTACGAAGAAATGAAAAAGATTTTATCTTAAGAAAAAATCTCAAATATAAAACAAAGTTTGAGAAAAATGTAAATATACTTAAACAAGATGCTCAAAAACTGCAAGCTCTTTTTGATAGTCAATCTATTTATACTAATGAAATAACATCTTTTAGTAATATTATTAACCAATATAAATTAGCCTACTTCAAATTAGTGCAACAACAAGTAAAAATAGGTCTACATCCTAAAGATGGGCTATATGGAAGTTTAAGAAGTGCCGTGCATCAAGTACAAGATACAGCTAAAAAATCGAACAATAGCGTTCTGTTAGCTTCTGTATATGATTTAAGGAAACAAGAAAAAGATTTTATGTTGCGTCGTGATTTAAAATATGTAAATAAATTCAAAAAGAAAATAGATAAACTAATTTCTGTATCAAACTCATCAATCAAAAATAATTTATTAACATATAAAAATGACTTTTTAAAGCTTGTTGATGCAGAGATAGAGATAGGACTTGATAGTAAAAGTGGACTACAAGGAGAGATGAGAAGTATCGTTCACAAAAGTGAAACAATTTTAAAAAATCTACTTCTTCACTCTAATGAAAGTATTTATAAACATATAGACACACTAAATGCTATAGGTATGTCAGTTACAATTTTTCTAATTATTTTAATATTTTTATTAAGTATTATCATTTCAAAAAATATATTAAGAACACTTAATTCCTTATATACTACAATATTAGATGTATCAAAATCAAATAATACAACAAATAGAATTGAGATAAATACTCATGATGAGATAGGAATTATCGCTAAAGAGTTTAATAGCTACTTAGACAATATTGATAATGCTATTAAAGAAGACTTACTCTTAATAGAAGAAGCAGAAAATATTATGCATAGAGTTTCTAATGGTTGGTATGAAGAGCTACTTACAAAAAAAACATCAAATATACAACTCGATACATTAAAAGAAAATATCAATAAAATGATACTCAATACAAAAGAAAGATTTCAAACGATAAATACTATCTTAGAACAGTATTCAAATCAAAACTATATAAATACATTAGTTATTCAAGGTATAGAAAAAAATGGTGCATTTGATATATTTACAAAAAATATCAATATTTTACAAAAATCCATTACTAATATGCTTATAGAAAATAAAAAAAATGGTTTAACCTTAGCTACAAGTTCTCAATTACTATTAAATAATGTCGATTCATTAAATAAAAATGCAAATGAAACTTCTACTGAATTAGAAGAGACAGCATCTTCACTAGAAGAGATTACCGCAAATATTTCAAATAATACACAAAATGTAATCAAAATGTCTAATTTTGCTAAAGAACTTACAGCATCAACACATGCTGGACAAGAACTCGCAAAACAAACATCTATATCCATGATAGAAATAGATACAGAAGTAAATGCAATCAATGATGCAATTACAGTCATAGATCAAATATCATTTCAGACAAATATTTTAAGTTTAAATGCGGCCGTTGAAGCAGCAACTGCAGGTGAAGCTGGAAAAGGTTTTGCTGTTGTTGCTCAGGAGGTTCGAAACTTAGCTTCAAGGAGTGCAGAAGCTGCAAATGAAATCAAATCCCTTGTAGAAAATGCCACTGTAAAAGCAAATCAGGGAAAAGAGATCTCCGACAAAATGATTTTGGGATATGATAACCTTACTGATAATATTACAAATACTACATCGATCATTAATGATGTTGAAAATGCAAGTAAAGAGCAATTAAGAGGTATTGAACAGATAAATCAAGCACTAACTTTATTAGATAAAAAAACACAAGAAAATGCTGTAGTGGCAGCAAAAACTAATACTATTGCCATCCAAACAGATACTATAGCTACACTAGTTGTTTCGAATGTAAATGAAAAAGAGTTTATAGGAAAAGATGGTGTTTTAAGTAGAAAAATTGATGATGATGCATTTAATGAAACAAAAGAAACTAAAAATTCTCAAGCTAAAGTGTACATAAATACAAATAAATTAAAGCAAATTAAAAAAGATGATGAGTGGGAAAACTTTTAAAAAACTATTTAGTTAGATAAGATATAATCATTCTAAATTATAGATTTAGGAAAGAAATGAATTCTAATCATTCAACGATACTCATAACAGGTTGTTCTTCTGGGATAGGATATCAAACAGCTTTATACCTACAAGAGAAAGGTTACAAAGTTTTTGCAACAGCAAGAAAAGAAGAAGATGTACTTAAACTCAAGAATTTAGGTTTAACATCTTTTTTACTTGATGTAACAAAACATCATACCATTACGGAAACTCTCAATAAAATTTTAAAACTTACAAATGGAAAACTTGATGTTGTATTTAATAATGCTGGATTTGGTCAACCTGGTGCATTAGAAGATGTCAGTACAAATGTTTTAAAAGAACAATTTGAAACAAATGTATTTGGTCTACATGAAGTAACTATACAAGTACTAGAAATCATGAAAAAACAAGGATATGGAACTATTATTCAACATAGTTCTATTTTAGGAATAATATCACTTAAACTTCGTGGTGCTTACAATGCAAGTAAATATGCAATTGAGGGTTTAACAGATACTCTACGATTAGAATTAAAAGATACAAATATCAACATAACAGTTCTCAATACTGGTCCAGTAACAAGTGATTTTAGAAAAAATGCTATACAAAAAACACTGGATAATATAGATATAGAAAATTCTCGCTTTAAAGAAGCATACAATAAAAGTATGAGCGCCGATAAAAGTACAGTACCCTTTAATCTTGAAGCTATAGAAGTAGCAAAAATTGTAGAAAAAATAATAAAAGCAAAAAAAGTACAACCAAGATACTATATAACAAAAGCTACATATATTTTAGGTTTTGCAAAAAGAATTTTATCTTCATCAAAACTAGACTTTATTTTAAATAAACTCTAGTTTTCAAGACTACTGTCCTAAATTCTTTTTTACTTTTTCTGTAACTTCAGATAGTGTATCTTCCGTAAATTTTGTTACACTATCCAGATGTTCTTTTATCATAGTTTTTTCAATATTTGTATATTTACTAAATGTTTCCAGTACTTTATCTGCTTGTTTTGGCACGAAACTATTTAATGTTACCATTACAACAGTCACTAAAAAACAAAACTTAATTATATATCCTAACATATTTACTCCTTTTAATTTATCTCTTTATTATTTGCTTTTTGTTGTAAAAAGTCTGCTATTTGCATAAGACAAAAAGTTATCAGAAATATAAATAATCCTGGAAAAAAACTAACCCACCAAGCTATCTCAATTACCTCTTTACCCTCACTTAATAAACTACCCCAGCTTATTTGCGGAGCATTTATCCCTAAGCCTAAAAAACTAAGTCCAGACTCAGCAAGAATTGCCCCTCCAACTCCAAAGGTAAATGAGATAAGAAAAATAGGAGCCAATAATGGTGCAAAATACTTAAATATAATTTTTCTTTTACTAACTTTTGCCAAATCCAAAATTTTTATAAATGGTTTTTGCCCTATTGCAAAACTTTCACTTCGTATCATCCTAGCCATTCCCATCCATCCTGTGATAAATAAAACAATAATCAAGATGAAAATAGAAGCTTCCATATAACTTACCAATGCTAAAAGTAAGAAAAAAGTTGGAAATGTTAAAAATAAATCTATTATTATTGTGATACTTTTATCATAATTTCCACGAAAATATCCAGCAGTTATTCCGATAACTAATCCTAAAAGTGATGCAATCATTGCACTTAAAAAGCCTATAATCAATGATGTTTGACCACCATTTAAAATTCGAGCAAATATATCTCGTCCCAATCTATCTGTACCCATTATATGTTCTAAATTAGGAGCTAATAATATTTTATTTGGATCTAAATAGAAAGGAGAAGTAGTATATAAAAAGGGTGCTATAAACACCCCTATTACGATAAAAGATAAAAGTGAAAAAGAAAATTTATACACGATAATATGTTAAGGAACTCTTACCAAATTTTTTCGTTTTGTATTTTTCAAAATGACCTAATGACTCAGGCATATCTAATCCTGTCATATGTTCAAATGTAACTAAAACTACATTTTTATTTGTAATATCTCTTACAATATCAAAAGCATTTTCGTAAATATCAGTCATCCCTTCTCGAATGTCAAAAGGTGGGTCTAAATATAAAATAATTTCATTGTCTTGTACACTTTTTTGCTCTTCTAATTGTTTTAATAAATTAGGTATTTTTTCAAATGTATCGCCAAAAAGTGTTGTACAGCTTTCTGGTTCTATTGCATTACAATTATTTTGAAGTATCTTAAAAGAGTTTTTGTTAATTTCACAAAAATAACTATGTTTCGCTCCACGACTAAGTGCTTCTAGTCCAATACCCCCACTTCCACCAAAGGCTTCTATAAATAAGGTATCTATAATATCAAATTGAAGTACATTAAAAAATGATTCTTTTAAAATAGATTTCGAACTTCTTGTCACTTCTAGTGAAGGTAACTCTAAAATTCTATTTTTATATTTTCCACCAACAATTTTTGATATAACTTTATTTTTCATATTTTACTACCTTATTTTTTCCTGTTTTTTTTGCTTCATACATTGCTAAATCTACATTTTTTATCAGTGTATCAATAGTATCAACATTGACTTTAAATTGGGTTACCCCAATACTAACTGTTGTAGGCTTATCAAGTGTTTTATTTTCATATTTTTCTATATTTTTTCTAATCAATTCTGCAATATCAAAGGCTTCATTTAGTACTGTTTCAGGTAAAAGTACAATAAACTCTTCACCTCCCCATCTTGCTGCATAATCTGTACTTCTTATAGAATGTGTAAGAATTTTTGAGATATCTTTTAACACTACATCACCAATATCATGACCATAAGTATCATTAACTTGTTTGAAATTATCAATATCTAACATTAATATAGATAATCCATGTACATATCGATTTTCCCTAATCATCTCTTTTTCTAATTCATCATTAAGTTTTTGTCTATTAAATAGTTTTGTTAAATTATCATGTGTAGCTTTATATTGTAACTCGTATGTATAATGTTTTAAATCTGTGATATCAGTAAAAGAGATAACAGTATGTTTTGTATTGTAGATAAATGATTTTACATTTATTCTAAAAATTATCTCTTCATTTTTAAGATTTTTCATTACAACTACCCGTTTATTATCTTCTAATTTCATGATCTCTTCATACCAAGTATCACTATTTTCTGTTGTAAAATAATTATCCTTAGCAATAAATAATTCACTAATACAGTTATATTTTGCATTAAAACCTTCAAGTGATTGGAATCCAAAAAATTCAATTAATGTCTGGTTTACTTCAAATGAACCATCATCATTTATAACCAAAATAAGGTTATCTTGTGCATCCAAAATTGATTTTAGTTCATATGTTTTTTTCTCTACTTTTAATTCTAGTTCTTTATTAAGTTTTTCTAGTCTATCTTTTAAATATTTAGGCTCTGAAACTACCAAGATGCTATCTATTAAACTGTGCATATTAAGAGGTTTACTTACATATCCTCTTACTCTTTGATTTATTGCCTCTTTTAAAAATGATGAATCATCATGAGCAGTTGTAACAATCGATGGGATAAGATGATCGATTTTTCCTATTTCTGCTAACATCTCCAATCCATTCATTTTTGGCATATTAATATCTGTAACAATTAAATCAATATTTTCTAAAGACTCATCATTATAATATTTTTTAAATAATTCAAGTCCCTCTTCCCCATTTGCTGCGGATACAATAAGGTTAGCAAATGCACCGAGAAAAGAATAAGTTAATTCTCGTACTTCATTTTCATCTTCTACATATAATATATTGATATCTTTTAAAAAACCTTTATCCATTTAGTACATCCTACTTAAAAAATCTAAGAGCATTTTCTAAATCCTCTTTTGTATCTATACCAAAACTATTAGACTCAACATGAACCATATTAATTTTACAACTATTAGAGATCGCTCGTAATTGCTCGAGCTTTTCAGTCTCTTCTAAAAGAGATTCTTTAAATGAACAAAAATCATTTAGACTCTTTTTTGTGAAACCATAGATTCCTAAATGACCTTTATAGTTCGCACTATTATAGTGATCTCGATGATATGGTATTTTACTTCTTGAAAAATAGATAGCATCTCCACTATCATCACAAATAACTTTTACATGATTTGGATCATCTGCCATCTCTGAATTTATATCTTTATAACAACTTACCATTGTAAAATCTCTGTCTTTTAACTCTTTAACTTGATTTATAACAGCTTGTACAACTTCAGCTTCGATAAAAGGTTCATCAGCTTGTACATTAACGACTATTTCATCATCATCCAAATTTAAAATATTTACAGCTTCATTTATTCTATCTGTTCCACTTTGGTGTTCAGTTGAAGTCAAAACTGCTTTTATATCGTGTTGTGTTGCTAAGTCTACAACTTCTTGTGAATCTGTAGCTATTACTACATCATCCAAAATACTTACTGCTTTTGCTGTTCGTATAACCATTGGTAAACCAAAGATATCTACTAAGATTTTATTTTCAAATCTACTACTATTTAATCTTGCTGGTATTATTATCATTTTCTATTCCTATTGGTAAATTTATTGTAAAAGTTACAATATTATTTTTTTTATTTATCACTTCTATTTTTCCATTTAAGTGAAGCTCTATAATTATCTTTGATATATATAAATTTAAACCTACACCATTTTTTTCATTTTTTGTACTAAAATAAGCATCAAATATTTTATCTATAATTCCTAAATCAATGTTTCCCCCATTGTTTGACACTTCAATTATTAATCTATCTTTTTTATTTGTTAAATAGGTGTTATAAATAATAATCTTTTCTTCATCATTCGTCAATTTGGATACTGCATCATAAGCATTATCTAATATCGTAATTATAGATGTTTCCAACTCCCTAGGATAGGTATTAAATTCTATATTTTCTTTGTACTCTCCTGTGATCAATTCAGGAGGAATAGTAGATTTTTGAATTGCATTTTTAGAAATCTGAGCAATATTGACATTCAGTTTTGTACTTTTTAGTTCTGTGATTAACTGAAATTTACCAATAATACTTGACAGATTTTCAATATTATCTCTCATTGATTCTAAAATAGGTACAGCTTCATCTTTTTTCACTTCATCATCTGAAAACTGGTAAGAAAACAATAAATCTTGTGCTTCAAGTGAGATATTGTTAAGAGGTTGTCTCCACTGATGTGCAACAGTCCTCAAGGTATCTCCCATAATTTTCAATTTAACTTCATTTTCTCCTATAGTTTCTTTTAATTCTAAAGTATTTTTTTCTAAACTCACCTCATTTGTCATATCAAACATTACAGCTGAATACCCTGTAGTATCACCATATTTATTTTTCATAGGTTTGATAATTATATCAACCCAAAAAGTATCACCATATTTATTTACAGCCTTAACCACACCAGTATATTGAGATTTTTTTTCTATATCATTCCATATTTGCTCATCTAAGTCTTTTTTAATTACGGAAGGATGTATTATACAACTATAATGCTGACCAATTAACTCTTCAACAGAAATTAAAGTTAATCTACAAAAGGCCTCACTCGCTTTATTTATCATTCCGTCATTATCAAAGTGAGCTTGGATTACATATTTATCAAAAATTTCATGATCAGATATATTTTGTGTTATATCATTTGCATTTATAACTATATGTTCTTTATTTGACATCAGCTTAATAGAGATGTCAAGATATACTAATTTTTTATCTTTTCGTAAACACTCTACACGAATACTATTTGTATATTGGTTTTCATAATTTTTTATTATTAAATCTTTAAATTCAATTCTATCTTTTTGAGATAATAAATCTTCAAACTTCATATTTAATAATTCATCTTCATCAAATCCTAAAATAGGTTTAAAAGCATGATTTACATAAATAAATTTACTCTTGGAATCAATGATACCTATTCCACTCCAAGAATTATTTATCACTTCTTTTAAAACTTGATTACTTTTAGAGACTTTATTAGTAGATGACATTATGTTACCATTTCCCCTTTAATTATTCTCTAGTTATACTTATTTTAGCATATTTTTGCTTAGGAATATAAGATAAAGGAATAAGAACACTTTGCCTATTTTTATACCCTTTGTGAGGGATAGTTAATCTTTTTGAATCTATACTAATAGTATTATAAAATATAATATCAATATCCAATGTTCGAGGAGCATCTTGAAAACTTCTTGTTCTTTTAAATCTGTATTCATATCGTTGAAATGCATTTAAAGATTCAATAGGTGATAAA
>Ga0193960_1000906_pt1 | contig 12098 bp, 11 predicted proteins | sample FB_3_MG_FD_140338 | JGI IMG/M metagenome (GOLD analysis project Ga0193960, IMG submission 140338) | Microbial mat bacterial communities from the Broadkill River, Lewes, Delaware, United States - FB_3_MG | ecosystem: Environmental > Aquatic > Freshwater > River > Microbial mats | place: USA...
CACAAGTACATCAGTTAGAAAACCAAATAAAACTGCCACGCCTATTACACCTGTTAAATATGATGCGACAGCCCTTTTTCCTAGTTCACTACCTACCACACCAAGAGTTGCAATGTTTGTTGCAGGTCCTGCCAGCATAAAAACTAGCACAGCACCTGGTGAAACACCTGAAAGTAAAAGACCTGCGGCAATGGGGGTTGATGCTGTGGCACACACATACATTGGAATAGATATTAAAATCACCACAACCATTGCCAAAATACCGCTGCCCCATTGACTGAAAAAGCTCACCGGAACATACGTCTGCACTATGGCAGCGAAGACAAGGCCAATTAACAACCATTTCGCAGTATCACTTAATAACTTAGTACAGCTAAAAGCAACAGCCTCTTGTAAGCGAGACCACATTGAAAGTTTCTCATTAGCTTTGCTACTGCAACATGATGATTGCTTTTGTACAACTTGCTCATTCGCACAGCAGCTTGAACTCTCTTCGTTAGTTAAAATACTTTCAACCACAACACTTGACTCTTTAGCGCAACAAGAAGATGTTATTTCTGCTACTTTCTTTTCTGAAGCGCAACATGGTTCTACTGAATCGGTTTGCACTGTAGGAGCTTTTGTTGATTTTTGTGTACTACAGCAAGATGCTGAAATTTCAGGTGCATCATTCGATGAGGAATTACTTTCTTTCGCTTCTAGCTTATCTTTTCCTACTAAAACACCAGCAACAATGGCGCTACTTATGGCTGCAATAGGCCTGATTATAGCCATGAAAGGTCCCAGTAAAACATAAGATACTGAAATAGAATCAACCCCAGTTTCAGGTGTCGAAACTAAAAAGGCTGTTGTTGCGCTTTTTGAAGCTCCAGCCCTTCGTAAGCCTAATGCTGCAGGAATCACACCGCACGAACAAAGAGGCATAGGCGCACCTATAATTGCAGCTTTAATGGTGGTAAATAAGCCGTCATTACCTAAGTGTTTATTTAAAAAATCTTTAGGTAAATAAACATTGATAATGCCAGCAATGAGTAAGCCTAACATTAGCCAGGGAGCTGATAATGCAAAGAGCTGCCAAAAATTACTGATTAGTTGCATCAACATTCTCCAAAGCAGATAAAATAGAACAGTTTGTGGCTTCCTCATCTCCACCACAGCAGGCATTTACAAGTAGCTGTAAAGAGTCTTTAAAACACGATAATTCAGCTATTTTCTGATTCACTTGGTGCAATTTATCTTCGGTAAATGACTTTACTTCTGCACAACTATGGCTTGCTTTATCGACTTTGATTGAAAGTAACTCGTTAATTTCATTAAGACTAAAACCAACCCCTTTTGCTCGAATGATAAACTGCATAATTTGCAAAACTTCATCGTTATATAGTCTGTAGCCGTTAGCACTACGAGTTGTTGCGCTAATTAAGTTATGTTTTTCATAATAGCGTAATGTATCTGTAGAAACCGATAGCATTTTTGCTAACTCACCAATTTTATACATGTTCATTCTCTAATTGCTAATGCTGCATAATAAGTAACATCATCATGCTTAATATAACTCTATCATAAAGCTTTGAGTACACTCCAAGGTCAATAGTTTATTTAGCTTTTTATTTTTCTCCATGCATAAAAAAGCCAGCTTGTTAGCTGGCCTTTTATATTTTTTAACTGCAAAGAGATTAAAATTGATATTGCTCTGCTTTTGTTAACAATTTTTTACTGCTTATCTTATCGTTTGAACAAGCATTGATATCTTTTTTATTGAAAACAAATATTTTATCTTGGTAACGTCTTCCTGATTTTTCACCAGCAGATTTAAGGATTATGCTTACATGTTCATCTTTAGGAACAGACTTTAAGCCATTTCCATATAAGCAAAAAGTATCAACTAAGGCATTTGATAATGTTTCATAATGCGCCTTTCTCTCTTGAGCTTGCGCTATTTTTTGCTGTTTTTGCTGTTTATTGATTTTTTTTACTTTTTCATCAAGCTTTGCTTTGCTCTTTTTAAGCTCAAGTTTTTCTTTCTCTAGTTTAGCTAACTTTTCATTTAGCTTCTTTTTTTCTTTCTTATCAGCATGTTTCAACTGATACGAATAATCTTTACTTTCTCTGGCATTATCACGAAGTTCATAAGCTATTTCTCGTTGCTCATGGCGTAATTCACGACTTTGCTCACGCTGCTCTTCAATGACTTCTACAACACGTTCAAATTCCTGCGCCTCTGATTCCATACGACTAACAACAAACTCTAACTCACGGGCTTGGGATTCTGCATGAATAATAACGTCATCATCAATTTCTATCACTTCATTTGGCCTAACAGACACAGGAGCAATAGGTGCAACAGGCACTGATGGCATAACAAATGACATACTGTGACGGTTAAAGCTGCGGTTAATACCTGATTCAATCGTAAATACCACACCTTGTCCGTGTAAATAAACGCTTTCTATTGAACGCAAATTTACTTGGCGGTTTCCTTTCCCAACCGTAACTGATGATTTAATAATATTGTTCATCACTTCCAATTGGCGATTAATCTTCGAATAATCATGATCGTCAGCTTGAACTGAAGCTGAAAGCATCGAGCTTGTCGCTAAAACTCCAGCGCATAAACCCGCTAGCACTTTTTGTTTTTTATTCGATACTTTTATTAAATTATATTTAAAAACTGAATTCATTCAATACTCCTTCAATGGCTTTTCTAAGCGCCTTTGATTAATAATTTTTTAGTAACTGCCAATTAAATATCAATATACTTAATTAGATATCATCATTTAATGGTTGTTGTTTTTCTGCACTTTTACTACTTGGACTTAACGGATATTCATCATGTTCAGTAGCTTTTAAACTTACCTTTTGAAACCCTATCTCTCGTTCAAGTTGCTGAAACTTTATTTTCTGGGCAAGTTGCTCATCCTTTCTTTGCGCATTGATAAAACTAATAAAATCTGTCATGTCATCTTTGCGCTCTTCTCTTGAAGCAGTCAATATGTAGCTCGCTAATTCGAGATTATTACTTTGCTGACTTTTATAGATATCAGCACGGTAATTAGCCAAAATCACTTGTTGCTCGGCAGCATACTCCCGAAGTTTTAACGATACCAGTTGCTCTACTTGCGTATTAACCTCCACCGCTAATCGTTTTTCTACTTGCTCATTCACCTGCTGAGAAATCAATGCCGTTAAATCAGCATCAGTCGGTGAAGCGTTACTCCAAGTTAAAACCAAAGCTGCCATTGCCAGTGAGAAAGCGGCAGACATCGTTGGCATTTGCCACCAACGCCAAGAAAACATACTCTCTTTAGCGTCCTGCTCTTGAAAACATTGCTCAAAAGCAGCAGCTCTATTCCAGTGAGGCACTTCGCTTTCAACTTCATCATCTACTCTTTCTGAAAGCTGATTGGCAAATTGCTCTAACTCATCAATGCTCATTTTTTGATTATCAGGCATGCCCTACCTCCCCTTTATTAATATTTTTGCTAAAGTGATCAAATGAGATATTTTGCTCGTTTAATTTCACTTTTAGTTTTTCTAACCCAGTGTAAAGTTGTGATTTAGCTGTATTAGTAGATATCCCTAATTGCTGAGCAATATCTTCAAAAGTGCACTGCTGAAAAAACTTTAACTCTACAACTAGCTTTTGCTTAATCGGCAGTGATTGCATGGCATTAACTAACTCACTCGACTGCTGTTTAGAAAATAACTCTTGCTCTGGGCACAGTGAGTTCTCTTCGTCTTCTTGCTCAGGCACATCATCAATAGAACTCATTGGGCGTTTACGTCGATAAAATTCTAAACACCGATAGTGAGCCACTTTAAACAACCAGCCTTTAAATGGACTATCACCTCTAAAGGTTTGCAGATTCTTAAAAACAGCGACAAAGGTATCTTGCATCAAGTCCATAGCATCTGCTTGGTTATTCACCATTCTCAAGGCGTAGTTGTATAACCCCTTTTCATAGCGCTTTACTAAGGCAACCCAAGCTGATTTTTTTCCTTTAAGTGCTTGTGCAATTAGGACATCATCACTGCGTTCAAACACACATTACCCTTTTCTTTTTTTGCATAGTTTCCTGCTTAACATTATCGATTATGTAGATAATTAATTTTTAATCGTACTTGGTTCTAATTCTTTCTGCTATGTATATAAAGTAGAGCGACAAACTAAAATAGTTTGAAAATTTTTATCTTTTTTTACTTTTATTTTAAATTTTTGACTTAAAGCTAGGACGCTGCTTAGGAATACTCTATTTTAAACAATTAGTTAACAAACAAAAAAGCCACCTCTCGGTGGCTTTTTTATGCTGAATAATATGCTATTTCACATAATCCAGAGAAGACGTTATTGCAGCAACTTGCGCTAAAATACAGTTTTCATCATCAACTAATGGGCTATCTGGGTACACTTCTGTCGTTGTTACAAACGGAGCTTGCGTTAACCCCATACACAAACCTAATTCTCGAGCGGCATAATTAATCACACCAAATTGCTCAAGCTCAACGCCAATTAATTGGTTGTTGTCATCTGCCGGTGCAATATGAGTTACTTTTTCCACCCCATCAATAATCGCTTTTTGGAACTCAGCCTCTGGCTTAGTCGAGTCACCTACCAAATAAAAACCATCAGGAATGTTCCAGTTTGTATGCTTTGTCGCATCTCTAGCGGCAAGAGCAGGTCTAAATTCACTGTTATCAGTATCTGTCGTTTCGTGTAAATCAATGTGCAATCGTATTTCTGTACTAATACTGGCAACAAATTTCATTAAAGCAGCAGACTCTTCAGCAGGACTATCAACATAAAATGAGCGGTTAGGATCTATTGCATTTGGATTCCAACGATTAATGGTTTCATAGCCCCAAGGACTGACACAAGGCGCTACAATTAAATTAAATGATTGACTAAAAAGCCCTTCATCATGCTTAACCTCTTCTTCCATAAAACGAATAGCCCCTTGAACCCCACTGGTTTCATAGCCATGAACACCACCAGTTACCAATATTGTGGCTTTATCTTGATGCCAATTTTTACTACAAAGTACATATAACGGATAGCGCTGCGCATCTATAGGTAATGCACCGTATTGTTTAAGTTCAAAATGAGAAGTAAACTTTGGTAGTTTTTCTAATACCTCATCTTGATATGAGCGTTTAATCTTTTGCAGCGCGAACCATGCTTTTACATCATGCTCAGTCCATTTCTGTCCCGCAGTTCCAATAGGGTATGGTTTACTCATTTTCAAAAATCCTGTCTTTATATGTTAATCTGACAATCCAGTAACTACGCACTAATCATCGAAACTCTTATACAAAAATACCCGAAGCGATTAGTTTCGGGCATTTATATTTATTAAAGCTAAAAGTAATAATTTACTTGTCTGCTCTTCCCATGAACTTTTGTTCAGCAGTATTTATTTTAATTTTATCGCCTGTAGATATATGCTCTGGTACTTGCACGATTAAACCGGTAGATAATGTAGCAGGTTTAGTTCGAGCACTAGCAGAGGCTCCTTTAATTGAAGGATCTGTTTCGGTGATAATCAGCTCAACACTGGCAGGTAAATCAATGCCAACAGGTGCATCATCAACAATAATGACAGAAAGTCCCTCTGTCTCTTCATTAATAAAAAGTACTTCTTCGCTTATGGCATCTTTATTTAAGTTATACGGGGTATAATCTTCGTTATCCATGAAAACGTACTCATCACCATCAATATATGAAAACATTGACGGTCGTCGGCTTAGATCGGCAAAATTAAGCATATCTTCCGCTTTAAATGTTTCATCAACTTTACCACCAGTTACCACATCATAAAGGCGCATTCTATATAGGCTGCCCCCTGCTCTGCCTTGCGGTACTGAGCGGGTAATATCTCTAACAATAAGTACTTGGCCATTATGTTCAATGGCGGCATTTTTCTTTATTTCACTGGCCTTTGGCATGTGAGATTTCCTTCTAAAAATACAAGTGCGTAAATATATCTTACACTGAGAAAATTATTGCCTGAAAATAGCATGAACAGTATCTATTGCAAGAGCTTTATTTAAAGCAATGATAAATGAAAGTTATGATTGCAGCCATTTACACATACTTATTCAAAAATATGGCAAAGCTAAAACAACCACACCAATGAAAACTTTCCAACCACAAAACAAGAAACACAACGGTAAATAGCAATAAAAAAGCCGATTTGCATAGCAAATCGGCTTTTTAGGAATAGAATGAATTAACAATAACTATTAGTAAAAATTGAGTAACTACCCAAGTCTAATATTTAACAGAACTACTCGTACGAGCGTTCGAGCCAAGCGATCTGAAGCTTTAACTCTTCAATTTCGCGGTTGGCATCTGCCAGTTGTTCAACAGCAGTTTTTTGTTCATTGGTTAGGTTATCAAGTTTAGCATCAGTATTATTTGACATATTGCGTCTTTCCTCATGGGCCATAATAGCCTCCAATAATTGTTACTACACTTGTATTATTACACAAGAAGTTTCACCTGTAACCTCTAAATCAAAATATTTAACATTCATTTAGTAAATAATTAATTACGAAACGAAATAAAAAAAATAAGTTATCACTAGTTATACCTTCAAGAAGCTGGCATATAACATAATGTTAGAGCTTGTTATTGGGGATGGATTATAAAAATGACTGTTATTGAGAAAAGACTAACGACAGATGAATCTAAAATATGGTTACTAAAATGTGAAAGCTATTAAAATGGATAAGAGCAACAATGGATAAAGGTAACAGGGTATTAGGTTAAAACATGACTAGTAAGCCAATCTTTGGCCTCTTCAATGGATTTTACCACTTTATAATCACCATACGGATCACCGTACTTTTCTAACATAAAGCTGGGGACTAATGGCGGGTTGACAAAGACAATTTCAAGACAATTATTCGCTAACGCCCACTCTTGTAGTTGAACCAAAGGAGCAACAACTTCCTCACCACCACCTTCCCATTGACTTAAATCAACAATTCTTACCCATGGTTTATCAATAATGGTTTCCGCTCGTTTCATAACCTCAAGTTGATACGTTTTTGTTTGCTCAAAATTCCATGGACCATAAAAGTGAGAGGTTAATACATTCCCCTCTATAGTAATGTCAAATGAACCATGTAAGCGCATAACTGCTTTACCTTAAGTGTGAACGACTAAAAACTAATGAGCGAAGAGCTAACCCATTGTTAACGCTAATATATCATAGACCTTGGGAAAAAGTGAGAGCTATTTAAAATCCTATCCCAAGTATTTCGCCTAAAACATACAACTGCTATGATACTTTAAACATCATTGGATTATCCAAAGGAAACAAATGAAATATGTTCGTTTAGGAAGTAGTTCACTAGAAGTGTCTAGAGTTTGTCTGGGCTCTATGACCTGGGGTGTGCAGAATAATCAAGAAGATGCCAACAAGCAGTTAGATTTTGCTCAAATGCACGGTGTCAACTTTATTGACACCGCTGAAATGTACGCTATTCCTCCTCGTAAAGAAACCTACGGTAAAACAGAAGAAATTATAGGTAATTGGTTAGCAGCCAATCCTTCAAGACGTAAAGAAGTTATTCTAGCCTCTAAAGTTGCAGGGCCTGGTTTTTCTTATATAAGAGATGGCGAAGAGTTAAGTGGACAAAATGTTATCAAAGCCGTCGAAAGCTCCTTGAAGCGACTGCAAACCGATTATATTGATTTATACCAATTACACTGGCCAAACCGACAAACTCCCCACTTTGGTAATCATTGGTCTAACCAAATGGGATTCACCGAAGTTAACGCTGAACAGCAAACTGAAGTCATGTTAGATATACTTCAAGGATTAGCTCAATGCGTGAGTGCAGGAAAAATTCGATATTGTGGTTTGTCTGATGATACACCTTGGGGAATAAGCCAATACCTAAAGCTAAGTGAACAGCATAACTTGCCGCGTATGGTATCCATTCAAAATGAATTTAGTTTACTCCATACTAAAGATTGGCCTTATTTAATTGAACAATGTGTACATGAAGATATTGCCTATTTGCCTTGGTCACCCTTGGCAACGGGTTTATTAACAGGTAAATATTTAAACGGTGCTAGGCCAGAAGGGACACGTTTTACCTTAATGCAGCGCCATGGTTTATTCAGAGATACCAAAAATACGAATAAAGCCGTTCAAGCTTTTGTCGATATTGCTAAGCAACATAACGTGAGCCCTGCCCAACTTGCATTGGCGTGGTGTGATCAAGTTAACGGTGTCACCTCAACCATTATTGGCGCCACATCTCTGGTGCAACTAGAAGAGAACCTAAACGCATTTATTGAGCCATTATCAAACAATACTCTCGACGATATCTCACATTGGCTTAAACAATATCCCTCACCGTTCTAAGCTTGCTTATTTTCTATAAGTAATAAAAAAGGACAACCTAAGTTGTCCTTTTTCCTATTGTTCTATTAACACTATTAGAACAAATGCTACTTAGGGGTAGCTTGTAGATTTAACGTTATTCCTGATGCTGTTGCATAGCCGTAAATATCAATATACCAAACACCTGATTGTGGGTTAGTAAAAGTACATGACTCAGCATTTCCACTTTCCCAAGAGCGACAATCATAAGCACTACGCGTTGATTGAGTGCCGTGTGTAATATATAAATCAGCATCACCACTACCACCAGAAGTTGCAATAGTTAAATCTGCAAAACCCTCTGCTAAATCATATGTGTAGCGAACCCATTGTCTCTTACCTACAGAGATATCATTGACTGTCTCATTTACTGGTTGGCTTGTACCGCCACCAGTACTTGCAGGTGTATACGTGGCAAGTAAGTTCACGCCAGCGAAGCTATTGTACGCTTTAACCATTACATGGTAAGTACCACCAGTTTCTGTGCCTGTGCATGACTCATTGTTTCCGCTTGCCCATGGACGACAATCATAGCTTGAATCAGATGGTGCAGAGCCAAACTTAACATATAAATCAGCATCGCCACTACCACCACTCATTGCAAAGTTAACGTCAGTTGCGCCAGCAGGTACGTCAAAAGTAAAGCGAACTTCCTCATCTTTTGCTGCTTCAAGGTTCGTTTGGCTAACACCGTTTTCTAGAACACCGTCAGTCGGTGTAGTACCACCGCCACCACCTGTTCCGCCACCTGAGCCATTTCCATCACAACCATTTGCTGTGATATAATCAATAGCGTCTTTAGTTTGCGCTAAGCCGAAACCAAACTTAACATCACGACCTGCTGAACCTAAATCTTCAGCTGTAGCATTTAACACGTTACGGATCTCAACATTGCTACAGCTAGGGTGATGACTCCAAACTAATGCTGCAACACCGGCAACATGAGGAGAAGCCATTGATGTGCCGCTCATTTTACCGTAGTTACCAGAGCCAATATTGATACTTGCAGACAAGCCAATATTATTTAGCATTGTCGCGCCGTCAGTATCAGATACTGTCACACTAGGGATAGACGTAGCATTAGTATCACCTAATGTGCCGCCAAAGCTTCCCGCTGCATTATTGTAAATAATTGCGCCAACACCACCGCTATCTTGGCATGCTTTTACTTTATCATGGAATGAAATATTGCCACGCTGAATTAAACAAACATTGCCAGCTGCGCCACTATCTGTCGCTTCACCCGTACCAAAGTTATATAAAGAACCACTTGCACTACCTTGGTTTTCCATAGCATTAGCGCTGTAAGCTGAGCCACCAACAGCAACATCAACAACAGAGCCTAAACCATCAGGGTAAGTTGAATAAACATCAACACCTGGGCCTGAAATCTCTACTTGACTGTTCTTTTGAGAGAAATCAGCTAATGCTTTACTGCTGTCAATAGCAGCAACCGACATTACAGAATCATATGATGCAGGATAGCTTTCAACATCAGTCGTGCTAGAGACCACACCATCATTACCTGCAGCAGCGATTAGTAATACGCCAGCATCATACGCAGCTTTAATACCATTACGCTCGGTAGTACTTGAACCTGTTCCACCAAGGCTCATATTAATAACATCTGAGCCATTGCTAACACAGGTATTAATTGCATCAACCAACTCTGATGAATAGCCCCAGCCCGATTCATTAAATACTTTAATAATGTGCATGCTAGGATCTGAACCTATTACGCCACGAACACCAATTCCATTATTTAAAGCGGCAATAGTACCCGCAACGTGTGTACCGTGTGGGCCACCATGATCGAACCAGTTACCTGTACCGCTATCGTTAGTACCTGTGATAGTACCACCTTTAGCCCCCATATCTTCATGAGGTAAATTTAAACCTGAATCAATAACACATATTTTTTTACCACCAGCACTTGCTGAAGCAACGCTATCATCAACTAAGTCAGCTTGTACTTGGCTAATTCCATACGGTACGCTTTGAGCCATAAAACGACGTTGTAAGTCTTCTTCGACATATTCAACATCATTGCTCATTGATAATGAAAAAACATCATTCAATGAAAGCTCAGCTGTAATGAAGTTTGACTCAGGAAATTCTTGATGAATTTTGGCGCCTAAGCTCATTAACTTACTTTTAACTGCCGCTTTACTAGAAGCTCCCATTGCACTATTTGCGAATGAACCTGCTGAAGGTTGCTTATATTTTACTATGTATCGCTTGGCTAACTGAGAAGAATTAACTTTAGTTATGGCATTATCTGTTAAAAGAACACCTTTTGGTTGGGCTGCGTGTAGGGCTGTAGATACAGCCAAAGAAAGAACACTCGTCGTTGTTAGTATTGTCGCCATTTTATAAGACGACTTTTTATCATTTTTATTGTTTGACATAAATTTGTCCCGTTTCTTTAATTATAATTATTAGTACTTTTATGTAGCGTAAAGGCTCCCTTACAAAACCAATCCGCAACACAAATGTAACACCTTGTTAACATTTAAAGCAAGTGCAAAATTTATACAAGCAAAAGTTAAAGAAAAACACTCTATAAAACCCTTAATTTTGGATGTTGTTTTCACAATAATAAACAACAACTTAAGCTCAACACCCAATATTTGCATTTTTAATTCAATTTTTCAGTTTATATGGAGCAACACAGCAATAAAAACAGTTAAATAATTGTTAAAATTATGTCACTCTATAGATGACTACTTTACGAGTACATCCACTCTTTGGTTCTTAAAACAGTAATAATAATTAAAATAGGAAGCGATATGTCTCAATTTATTGGTGTGTATGAAAATGCCTTAAGTGATGATTTATGTGACAAGATCATGAAACAACATCAAACAGATAAAGATGTTCAACAAGGTCGTGTAGGAAGTGGTGTAATGACCCATTTAAAGGACAGTCATGATATTTCCATGATACACAATCAATCTTGGCAGCCACTGCAAGAAGAGATTATTAACGCGACTTATCCCATTCTTAGAAAATACTTAGAAGAGCATTACTTGGCCGTAATCGCAGCAATAAACCCTACGGTTACCCACCCCAAAACGGGTAAACCTGCAGTTGTCACTAAAGAGAATTTTCATGAAGTTGGCTTGCCTTATTTAGATCAACTCATTCAATACATATTTCGTTACGATGGATTCACCGTGCAAAAATATGATCAAGGTAAAGGTGGTTATCATTATTGGCACTCAGAAATTTTTCCTCAATTACCTGATAATAAACCCCTTCATCGTGTTTTAGCTTTCTTATACTACTTAAATGATGTTGAAGAAGGTGGAGAAACCGAGTTTCATTATCAACAACTCAAAGCTAAACCTAAAAAAGGTAATTTAATTATTTTTCCCGCAGGCTTTACTCACACCCACAAAGGTCATGTTCCGCTATCAAATGATAAATATGTTGTCACTTCATGGTTAATGTATAACCGAGCCGAACAACTTTATGGTCAACCCAAGAATTGATATACCGACTAAAGACAGCTAAGCTGTCTTTTTTCTTTCTAGAAGGCTCAAATATGGACTTTAAAACTTCTCACAAACTGCTTTTCGGCTTCATCGCTTTCGTTTCTATATTAGTTAATGTGCAAGCATCGACAACTGAGACTTTGCCTCCTCCTCGTAAGTTGACTGAACAACAAGCCGAAGTGGCTTCAGCCAATTATCAAAAATA
>Ga0193960_1000907_pt1 | contig 12095 bp, 14 predicted proteins | sample FB_3_MG_FD_140338 | JGI IMG/M metagenome (GOLD analysis project Ga0193960, IMG submission 140338) | Microbial mat bacterial communities from the Broadkill River, Lewes, Delaware, United States - FB_3_MG | ecosystem: Environmental > Aquatic > Freshwater > River > Microbial mats | place: USA...
CACTTACTGCAAATGCCCTTATTGGTGATAGGGATAAGTTTTTAGAGGTTGGTATGGATGATTATCTTTCTAAACCATTATTAAAAAAAGATTTAGAAAAAATACTGAATAAATATTTGAAATAATATTTATTTTAGTTTATTATTGAGCTAATTTAATTTTATATCTGTCGGCATTCATCATATCTTGAATATATTTTTTTTCCACTTGATGAATGGCTATTATATCAACTTCTTTTCCTCTATAATACCACCCTTTATTTGTATCTAAAATCTCTTTTTTTTCAAACATTTTGTGAAGTTCTTCTTTTGATACAATAAACTCTTCCATGATTATAGATTCTCCATTTGTTAAAATTCTGTTCTACTTTGTACATCTATTGTATCTATATCAATAAAGTCATTACTTAGATACTGCTCTAGGGCAACTCTTCCTATCATAGCAGAATTATCGCTACAATACTCCATGGGAGCTAAGAAAAGATTAGCATCATATTTTGAACATAAATCTTCAACTTTCTCTCTTAATGATTTATTTGCACTAGCACCACCAACTATGGCAAAGTTTTGAGGTGGATTTGTTTTAAAATATTTTTTTAATTTCATTAAAATATGGTCTATTGCAGTTGTTTGAAAACTTGCAGAGATATTTGAGATAGTTTGTTGTGTTATATTATTTGCTTCTTCCTCTTTTAAAATTGCTAGTCTCACAGCATTTTTTAATCCACTATAACTAAACTCTATTTTAGCAGATTGTCTTAATGGTATAGGAAAATCATATAAAGAATCATCTCCATTTGTAGCATATTTTTCAATAATAGGACCACCTGGATACCCAAGTTTAAGCATTTTTGATACTTTATCAAAACTCTCTCCAAAGCTATCATCTATAGTACTACCTACAACTTTCATCTCTGTTAAACTATTTGCAACGATTAGTTGAGTGTGTCCACCAGAAACTAGAAGTACAGTCATGGGAAAAATAACATCTTTCTCTATAAATAGTGAGTAGATATGACCTTTGAGATGATTTACCCCTATAAGAGGTAGATTTAGGCTAAGAGCTAAAGCTTTTGCCATAGTAACACCCTCTGTTAATGTAACACTTAATCCAGGTGCATTTGTAACAGCGATAGCTTTTAAATCTTTAAAATACTCTTGACACTCTTCAAGTATTTTTGGTAAAGCTTCGATATGAAGTCGTGCAGCTAATTCTGGAACTACCCCTCCATAAACACTGTGTTGGAGTTCTTGAGAAATCTTTTTATGATAGATAAGTTTTTTTGTTTCTATTTGTGTAATAGCAATGCTACTATCATCACAAGAAGATTCAATACTTAATATCATCTAACCAATCTCTCTTTCAATCCACTCAACAGCACAAGGAAGCTCTCCAAAACCACTGTCAGCATTTATATGTCCAGCATCTTGTAATACTTTAAATCCCACATTAAGTTCACTTTGTAAAGCGATAGCTTCATCTAGATCAAGATATTCATCATTGGTACTTCCAACCATAATACTCTCTTTAGCACGTAAATCAGAAGGTATAGGATAAGGGAAAAATGTTTTAATCTCCTCTATATCACAATCTTGTCTTACTGGTGCTACAAGCATAAGTTTATCTAACTCTTTAATCTTATATTTTGTAACAAAATTAAACCATAAGATATTTGCTAGTGAATGACAAATCACAATATCAGGTTGGAAACGGTCAAACTCTTTTTTTAAAGTATCCATCCAAACATCTAAGACAGGGAGTTCTCTATTTGGTAAATCAGGAAACGAAACTTCATAATGAAGTTTTTTTAACTCTTGCGCAACCCACCATTGCCAATGTGGTTCATCACTTCCACCCCAACCATGAAGTATTAATACTTTTTTCATTATTTTAATTTCCTTACACATCTTACATATTTTGGATAGGTTCTATTTTGATAATATACAGAACCACTTTTAAAAAACACATAGTAACCATATTGTCCGAAGTTTCTTATCCAAGTTCTGTCACTACTCCAATAATCGTCGGCAAGAGCATATCTAAATGCTTTATTAATCATAAGCTGAGCTCTTATTCTTGATTTATCTATTACTGTTTTATATTGCTCTACTGTTGGAAGTTTCCAATCAGAAAAACCACTTTGATTGAGTTTTTCACAATACTCGATTGCATGATCTTGTGTAAGCAAAACTTTCTCATTTTCTTGTGAATCTTGCCACATCATTCTATTTGTATCATCAATGACATAGTCACCACTTCTTGTAAGTTTAGTAGCTGATAATAACACTGTAAATAAACATATAAAAGTAAAAATTTTCATAACTACATCCTTTAAAGTTTGATAGTAAACTTTTTTCTTTCTAATCTATCAATAATTTTTTTATCTAAAACTTGTATATCAAGTTTTGAATCTTCTAAAAAAACTAAACCAACTAATTCTTTGCACTTTTTTTCTTCTTTTTCTATACTTGAAAATTTTTTCCACTCTTCAAATTTTTCTTCATAGATATCTGCCATTTTACTCTCATGACCTTTACGTTCTAAAAATAATGCTATTGTAATAATAAGAAGCATGATAAATGGTATAATCATATTATCCATTTGCAAATATCCTTACTCTTTTATCTATTTCGTAGATATCTTCAATAGTATTGATTTTTACATCATGAAAAAAGTTAATAGCTTTTAAAGAGGTGTCTGCAATATCTAAAAAGCCTATCTCGCCACTTAAAAAACGTGCAACAGCTACTTCATTTGCAGCATTTAAAACAACACCCATGTTTTCATTTTGTAAAATTTCATCTTTTACTTCCCAAATATTATATCGTGAAGTTTCGATTTTTTTAAATTCAAGATTTTGAAGTTGTACTAAATTTACTCGATTTAAAATAGGCGTTTCAACTTTTCCCATAAGTGCATAAGAGATAGGTAGTTGCATATTTGCATGTGCTAGATGTGCAGTTGTGCTTCCATCTGTAAAATTTATCATCGCATGTATGATTGATTTTGTTTCTATAATAGCATCACAAGCAGTAGTGTCAAATAACCATCTAGCTTCAATGAGCTCAAAAAGTTTATTTGTCATAGTTGCACTATCTATTGTGATTTTATTTCCCATTGACCAGTTAGGATGTTTTAACGCTTCTTCAACTGTAACATCTTTTAGTTTATTTAAAGGATAGTCTCTAAAACTTCCCCCAGAGGCAGTAATAGTTAAACTCTCTACACTCTTTTCTTTATCCATTAGATACCATAAACCAAAATGCTCACTGTCTATAGGTGTGATGTGTGAAGTATCTATAAATTTACCAGCTACAACTAAAGATTCTTTATTTGCTAAAGCTACCCTTTTGCCACACTCTATTGCTTTTAATGTCGGTTGTAAACCAAAAAAACCAACTAAGGCATTTACAACTAGGTTCGATTCTGACTCTTCTATTGCTCTTAAAATAGCATCAAGTCCTGCATGAACATTGAAATGATTTACTTTATCTATATCATCTTCAGAAGCTATAATAACTACTTTAGGAGAAAAAAATTCTAACTGAGTATTTAAAAGTTCGATATTGTTTCCAGCAACAATAACTTCGATATTTAAATCAAACTTTTTTGCTATCTCTAGAGTATTAACTCCAATAGAACCAGTGCTTCCAAGTACTATCAAGCAAACAGCCTTAAAAGCACAAGCATAATGATACCCCCAAATAAGTATCCATCTGTTCTATCTAAAATACCACCATGACCTGGTAAAATATCTCCACTATCTTTTACATCGGCTTCTCTTTTTAAATAACTCTCAAAAAGATCACCAAATACAGATGCAAGTGCAACAACAAAAGAGATAACAAGTGCACTAAAAAATCCAACCTCTTCTGGGGCAAAAATAAGACCTAAAATAGCAGCAACAATAAGTCCCCCAAATACGCCTTCTAAAGTTTTATTTGGACTAGTTTCACAAAATTTTGTAGCACCCATACTTTTGCCTACAAAGTAAGCTCCAACATCAGCACCAGCAACAACTACTAGTAACCATAAAAGTGTACCCATACCAAATGAAATATATAAAGAGAGTAAAAACAGATAAGAAGCTATAGGGTACATTAAAGGTAAAAATAAATTTTTGTCAAACTCTTTTGTGTATGCTAAGATAGAAGCAAAAATGATACCCACAACAAAGATTAAATCTTCAGGTTTTGGATAAAAATAAGAAACTATCCATATAACAACAGCATATACATATATCTTATCATCGTTAATGTTGAATAAATTCATCGCTTCTTTAAGAGCGATTAACATCAATCCACCAAATAATAACCATGTTAAAGTAAATGAATCTATAAAACCAATTATTAATAGAGCTACTACAAGAGCAATTCCTGTTTTTATACGTGTTGAACTTTCAGATAAAATGTTTGACATTTTTATAACCTTTTGTTAATAAATTATATTATTATACAAAATTATAGATTTAGTGTTGATTATTTAGAGAAATAGAAAAGAAAAGCTCTATGACTTTCATCTAAACTGATATGGAGGAGTTTCCCTTTATAAGTTAAAAGATTTTCAATATACATAGCACTATATGTTCCAAAGAATACATTATTTTGAGAAATTATTTTAGATTCATTGATTTTTAAATGTTTACTATTTTTTTTAGCAAAAATATTAAGGCTGATATGGTCATATTGAAGAGTATCAATAAAGTTGTTCAATTCATGGATATTAGTAAAAGCTTTTACATTTTCTATTTTAGCAAGTGCATTTTTATTTTCACTTGATAAATGAAACCAGGTTGTTCCATCATATAATTCATTATCATGAACATTTTTTACTAAGCTTTGTATATTCTCAATAGTTGGAATAGACTCATCAATTGCACCAAGTAATGCTTCTTTTGTCTTGTTTATTGATAGATCAAAAAAAGCTAATTCAAATGCTTTTTCAAAAGAAACATCTTCTGAAGTAATATAAAAATTATTTCCATGAGTATTTAAAGATTCGGAGATAAGAAATCCTACATTATTACCATTAATATTTAAAAAGTCGAAAGGCATAACTATCTCATCATCTTTACTTACTTGCTTGAGTACTGTATTCATATCTGAAATACATCCATATTCACTTGCAGTGTAAATATTTAACTTTGTATCATATGTTTTATTTTCTAAACAGATTAAGGCCCCATAAATTGCTAGTAGATTAAACTTAGAAACTCTTCTAAACTGTTTATTTGTAATTTGTTTTAGAAGTTGCTTATACTCTTTAGTAGTATTATTTTTAAAAGCAGTATGAGAAGTTGTACAAATATACATAATGTTAACCTTTGTTACTTAATATTATAGTTGAATTACTTCCACCAAAACCAATAAATTGATACAATACTGTGGTATCTGAAACTTCAGTATTGTTTAATAATGGTTCAAAAGAGATGTCATCATAACCATGTTTATAATTAAGCGTTTTTGGGAGAATTCCCTCTTTTATAAATTCGCAAAGTAAAACTATCTCAGAAGTTCCACAAGCCCCTAGCGTATGTCCTAAAAATGGTTTTAAGATAACGACATTAGTTGTTTCATTATAAAATTTAAAAAGGTTATCAATAGCTTTAGCTTCAGATAGATTTGAGTTTTCACTTCCTGTAGCATGAGCTTTGATACAAGTTAACTCTTTAGGGGTTAAATTTGCTTTTTTTAAAGCTTTTTGCATGGAGTTAGAAGTTGTTTCTCCTGATGGATTTGAGCCAGTTATAGAATAATTATCAAAAGAGGTATTACTTGAGATTACTTCAAAACAGGAATTGTCATTTTTTCTACTATCTAAAACTATGGCAGAACAACTTTCTCCTAAAATTAAACCATCACTTTCTTTATCAAATGGCTTATATATACCAGTTTTACTAAGAAGCATGAGTGATTCAAATCCTTTATAGGTAGATTTATTAAAAAGTTCAATCCCAATTATCAGCGCTCGTTTTATCTTATTTTCTTGAATAAGTTCTGATGCATATGCTAAAGAATTTGCGGTAGAGGTACAAGCTGTTTGTAGTAAAGTAGCTTTGTGTTTCGAGTTTACAATATTTTCTGCAAAAGTTCCAATATTCCCATAACCAATCTCTTCAAGCATCTTTGTTGACTGGTTATTATAGTAAAGTTGGCTTTGTTCCTCGTTGATAGATATAGACATACACGTAGAACCTATAAAAATATGTAACTCTTTTTGTTCCTCTTTTGATAATTTTGAATCTTCAATTGCTTGAGAAATACTATTGTTCAATAAAGTATAAAATTTTTCTTTTTCATTTTGAAAAGTTTGATTGATTTTAAAAAAAGTATATCCATCATGATTATCTTGACAAAAGTCTTTATAATTTGAGTTGTTTATTTTTTGTGCATTTTTTATGCTTTGAAATTTATCATTACCCAATGTGCAAATTAATGATGATCCAGTGATATATACTTGTTTCATTATTTTGACTGTATGTGTTCTGCTAGTGAATTAATAGAAAGCATAATTTGTCGCAATTTTTTGCTATCTGTAGTGTTAAGATTATATTTTTTATTTAAAGCAAGTGAAATTTGTAAAGCATCTAATGAGTCTAGTTGAAGATTTGAATCTGAACCAAAAAGTATTTCATCATTTGTTATATCTTCAACTTCACACTCTTTTTCACACTCATCTATAATAAGTTGTTTCAATTCATTTTTTAATTCTTCTGTGTCAAGATTTGACATTATATATTTTCCTTTTTCTTTAAAATTATATATGATAAAGTTAAAAATCCACATCCAAATATCACAAGATATAAAATATAGTTCTTTATATCATAAAAGCCACCGCCCATTACAAAAATTTCTAATAAACCTTCAAGCCCCCAGTTCATAGGAGAAAAAGTTGTGATATTTTGCATAAATTCAGGCATTACAAATTTTGGCACCATAATACCACCGAGTGCCGCTAAAATTATATTAGAAACACCACCAATTGTAGTGGCTTCCTCTGACGTACTACTTATATTTGCTACAAACATAGCAAAAGAGATAGCTGCAAATGATATTGCACTACTCATCATAAAAATTAAACCATAGTTTCCATTGATTTGTAAAGTATCCCCATTTAGTAGAGGTACTATATAAATTCCAACTAGTATCATAAATAATACTTGGATTTGGTTTATTATAAAATATGGTACCATTTTACCTAAAATAATTGAAATAAAAGATATATTCATACTTTTCAATCTATCAATGGTACCAAAATTTTTTTCATTTATAAAAGCATTGGAAATAGGGATAAGAATGAAAAACATTGAAAAAACAAGCCAAGATGGTACACTATATTGTACCGAAGTTGGTTTTATTTTAAATTTTTCTTCTTTGTAAGTTGGAATAATGATAATTTTTTCATTGAGTTTAGATAATGTTTTAGCATCTATTTTATTTTTAATAAAATACTCTTTCATAATTTGCTTTGAAATAATCTCTGTAAGTAAATTTTTGAATAACAATTGATTTTGTACTGAGATACTCGGATTTAAATGAATGTCTATATGAAAATCTTTTTTATTTGTGTTGATTTCTGTTTTATAGTGCTCTACAATATTGATAATATAGTCAAAGTTTTTCTTATATATAAGCTCTTTTATATTCTCGTTGTTCGTAAGTTGTGCTTGAAAATAATTATTTTTATTTATCTCTTGGCTTAAATATTTTGTATCTTTATTTATTATAGTATTTATAGCAACTTGAAACTTTGTATCGATAGTATTGGAATAGGTGTTTTGTAATGCTAAAGACATAATTATAATAAAAATTGTAGGCATTACAAAGAGTACTAAAAGTGAGTGAATATCTCTGCTAAGGAGTAAGAATTCTTTTTTTAAAATATATCTAAACATTAGTCTCGTAAACTTCCTTTTGTAAGATTTAAAAATAGTTCTTCCAAGTTCTTATTATTAAAAATAATATTTTCTATAGGAGTATTGTTATTTTTCAGAAGATTCAATGTTTCAATGAGATTCGTGTAATCATCTTTAATATTAACATGAATATCTCTTTCATCTGTTTTTATAGTTATAAATGAGTTTTTTTCTAAAAGAAACTCTTTTTTTTCATGTAAAATAATTTGATGATTATCTAGTATTGCAATATCATCACAAAGGTATTCTATCTCTTCCATATAATGTGAAGTGTAAATAATAGTTGTGTTTTTCTCTTGATTAATCTGTTTTACAACATCAAGTATATATTTTCTAGATTGAGGATCAATCCCTACTGTTGGTTCATCTAAATAAAGTATTTTAGGATCATTGAGTAAGCCTATAGCGATATTTAATCTTCTTTTTACACCACCAGAATAGGTGTGTGCTTGTTTATTTAAAAATTTTTCTAAAGAGGTTACTTCTACACAATAGCGTATCCTTTTTTTTAAATCATTATTTTTAAGTCCATATAATGCCCCAAAAAACTCTAAATTTTCATAAGCGGTAAGATTTGGATAAAAAGCATAGGTTTGGGGAACATAAGAACTGATTTGTTTGATTTCTCTTTTATGTTTTTTATAATCATATCCTAAGATAGTTATCTCTGCAGAATCAGCTGATTGTAAATAGTTCATAATAGATACAAGGGTAGTCTTTCCAGCACCATTAGGTCCCAAAAGTCCAAAGAGAGAGCCCTCTTTGATTTGTAAAGAAAGATTATCTAAGACCTTATCATTTTTATAAGATTTTGTTAGGTTTTTTATCTCTATAGCCATCTATTGTATCAACATCTTTTTCCCAACTAGGGTTGTTTTTATCTCATCTACTAATTTTAACTTGATTGTAAATCTAATATTTGATAACTCTTTTTTAAGAAGGGTTTTAATCTCTTTTAGCAGTATATTTTCTTTTGTTTGAAGTGTGATATGTAACTCTTCACCTCGTAAAGCGTCTTTATCTGTAGTTACAAATACAACAGCTTTTTCTACATGTGGTTGTGTCTCTAATATATTTTCTATTTGTATGGTAGAGTATCTTTTACCTGCAATTTTTATAATTTGTGAACTGCGTCCAATAAGTTTGAATTGATTGTTTTCTATCTCTACATAATCAAAAGTTTGAATTTCCTGATTGCTAACTTTAAATTTGTCTTCATAGAGAACATTTGAAATAAATGGTGATTTTACTCTGAGTTCTCCCTCTTTATTTTGAGATATTTTTACAGTGTTCATAGGCGTCCATTTTTCATCATCATTATATTTATATGCAATGCCACCTGTTTCAGTTGAGCCAAATATTTGGATAATATCAGTAGAAAAATTATTGTGAAATTCTTTTGCTATTTCTGGAAAAAGTGGAGCAGTAGAACTTACAAAAATTGATTTAGACAAATCTTTTTTTATTTGAATTTTATTAAGAGATTTTATATAAAGAGGTGTTGTTACTACCATAGAATACTCATCTACAAGCTCTAATAAATCATGAGGTAAAAAATGCTCTTTTATAATAATGTCTATATCATTTATAAGTGGATATATAGCTCCAAAAAGCGAACCATAAAAATGAATGAAAGGAACAGTAACGATGATTCTTTTAATAGTATAATTTTCAAAAAGTTTTGTCAGTTGTTTAATTTCACTTAAAAAGTTTTCTTTTGTTTTTAAAGCACCAATTGGAGAACCAGTTGTTCCTGAGGTAAAATAGATGAAAGAAAAATCATACTGTGCAAACTCTTGTAAATTAAGGTTATTTACTTTTTCGATGATTGCTTTATTACTTTTGTCGAATAAAATTGCTTTTGAATTATTAAAATAAGTTTTAAAAATATTTAAAATATTTTCCTCTTTTGTACTAAGTCCAATTGATGAGATATCATGTTGTATCTTTTCATTATTCATAGTATCAGCAGATATGATATGTTCTGATATCGAGCCATTATCATTGTAAACTTTTAGTGTCATTTAGGAACCTTATGTGTTAATAATAAAATAATCAGTGACACTATACCAATAGTTGATATAAGACCAATTGAAAAGAGGGCATTTACATTTGAAAATACTAAAACACCAAAGCCAGCAAAAGTAGAAAGTAAAGAGTAGAATATCGCTTTGTGTGTACTATTAGTAAGTTTAGAACTATTCATATAAATTCCGTAATCAATACTTAAAGCTATAAGAACAATCATCATAAAAATATGTAAGATATTCAATTTTATATAAAAAGATAAAAGAAGCAATACAGCTATTGGAAACAAGATATAATTTAAAGCTTGAAAAAACTTGCTTTTAACAGCTACGAATAGCATTGTACAAATAAACAATAGTGCAATAAAAGAGAAAAATTGTAAATTTTTTAATGATTGTGTTAAGTCTTTTTTGAAGAGTTCTTTAAAACTTAATGTTTTGATATAGGGTTCTTTGATGATATTGTTATAGTTACTATTAGATACGATTGCATAAGTTATAAAAATATTTTTGTATTGACCTATTGGAAATTCTTTTAATTCTTTGTAAGTATATTTTGGAATATCATCTAAAAGTTTATAACTATTTTGGAATATATTGTCTCTAAATCCAATCTCTTTTGCTATTCTATTTATTTCTTGATTGAGTGTTTCAAATCTATTTATATCAAACTTTTCAAAACTATTTTGTGTGGGTATATTTCCTAAAGGATTTAGCGTTTTTGGATAAGTTGTTTGTAGTTTATGCGCGTTGATTATTAAATTTTCCACCGAATTTGCATAAAGTAAAACTGCTGTTTTTTTATCTTTGTTTATGAATTTATTAAAAAAATCATCTAAATCATGTAATTCTTGATTATCTATATCAAGGTTTTTAATATTAAAATCGATTCTGATATTAGGGATTGCAACTGTTATTAAAACTATAGAAACTAGTGATATGAAGATAGGTTTTATTGTAACTTTATTTTTTGTTATCTGTTTTGATTGTTTTGATTTTATATTTAAATGAGGAAATAAAAAAGTAAATTGAATATATGAAAATAATAAAGAACAAATTGAAAAAACTGTAAGTTGTTGAATAAAGCTAAAATCTACAAATGAGAGTATAAAAAAAGCACCTAGAGTGGTAAACATACCAAAAAAAACATCTTTATTTAAAGTCTTTTTGTGTTCGTAATATCCATGAAGGTAGTTATGAAACATGTAGTCAATAGCAATCGTTGAAATTGATATACCAAAAACAATAGTAAATATAGATAATTCATTAAAAATAAAAATACTTATAATAAGTGCAAATAGTATAGAAGAACTCAGTGTTGTGATAGTATGAATTAAAAGTTTAATATTTCTAAGAATTACAATATATAAGATAAATAATACAGTTAAAGAAAGAGTAATGATGAGATTTACATCACTTTTGATTTTTTCTTGATTTTCTACAAAATAAAACATAGTGGAAAATGCTTCTATATTTGGATTAGATTGTTTTATATTTTGAACTAAATCATAAATTTCTTTATATTTATCAAAGTTATTGATACCTTTGTCAAGTTGTAAGATAGTTACATATCCATAGTTTTCTATTTGTAAATAAGGTGATTTGGGTAAAGAGTTTTTTTCATATAGATTAAGTGGGTCAATTGTATCTAGTGAAAAACTAAATGTTGATACCATTATTTTTTTATGAATAATAGTAAGTTCTTGTTTTATATCTAAGGAATTGAATTTTTTATCATCAAGTTTATGTAGTAAATAGTAGTATTTTTTTTCATATTCTTTATTTATACTAGGAGTTGTTATCGGGTGTATGTTGTTATGTTGGAGGAGTTGTTTTTCTATCTTTTTTAAGTTTTGTAAACTATCTTTACTTTGTCCTTTATAGGATATAAAGAGCTGTTTATTCGTATTTAATTTTTCAAATTCTTTTAAAAGTTCTTTGTTTTCTCCTTGTGGAAGAATACTTGTAATTTGAGTTGAGATATTTTTAGATAAGTGATTAGTAAAAACAATTATTAATAAAACTACTAATATAGTAAAGTTAAGGTATTTACTCAATCTCTTCAATAGTTATCCTATCTTGGTTCGTAAAATTTATTTTTAGAAATTTAAGTTTATCATCCTCTTTTTTATATTCTATTGTTTCTATTACAG
>Ga0193960_1000908_pt1 | contig 12089 bp, 8 predicted proteins | sample FB_3_MG_FD_140338 | JGI IMG/M metagenome (GOLD analysis project Ga0193960, IMG submission 140338) | Microbial mat bacterial communities from the Broadkill River, Lewes, Delaware, United States - FB_3_MG | ecosystem: Environmental > Aquatic > Freshwater > River > Microbial mats | place: USA...
GGTTAGTCCTTTGTTTAGCATAATAACTCCTTTGCTATTTTTTATAATTGTTTTATTGTATCCATGACATAATATGATCAACTTGACATATTATGTCAAGTTGATCATTGCATAAGCTTTGCGTTAAGGGGAGTATTACTTAGGGAGTTAACTTAAAAAAGTTTGATAAGCGAGGTTGTCAGTTTCTTCTTGCCATTGGTAACCAAGGGCATCAAGGTGTTGAAAAAACTCTTTTTCTTTCTCTGGGCTGATTTCAAAACCTGCCAGCACTTGTCCAAAGGCTGCACCGTGGTTTCGGTAATGGAACAAGGTAATATTCCATAATTCACCCATAGCGGCTAAAAACTTCTCTAGTGCACCTGGGTGTTCTGGAAATTCAAAACTAAATAAACGTTCTTCCTTTTGACTGCTGGTGTCGTTGTTTTTGCCACCAATCATGTAACGGATATGAAGTTTGGCTAACTCATTATCCGTAAAGTCTCTAACAAGGTAATTAGCATTGGTTAAGCTTTGTAATAACTCTTGTCTTTCTTGAACACTGCCACCCAAGCGAACACCAACAAAAATTTCAGCACTTGGCTTGCCTGAGTAACGGTAATTAAACTCAGTAATTGCGCGGTTTCCTATGGCTTTACAAAAACGTTTAAAGCTGCCCTTTTCTTCAGGAATAGTAACGGCGAGTACGGCCTCTTTTTTCTCACCTAACTCACAACGCTCTGATACATAGCGCAAACTATGAAAATTCATGTTTGCGCCAGAAAGAACAGCTGCTAGGGATTGACCGCTAGGTTCGTTATTGGCTTGCTGTAATTGGCAATACTTTTGCAAACCCGCTAAAGATAAAGCGCCAGCAGGTTCTGCAATAACTCGTGTTTGCTCAAAAATATCTTTGATTGAAGCACAAATTTCATCAGTGGTGACAGTAATCACCTCATCACAATAGCGATTGATTAAATCAAAAGTATGCTCGCCTATGCGTTTCACGGCAACGCCATCAGCAAATAAGCCGACTTGTTCTAAATCTACGGGCTGGCCTGCAGCTAACGCAGCTTTCAAGCAAGCGGAATCTTGTGCTTCCACCCCAATGATTTTGGTGTTCGGACTGAGTTGCTTTAAATAAACAGCCATACCTGCCAGCAAGCCACCACCACCTACAGGCACAAAAACTACGTCTGCTTGAGGTAACTGTTGTAATAACTCTTTGGCGACAGTGCCTTGCCCTGCAATAACTTCTATATCATCAAAAGGATGGATTAAGGTTTTCTGCTCTTGTTCAGCAAACTCAATTGAAGCGGCCTGTGCTTCGTTAAAGCTATTACCAACCAAGCGAACTTCACCACCAAAGCGACGGACATTATCTACTTTAATATCAGGCGTAGTTTTTGGCATGACAATGGTTGCTTTGATACCAAGTTTACTGGCCGCTAAGGCTAAGCCTTGGGCATGATTGCCAGCTGATGCAGCGATAACACCGTGAATACATTGCGCTTCAGTTAAACTCGACAGCTTGTTATAAGCCCCTCTGAGTTTGAAAGAATGCACAGGCTGTTGATCTTCACGCTTTAAGTAGATTTGATTACCAAAACGTGCAGAAAGCTTAGTTAAAGGGGTTAAATCTGTTTCAACGACCACATCATAGATAGGCGCGAGCAATATGCGACGTAAATAATCTAACTCTTGTGCTTGTTGAGCTAATAATTCTTGGCTTTGTTCTTCAGTCATAATGGGTGCTTACAATAGAGTGTAATTATTGCTTACTTATCAGTTAAGCCGTCAAGTAAGTCTCTGTTACGTACTGCGCCTTTATCGGCACTGGTAGCTAACATCGCATAGTTCTTTAATGCATAGCTGATTGGACGAACACGATCTGCTGGTTTCCAAGCGTCTTTACCCTTAGCATCCATATTTTCTTTACGCTGAGCTAATTCTTCTTCACTGACATTTAAGGTGATTGCACGACTTGGAATGTCGATGTGAATAATATCACCCTGTTCAACTAAAGCGATGGTGCCGCCACTTGCTGCTTCAGGTGAAACATGACCAATAGATAAGCCCGATGTACCACCGGAAAAACGTCCATCAGTTAATAAGGCACATGCTTTACCTAAGCCCATAGATTTTAAATAGGTGGTTGGGTAAAGCATTTCTTGCATACCAGGGCCACCTTTTGGTCCTTCGTAGCGGATAACCACGACTTCACCGGCAACAACTTCACCGTCTAAAATACCTTTTACCGCATCATCTTGGCTTTCAAAAACATGTGCAGGGCCAGTAAAGGTTAGGTTATCATCACTGACACCTGCTGTTTTTACCACACAGCCGTCAAGGGCGATATTACCTGAAAGTACCGCTAAGCCACCCTCGGTAGAAAAAGCATTGTCAATCGAGCGAATACAACCGTTTTCGCGGTCATCATCTAAGCTGTCCCAACGACAATCTTGGCTAAAGGCTTGTGTAGTACGAATACCTGCAGGGCCCGCACGATAAAACTCCTTAACCTCTTCATCATCGGTGACTTTAATATCATACTTTTTGATAACATCAGCTAAGGTTGTACCTAAGACATTAGGCACATCGGTGTTTAATAAATTAGCACGTGCTAACTCACCTAAAATGGCGATAACACCGCCAGCACGATGAACATCTTCCATATGGTAATCAGGTGTTGAAGGAGCAACTTTACAAAGTTGTGGAACAATACGAGACAATTTATCCATGTCTTCCATGGTGTAATCTATTTCTGCTTCTTGAGCCGTTGCTAGCAAATGTAAAATAGTATTAGTTGAACCACCCATGGCAATGTCTAAACACATAGCGTTATGAATCGCCTCTTTATTGGCAATATTACGCGGCAGGGCGCTTTTATCATCGTTTTGATAATAACGCTTAGTTAATTCAACAATTTCTTTACCTGCTTTTAAGAATAACTGCTTACGATCCGCGTGGGTTGCTAGCATGGAACCATTACCAGGTAATGCTAAACCTAGTGCTTCAGCTAAGCAGTTCATTGAGTTTGCCGTAAACATGCCTGAGCAAGAACCACAAGTGGGACAAGCAGAGCGTTCAACTGCATCACTTTGTTCATCAGATACTGTTGGATCAGCGCCTTGAATCATGGCATCAACTAAATCAAGTTTGATAATTTGATCAGAAAGCTTGGTTTTGCCTGCTTCCATTGGGCCACCAGAAACGAAAATAACCGGAATATTTAAACGCATTGCTGCCATTAACATGCCCGGAGTAATTTTGTCACAATTTGAGATACATACCATGGCATCAGCACAATGGGCATTCACCATGTACTCGACTGAATCAGCAATGAGATCTCGTGATGGTAAGCTATAAAGCATACCGCTATGACCCATGGCAATACCATCATCAACAGCGATAGTGTTAAATTCTTTGGCGACACCGCCAGCTTCTTCTATAGCGCCAGCAACTAATTGTCCCATATCTTTTAAATGCACATGACCAGGTACAAATTGGGTGAATGAATTAACCACGGCAATAATAGGTTTTCCAAAGTCATTATCTTTCATACCTGTTGCTCGCCATAATGCGCGAGCACCAGCCATATTACGACCTTGAGTTGAAGTTGCTGATCTTAATTTTGCCATGGTCTTACTACCTGTTAATCATTCAGAATAAGTTTAAAAGAAATATAATTTGAGCAATGGGCTATAAAAACCAATTGATAAAATGATACTTGAGGAAAGAAAGCTAAACGCTAATGGTATTAACGTTTAGCTTAGCGAGCTGAACTATTGATTATTCAACAGATTCTAACCAGCCCCATTTGTCTTCTGTCGTACCATCAAAGATACCAAAGAAGGCTTCTTGTAGCGCTTTAGTTACCGGGCCACGAGAACCGTCACCAACTGGTAAGCCGTCTACTGACTTAACTGGAACGATCTCTGTTGCTGTGCCTGTCATAAAGAATTCATCAGCAAGGTACAATGCATCACGTGCGATAGTTTCTTCACGCACTTCATAACCTAAGTCTTTTGCTAATACCATTACTGCATCACGCGTTAAGCCAGATAAAATTGAAGCACTACCTGGAGGTGTGTAAATAACGCCTTTACGTACTAAGAATAAGTTTTGACCTGCACCTTCACTGATTTGGTTGTTAACGTCCATCGCAATACCTTCAGTGTAACCATGACGGCCAGCTTCCATGGAAATTAGCTGTGAAGATAGGTAGTTACCACCAGCTTTTGCGGCGGTAGGCATAGTGTTTGGTGCTAAACGGTTCCAACTTGAAACGCCAACTTCTACGCCATTCTCAATAGCGTCAGCGCCTAAGTACGCTTCCCAGCTAAAAGCTGCGATCATTAAATCAGCTTCTGCATCTGCAGGTGGGCGAAGCCCCATGCCTACATCACCTAAGAAGGCTAAAGGACGTAAATATGCTGCTTTCAGGTCGTTTTTAACAACTGAGTCTTTACATGCTTGTACAACTTCTGCATTCGAGTAAGGAATCGTCATTCGGTAAATTTTTGCTGAATCGAATAAACGATCAATATGCTCTTGCAAGCGGAAGATACACGTACCTTTGTGGGTGTTATAGGCGCGAATACCTTCAAAAACCGATGAACCATAATGAAGCGCGTGACTCATTACGTGAACCGTGGCATTTTGCCAAGGCATGAGTTCACCGTTAAACCAAATATATTCTGCGTTTACTTTTGCCATGTTCTTTTTCCTAATAATGTATTTCTAACTGATTAACTTTTAAGGATAAATTTTTAGCTAAAACAGTTTTTTTATGGGTGCTGTAATAATTTGTTAGGCGCTATGTTGTTGCGCGCCTTTATTGTCGGCCTTATTGTCTACCTTGACACCCTTTATGTCGATCAGTTTATTGATTTGATCGATTAAAAGTTCAATTGGTCGCTCACTACTGACGTATAACTCAATAGTTGCTATTTGATTACCCGTATTGACTTGTGCATTGATACCATTGATTAAAAAACCACGGTAACGTGTAACCTGAAGTATTCTTTCTAAGACAACTTGTCTGTCATCAGTCATGATAATTAATTTGTAATTGTTCATGTTACACGCTCTCCATCATTTTATCGTTGGCAGTATTAGGCGGCACTAATGGCCAAACGTTGTCTTTCGCATCAATTTTCACATGTAATAAATAAGGGCCTTGATGATCTATCATTTCTTCAAGTGCTTCAGTGACTTGGCTCTTTTCTGTAATCGTTTGTGCTTTGATTTCAAACGAACGAGCTAGCTGACAAAAATCTGGGTTATCAGCTAAATCTGTTTCGCTTAAGCGACCATCAAAGAATAAATCTTGCCATTGGCGAACCATGCCTAGTTTTGCATTGTCGATAAGTAAGATTTTTACTGGTATTTGATAGCGTTTTATTGTGGCTAATTCTTGCACGTTCATCATGATAGAACCGTCACCTGAAACCGCAATAACGGTATCGTGTGGTCGACTAATTTGCGCACCGATAGCTGCAGGTAAACCAAAGCCCATAGTCCCCATACCACCACTGGTTAAAAAGTTACATGGATCATCAACGCTGATGTGCTGTGCAGACCACATTTGATGTTGTCCAACATCGGTGGTTATACAGGTGTTTTTTGGCATTAAATCACTTAATTCTTTGAGCACAGCAGGAGCAAAAATCTTGCTGCCTGGGTGGTCGTATCGCCAGCCAAAATCAGCTTTCATTTGTTGAACTCTTTCTTGCCAATCACTGATATCTAATGACATAGACAATAGCGGTAAATTGGCCTTTAAGTCACCTAAAATCGCAGCATCGGCAAAGCGTCTTTTATTAATTTCAGCGGTATCAATATCAAAATGGATGACCTTAGCATTTGGCGCAAATTCATTGAGCTTTCCCGTTACACGGTCATCAAAACGAGCACCAACCACGACCAGTAAGTCGCATTCTTGAACCGCCAAATTAGAGGCTTTGGTACCATGCATGCCTAACATACCTAGGTAATTTTCATTATCCGCATTAATGGCACCTAAGCCTTTTAACGTTGAAACACTGGGCATACCCGTTTGGTTGGCAAAATCACGGACTTCATCAACAGCATTGGCCATACCAACACCACCACCTACATAAAGAATTGGCTGTTTTGCATGGGTTAGTATATCGATAGCATTGCTGATATCTGCTAAAGGCAATTGCACTTTATTGGTTAAATGTGAAAACTCTTCTAAACGGGTTGTTACTTCAGCTTGTTGAATATCTTTAGGAATATCAACAAGTACTGGACATTGTCGACCTTCCAATGCGATTTCAAAAGCTTGGTGAAGCACGTCTTCTAAATCATCAATATTACTCACTTGAAATGAATGTTTTGTACAAGCGAGTGATAAGCCGAAAATGTCAATTTCTTGGAAAGCATCACTACCCATAGCAGATGTTGCTACTTGACCAGTAATGGCGACGACAGGTATTGAGTCAGCTAAGGCATCGGCTAGACCAGTGATCAGGTTGGTTGCCCCTGGTCCAGAGGTTGCCATGCACACACCAACTTTACCAGCGGCACGAGCATAGCCGACAGCTGAGAACGCGGCACCTTGTTCGTGACGGCAAAGAAAGTGCTTTACATTGCTATCGTAAAGCGCATCGTAAATAGGCATGATTGCACCACCAGGGTAACCAAAAACATGCTCTACTCCATGTTGCTCTAATACTTCAAATAATAATCCGCCACCTGTTAAAGGTTTGCTGCTACTCATGTTGATTCCAAAAATATCGTTTAAAAAAAAGAAAACCCTCGGTTCTTTCGAAGCGAGGGTTTGTTATTCAGTATTTTGCTTTACTTTAGCTCAACGAAAACCCTCGTGGTGATTTAATAATCACTACGACGAGAATGTTAATAATAATTGAGTTAAAGTTTTTCATAGTTTCTCTTGGTTTTTCTAAGCTTTTTATTTTTGTTTTTATTAGCTATTTATTTTAGCTACAAACCTTTCAGTTCACAGCCTTATTAAATTAGTACCATAGCAAGAAGGCAGATAGCAAGAAGTTTTGTTATAGCTTTTTTGCGCAAAGCTTGAACAATAGTAATAACTAATTGCAAATTGTATACATTAAAGTTCAACAGTCACCTGAATGACGAAAACTGAGCTACACTAAATTTGAAGGATAATATTAAAAGGATTTTATATGTCACTTGCCTGTGTTTATAGTCGTGCTCGTGTGGGGTTAACTGCTCCGCTGGTTAGCGTAGAAGTTCACTTAGCCAATGGCCTACCGGCATTCAATATCGTCGGCCTCCCAGAAACCTCGGTTAAAGAATCTAAGGATAGAGTGCGCAGTGCTATCATCAATTGTGGTTATGAATTTCCTGCCAAACGAATAACCATAAACCTTGCTCCAGCAGATCTCCCCAAAGAAGGTGGTAGATTTGATTTACCCATTGCTGTTGGTATTTTGGCGGCCTCAGAACAAATACCTGAAATAGATCTTACTCACTATGAATTTGCCGGTGAATTGGCGTTATCAGGTGAGCTGAGAGCGATTATAGGTGAAATCCCAATGACGATAGCCAGTTGTGGAAGTGGCCGAACGCTGATAATACCTGAGCAAAATACTGAACAAGCGAGTTGGGTTAAAAAAGCCAAAGTGCATGGCTTAAGGCATTTAACTGAACTTTATCCACATTTTTCAAAGCAAAAAACGTTGCCCCTTGTAACAGAAAGAGAGATTAAGGAGCAGCCATTACAAAACTTGCTGGATATGAGTGATGTCATCGGTCAGCCCTTTGCAAAGCGTGCACTAGAGATTGCTGCTAGTGGTGCTCATAATTTGTTATTAATTGGCCCGCCAGGTACCGGAAAAACTATGTTAGCTAGTCGCTTGGCAGGTATATTGCCGAAAATGACAGAGCAAGAAGCTCTTGAAATAGCGGCAGTGCAGTCAATTAGTCATCAAGTGATAGATCAACAATCATGGTTTAGAAGACCTTTTAGAGCACCTCATCACACAGCATCATCAGCTGCTTTGGTAGGGGGTGGGAGCCAACCGAAACCGGGTGAGATTTCCTTGGCCCATAACGGTGTGTTGTTTCTAGATGAGCTACCTGAATTTGAGCGTAAAGTGCTTGATGTGCTACGAGAGCCAATGGAGTCTGGTGAAGTTACTATTTCAAGGGCTCTGCAAAAACAATGTTTTCCGGCACGATTTCAGCTAATTGCAGCAATGAATCCAAGTCCAACAGGTTTTTATAACGATAATCGCAGTACCCCTGAACAAGTACTGCGCTATTTAAACCGTTTATCAGGACCGTTTCTCGACCGTATTGATATTCAAATTGAAGTTGCTCGACTGCCTAAAGGTACTTGGGCACAAGATAGCACGGGCAATGAATCTAGCTTTACGGTGAGAGAGCGCGTTGAGGCTTGCCGCGCTAAGCAAATAGCTAGACAAGGTAAGGCAAATGCTCACCTTGAAGCCAGTGAGTTAAAACTTCATTGCCAATTATCCGCTCAAGATAATGAATTTCTTGAACTTGCTGTTGAGAAGTTAGGGTTATCGACACGTGCCCATCATAAAATATTAAAGATTGCGCGAACCTTGGCAGATATGGAGCGAGTTGAACATATCTCACATGATCATATCGTTGAGGCGTTATCTTATCGAGCGATGGATAGGCTGTTACGGCATTTAACGAGTGCCGTAGCCGTGTGATGATAAGAAACTTCTCTATTGAATGGATTGGAAAAATGCTTGGATCAGTGGCTGAGAGCGCGTTTGATTCAAGCAGCAAATGCCTAATTCGAAGGGTTCAATTTCACCAACATCACTCAAATATTGCACCCTGTCTTTGACTGGACTATTTTCCACCACAACTTGAGGAACTATACCAACACCACAACCCAAAGCGACCATACTCACTAAGGCTTCATGGCCTGAAACCGTGGCATAAATATTGGCTTTTCCTTGCTGCTTTTTGCGATACCAGTGTTCGAATCGTTTTCTAGCAGGACCATGCTCAGGCAAGATAATCGGCATTTGAGACCAAGTAATTCCTTGTGCGGACGTGTTGGCTTGTTGTAGTTGTTGCTGTACTTTGCAATGCATAGTCGGTGCGATAACTGAAAGTGGTACCGTAGCCAAATGATGAAAAAATACACTTCGAGGTAAGTTTTCTGGATTAGCGGCTATGGCAAAATCGACCGATTGATTTTGAAGTTGCTCAAGGGCATCGGCAGCATCACCTGTAGTTAGCATAATTTCTACCAAGGGATGAGCTGCGCGAAATCTATCTAACAAAGGGGGCAGGTGGCTATAAGCTGCGGTTACTGAGCAATAAATATGCAGCTTACCTGTTAATGCTTGCTGCTCTTGGGCGATAGAGTGCTTGAAAGACTGCCATTGCTCTAACTGCTGCTCGGCAAAAAGTTTAAATTTCCTACCTTCTTCGGTTAGTACTACCGTGCGATTATCTCGATGTAGTAACTCACAAGCTAGCTCTTGCTCTAAACGTTGTATAGCTCTACTCAAGGTTGAAGGACTCATGTGATGCGCTTGTGCTGTTTTGCCAAAGTGCAAAGTGGTCGCTAAGTGTTGAAATATCGCTAGTGCTTTTTGATCCATGGTCAGGCTAATGTCGCTGTTTGTGGCAGTTAATGATTAGTATATTGCAAAAAACGCAACACTGCGATGCAAATATATCATTTTTCGCAACATGTTTTGTGCGTTATGCTGCGACTATCAAAATTCGGTGCACGTCATTAGCGTTTAATGAAGGTACCAATATCAGTTATTGTTATACCGAGGAAAGGCCATGAGTAATTATTTTAACACCTTAAGCTTACGTGAGAAGCTTGAACAATTAGGCAAATGTCGCTTTATGAAGCGTGAAGAATTCAGCGATGGCTGTAACTTCATTAAAGATTGGAACATTGTGATTGTCGGTTGTGGCGCACAAGGTTTAAACCAAGGTTTAAACATGCGCGATTCAGGTTTAAATATTTCTTATGCCTTGCGTGATGCGGCTATTAGCGAAAAACGTCAATCATGGCAGTGGGCCACTGAGAACGGCTTTACAGTAGGTAACTACGAGGAGTTAATCCCTCAAGCTGACTTAGTATTAAACTTAACGCCAGATAAGCAACATACTTCTGCTGTAAATGCGGTGATGCCGTTAATGAAGCAAGGTGCAACACTTTCATATTCTCACGGTTTCAACATTGTTGAAGAAGGCATGCAAATCCGTCCAGATATCACGGTTGTGATGGTAGCGCCTAAGTGTCCAGGTACTGAAGTACGTGAAGAATACAAGCGTGGCTTTGGTGTACCAACCTTAATTGCTGTTCACCCTGAAAATGATCCACAAGGTAATGGTTTAGCTATTGCTAAAGCGTATGCATCTGCAACAGGTGGTGACAGAGCGGGCGTATTAGAATCATCATTCATTGCTGAAGTTAAGTCTGACTTGATGGGTGAGCAAACAATCCTTTGTGGTATGTTACAAACAGCTGCAGTATTGGGTCACAAGCAGTTAGTGGCGCAAGGAATGGATGCAGGTTATGCACGTAAGTTATTACAATATGGCATCGAAACCACAACGGAAGGTTTAAAACACGGCGGCATCACAAATATGATGGACCGTTTATCAAATCCAGCGAAAATTAAAGCATATGATATGTCGCTAGAGTTAAAAGAGATTTTACGTCCGCTTTTCCAAAAGCATATGGATGATATTATCGAAGGTCGTTTCTCTGCAACCATGATGGAAGACTGGAAAAATGACGATGCTAACTTACTTAAATGGCGTGCAGCGACAGCAGAAACTTCATTTGAGCAAGCACCTGATTGTGATACTGAAATTACTGAGCAAGAGTACTATGACAAAGGTATTTTCGTAGTTGCTATGGTTAAAGCGGGTGTTGAATTAGCGTTTGAAGCGATGGTTGATTCAGGCATTATTGAAGAGTCTGCATACTATGAATCTCTACATGAAACGCCATTAATTGCTAACTGTATTGCACGTAATAAGTTATATGAAATGAACGTTGTTATTTCTGATACTGCGGAATACGGTAACTATTTATTTAGTCATGCTGCAGTACCATTACTAGAAGAATATGCTTCTCGTTTAACACTTGAAGAATTAGGTGACGGTATTACTGGTTCAAACGGTGTAGATAACGTACGATTAATCGAAGTGAATGAAGAAATTCGCAACCACGGTGTTGAAATTGTTGGTAAAGAGCTTCGTGGCTACATGACAGATATGAAAAAGATTGTTGAAGCGAATAGCTAATACTGAATGTTTGCCTAAGTAAAAGGTAAACAAATATAAGGCGGCGTGTCACTTAACAAGGACAGGCCGTTTTTTTTGCCATAAATTCAGCCAATTAATGTATTAATGAGATAAAGCAAATGATGTTAAATACTCTTGATATAACGCAAGCTGTTTTGCTTATTGCAATAGGTTTAATTGCAGGTGTCATTAATACCTTAGCTGGCGGTGGCTCTAATTTATCTTTACCGGCACTAATGATGTGTGGCTTACCTGCTGATGTCGCTAATGCGACAAATAGAGTCGGTGTTTTATTGCAATCAATTACTGCTACTAAGGGTTTCTACCATCATAAAAAATTAGAAGTAAGCTCAATCAAGAACACCTTTTGGCCGTTATTATTTGGTGGATTATGTGGTGCATTAACGGCGTCATACCTTGAGGTTACATTACTCAAACCCTTACTTTTAGGCACTATGATTGCCGTTTCTTTATGGGTGGTTTTAAAAAGTGATACTGACGCTGAGCAAAAGCAAGAGCCCAAAAGTTGTTATGCCTCCATTGGCGGCTTATTAGCAATATTTGGCGCAGGCTTTTATGGAGGCTTTGTGCAAGCAGGAGTTGGCTTTGTCTTAATCGCAGCTTTTGTTGGCATGCTAGATTATGATTTATTAAGAGCTAATGCGATGAAAGTGGTTGCTACAGTCATTTTTACTAGTATTGCATTACTCATCTTTGTTTTTCGAGATCAAGTTGCTTGGCTACCAGGATTATTATTGGGTGTTGGTAGTATTGTTGGTGCAAAAGTGGCCGTTCAGTTTGCTGTTAATGTCAAAGCAAGTACGTTAAAA
>Ga0193960_1000909_pt1 | contig 12088 bp, 13 predicted proteins | sample FB_3_MG_FD_140338 | JGI IMG/M metagenome (GOLD analysis project Ga0193960, IMG submission 140338) | Microbial mat bacterial communities from the Broadkill River, Lewes, Delaware, United States - FB_3_MG | ecosystem: Environmental > Aquatic > Freshwater > River > Microbial mats | place: USA...
AGATCTTGAAGCGACGAAAGACCCATTTTTATATCGTCTAACAACCGCGGATGACAGAGTGGCAATATGTAATCGTCACTAATACTCTCTTGTGCCAATCCGTCAAAGCCACCGGAGCTAAAACGTATAGCAAGGTCCTGAGAATCATCAGAAAAATCGTGCAGATCACATGATGTCGATACAAAACTACTGATCTGAGGGTTATATTTCTGAAATTCGCCTAAGCGCGGTATCAACCAACGGGCGGCAAAAGATGGCACCGACGTTATTTTTAGCTGATGCGGTAATGGGTCCTGCGCTAAAGCTCGTCCCCCCTCCTCTATTAAGGAAAACGCTTTCTGTAGATAGGGTAATAACCTGAGCGCTGCAGGCGTTAATCTCACCTCTCGATTGAGTCGCTCAAACAGCGACTCGCCAAAAAATGATTCTAATAAACGGATCTGCTGGCTAACCGCGGCCTGAGTGACATTGAGTCGTTCCGCTGCCAATTTAAAGCTGCCCTGCTCAGCAGCAACCTGAAATACACGCAACGCCTTTAGTGGTGGTAACCTTTCCATTTCGATTAACTTTTTCTTAACTGAAAGCAACAATATATCGTTTGTCAGGCTAGTACATCAAGCGCCATTATCTATTAAAACTTAGTATTTAGAGGGCATCGTGATGTATAAGTCATTAAAACTAGAAAGAGAGTCTGTCTTTCACTTTAGAAAATCAATAGCTTTATTTCGCCAGAAAGCTAAACAACTGCTAGCCGTGTTGCGTCATTGGCAAGAGAACTATTACAGTCGACAAGCGTTAAGGAAATTGGACTCTTATCAACTTGCTGATATCGGTTTGTCCCCCGAGCAAGCGCGCAAAGAGTGCCAAAAGCCATTCTGGATCAATTGAGACGTTAAAGAAAAGGGCGTTCTTGGTAAAACGGCGATTATTCTATGCGCATTTGCTATAACCTTAATCATCTACCAATTTTTGAGACGACCTAAACATGAGCGGTATCTTGTTTTATTTAATGGGGGCTTCAGGCTCGGGTAAAGACTCCCTTCTGCAAAGCTGTCGGCAAAAACTGGAGCATAGCCATAAAGCGTTTATCGCGCACCGCTATATTACTCGGGCTGCCGATGCTGGTGGGGAAAACCATATACACCTAACAGAATCCGAATTTGCTTTGCGTGTTGAGACAAACATGTTCTCTATGCATTGGGCTTCGCATGGACACCTGTATGGCATAGGAAAAGAGGTAGAAATATGGGTAGAAAGTGGGCTCAATGTCATCATGAACGGCTCTCGCGAATACTTGCCCGAAGCATTAGAGAGGTTCAGCTTTATCGTACCGATCATGGTAGATATTGAGACAGGATTACTCAGGGAGCGCTTACATAAACGCGGTAGAGAAAATGATGAAGAGATAGAGAAGCGTCTTAAACGTCATCAATCCCTTCTTCACCATATGCCTGAAAACACACTGTATATTGATAATAATGATTCCTTAAAACAAGGAACCGAGACCCTACTGGATATAATCACTAGGCCTCATGCGGTCTAAAGCCTAAATCACTGTCTGATATTAAGACTCGGGGTGTACCGCACGATCTAATTGTCCAATATCCAGCATCGGTGCAGCATCAAGGTGCTGAGCATCCAGCATAAACGCAATTCGTTCTAGTGCTGACACAACCATAGACTGCTCCCAGGTTTGCATATCATCAAAACGTCTCGTAAATAGATCCTGCTGCGTAGTTGGCGCGCCTTTCATCAATTCACCACCCGCTACAGTCAGATTTATCCAGACCTTACGCTTATCCTCTTTTCCTCGTTCGCGGGAAATTAGTTCCTTTTTTTCAAGGCGATCAAGAATACTGGTCACCGTAGCCTGTGTTAACGATATCTCTTTAGCTAACTCTCCAGTACTAATTGGTGCAGAAAGCCTGAGCGTTTGCATAATCATTAGCTGCGGTAACGTTAAACCGGAACACCGGCTTATCTCTTTATCCTGCATATCTGTTGCACGAATAATTTGACGTAACAGCACCAACGCATCTTGGCTTTTATCCATAACTACTTAATCTCTAGAATTTAAAAAGCGAGTCTACTACCCAGTAACGATAAAGTCATGAAGGAACATATCATAACAAAGCAATTAAATCGCAAGGGAAACCTATCTAACGCCAAATCAAGCAAAGTTATAGCAATAAGTTTGGCTTTACTATTAGAAAAACATCAAATAATTTTATTTAGTATAACAAATCATTTACTATACGAAGCAAATGTATCGCAAGGATTGTCTAGATTTTGCCTGTCAACTCAAGCACTCTAATCTACAAATCAGTAAGAAAGTTTGCCCTCAGCCATGGAAGATTCTGGCCTGGCCCCTCGTTCCTTTTATAACTCCGTTACACTTTAGAACAAGTTTTTCTTGTTTTTGAATCATTAATAATACTTAGACATACAAAATATTTTTCTCTACTTACATCAAACGGCTAATTTAATTATCCCGCTGACGCTGATTGTTATTTCGTATGCTATATAACTAGATCGAATAAAAAGCACCGTAAAAATTATCAAAAAGTTAAGCCATGCTTGTGCGACGGTGACTAAGAAAATAATTATTACAAGGATTATAAAACCATGAAAAAAGCGTTTTATGCGGCTATTCCCCTTATGCTCGCAAGCTCCATCGGTTATGCACAAAACTCTTGTGGCAAGGTAACGATCGCTGATATGAACTGGAGTTCAGCTACCTTAATGGCCAATGTAGACCGCTTTATCTTAGAGCATGGTTATGGCTGTGAAGCCGAACTTGTACCTGGCGACACAATGCCAACAGGTACCGCGATGAATGAAAAAGGCGAGCCCGATATCGCACCGGAAATGTGGAGCAACTCCGTACGTGAAATGCTGGACAAAGGTGTAGCAGAAAAACGCCTTCGTTATGCCGGCTACTCACTATCCGATGGTGGTGAAGAGGGCTTTTGGGTTCCTGAATACATGGTAAAGAAAAATCCTAGCCTTGCGACGATCGAAGGCATTAGAAAGAACGCTGCTATTTTCAAGCACCCTGAAGATCCCGACCTATCTGCTTTCTATGGTTGCCCGGCCGGTTGGAATTGCCAAATTTCGTCTGGCAATCTATTTACAGCACTAGCATTAGAAAAATCAGGTTTTGAGATGATTGATCCAGGCTCTGGTGCTGGACTAGCTGGCTCAATTGCAAAAGCCTATACACGTGAAGAGCCATGGTTTGGTTACTACTGGGCCCCTACTTCGGTTCTGGGTAAATACAATATGGTGAAAGTTGATTTCGGTAGCGGCATCAACAAAGAAGAGTTTACTAGCTGTACGACGATTGAAGGTTGTAATGCACCAAAAGTCACGATGTATCCGCCATCAACAGTTCAAACCGTAACAACAGAAACCTTTGCGGCTAAAGCCCCTGCTGTTTTTGAATATCTCAGCAAACGCTCCTTCACAAACCAACAGATGAATGGATTGTTGGCTTGGATGGAAGACAACCAAGCCGACGGCGAAGTTGCCATGGAGTACTTCTTAGCCGAGCACGAAGCTATCTGGACACCGTGGTTAACACCAGAAATAGCAGAAAAAGTAAAAGCGGCGCTGTAATAAATAAGTAACGACGCTATTCACAAAGATAATTATGGTGCTCGCAATTTGCGGGCCCCTTCAGAATAGAGGTATGACATGGCGGATTCAAACTGGCTGACAGAATTCCCTCAGCTAGACCGCGGCGAGCTGCGCGATATACGGAAAGCTCTTGATTCAGGCTACCGCGAGTTTTCTCGAGAATACGGAGAACTCATCGAATCATTTTTTGACCCACTACTCACGTTTCTTGTCTGGTTTGAAAAGCTTTTATTAGCCACGCCATGGTCGATAGTTATTATCGCTGTAGCCGGACTCGCCTACTGGGCTAGTCGTTCTTGGAAGCTCGGCTTGGGCGTTGTGATCTCATTCTTGCTTATTGGTTATTTTGGTATGTGGGATAATACCATGCGAACCATGAGTATTATCTTGGTCTGTACCTTTCTAGCGATCGCGCTAGGCGTACCTATTGGGATTGCGATGGCTCGTTCGGATCGAACTCAAGCCATTGTCACCCCTGCATTAGACATAATGCAGACGATGCCCGCCTTTGTTTATCTAATTCCCGTGGTTATGTTATTGGGTATCGGTAAAATACCCGGGGTCATCGCCGTTATCATCTATGCCATCCCGCCGGTTATACGCTTAACCAATTTAGGGATACGCTTAGTAGACAAAGATGTACTCGAAGCGGCAACTGCCTATGGCGCCAACCCGCTACAGCGCTTGTTAGGTGTTCAGCTGCCTTTGGCAATGCCCACCATCATGGCAGGTATCAACCAGACAATTATGATGGCGCTTTCCATGGTAGTTATCGCATCGATGATCGGTGTAAAAGGTCTCGGCCAACCGGTATTAAAATCGATCACCAACCAATACTTCACTTTAGGTCTGTTTAACGGTTTAGCAATCGTTGCACTCGCGATCACTTTTGACCGCGTATCTCAAGCCTACGCAAAACGCGCCCAACGCCATATGGGAGGCTTAAACAATGACTGATGCGCTGATAAAAATTGAAAACCTTTACCAACTATTTGGACCCACTCCAAAAAAATATATGGGGCTCGTTCATGAAGGTAAAAGTAAAGATGAAATTCTTGCTGAAACAGGCCATACACTCGGCCTGAAAGATATTAATCTAAACATCAACAAGGGCGAGATTTTCGTTATTATGGGGCTTTCAGGCTCAGGAAAATCCACCTTAATTCGTCACTTCAACCGCCTTATTGACCCGACAGAAGGCGTTATCAAGGTTGAAGGCACGGATGTGATGAAGCTCCCACCAAAAGAGCTAGAGCAGTTCCGTCGTCATAAAATGTCCATGGTATTTCAGCGCTTCGGTCTGCTACCTCACAAATCGGTTTTAGATAACGTTGCTTATGGCCTGCAGATTCAAGGGGTTAAAAAAGCTGAGGCCTTAGACAGCGCTAAAAAATGGCTTGATACGGTTGGCCTAGCGGGTTACGAAGAACAGTACCCGTCGCAGCTCTCTGGTGGTCAGCAACAGCGTGTAGGACTTGCCCGAGCCCTTTGTACAGATGCGGAAATACTATTAATGGATGAGGCCTTCTCGGCGCTCGATCCTCTTATTCGTTCAGAGATGCAAGATCAACTAATCGAACTGCAGAAGACGCTGCATAAAACGATTATTTTCATCACTCATGACCTGGATGAAGCACTTCGTTTGGGCGACAGAATTGCCATATTAAAAGATGGTGAGATCGTGCAACAAGGTGAACCTGAAGAGATCTTACTCAATCCTGCCACAGAATATGTTGAAGCCTTCGTTCGTGATGTAAACCGAGCGAGAGCGCTTACTGTTGAAACGGTCATGAAAGACCCCGCTTACAGGATCACCGCAGAAACTATTAAAGAAGCATTAGAGCAGATGCGCGGCTTCAAACAAGATTACGGTTACGTCATTAATAACGATGGTTACCAAGGTATTGTTAAGGCAGACACCCTTCAAGAAGCTTACGATGATGATAGTAAAGCTGATCTGACCAACGAGTTTATAGAGCAGATCGATGCCTTAGAGCAGGATGCCGTACTGGAATCAGTCATACCGACAACCCTTGAGGCTGAGTTTGCGCTTCCAGTTGTTGATACTGACGGTAATATGACCGGTCGTTTATCGCGTGGAACGCTCTCTGATGTCTTAGGTGTACGTCACTAAGAAAGTAGGCTGAAGTAACGTCACCCCATAGAAAAACGGCCGCTAATGCGGCCGCTTTTTTATGACCGAATTCGATATCCGGTTCTAAATATCCAGCCAATCGTTGCTAAACAGGTCAACATAAACAAGCCTGTCATCCCTAAGCTCAAACCGATATTGACATCAGCCACACCATAAAACGCCCAGCGAAAGCCACTTACCAGATACACCACAGGATTAAACAGTGAAATTGTCTGCCATAGATCCGGTAGCATATTGATCGAATAGAACGCGCCGCCCAAGAACGTTAAAGGGGTAATAACCATCAAAGGGATAACCTGAAGCTTTTGAAAATCATCCGCCCAGATTCCAATAATAAAACCAAAAAGGCTAAAAGTAACGGCGGTCAACGCCAAGAAAACCAACATCCATACTGGATGCAGAATGGTGTAATCAACGAACAGCCGAGCAGTTAACAGAATCAATAAACCGAGAAGTATCGACTTTGAAGCGGCTGCTCCTACATAGCCTGCAACAATTTCAAAGGGTGATACAGGTGCTGAAAGTACCTCATAGATGGTGCCGGAAAATTTAGGGAAGAAGATACCAAAGGAGGCATTAGAGATACTTTCACTCAAGAGAGATAGCATCACTAAACCTGGGATAATGAAAGCAGCATAACTGACACCATCAATATCCCCCATACGTGAACCTATGGCAGTGCCGAATACGATAAAGTACAACGAGGTTGATAAAACAGGTGACGCAATACTCTGCATTAACGTACGGAAAGTCCGCGCCATTTCAAACTTATAGATAGCCCGAATCGCATAAAAATTCATCTTACGCCTCCTTCACTAGATCGACGAATATGTCTTCAAGTGAGCTTTCACTGGAATTAAGATCTTTAATGCCAATCGCCAATGCATTGAGTTGCGCGAGTAGCTCTGCGACGCGATCACTTTCCGTGCTGTCATAGCAAAAATGAAGATAACTCCCCTCTTGGTCTAAGGTCAGATTGAAAGCACTAAGTTCGCTTGGAATAGAGTTCAAGCAGCTTTGTAGATGAATACTGAGGGTTTTCTTACCCAACTTATTCATTAGCGCTGATTTCTCTTCGACTAAAATAATCTCTCCCTTGCGAATAACCCCAATTCTGTCTGCCATCTCCTCAGCTTCCTCAATATAATGAGTCGTTAAGATGATAGTGACACCACTTTCACGGAGCTCTCTCACCATCTCCCACATATCTCGGCGGAGCTCTACATCAACACCGGCTGTAGGCTCATCTAAAAAAAGAATATCGGGTTCATGGGATAACGCTTTAGCAATCATAACGCGACGCTTCATACCACCCGACAACTCACGCATTTTTGCATCGCGCTTATCCCAGAGTGATAGCTGGCGCAGTATTTTCTCTATGTATGCTTTATCGGGTGCTTTACCAAAAAGGCCACGACTAAAATTGACCGTTGACCAGACTGATTCGAAAGCATCGTTGGTGAGCTCTTGCGGTACTAAGCCAATCTTTTCTCGGGCTTGGCGGTAGTTGTTAACAATATCAAATCCGTCAGCTAGCACACTGCCGCTCGTCGCACGAGCAATACCACAGATAATACTAATCAATGTGGTTTTACCCGCCCCATTGGGGCCCAGCAAGGCAAATATTTCGCCCCTTTTAATCTCTAAACTAATGTTATTGAGTGCGGTAAAGCCTGAATCGTAGGTTTTGCCCAGATTCTGAACTTTAATGATTGAGTGCATTAATATCTGACTCCAAATGCGCCGTTAAATGAATCTTGGTAGATAAAAGCGAGGCGAATAACTATACGATGATAGTAGTTGTTTGTGCGCCACACTAATAGCCATGTAAAGAAGAACGCTGTGTTATAAAAATACGGATAATCGAGTTATAGACCACATTAGAGGGCGTTAATTCAAAACTCATCTGCTGCAACGTGGTAATATCTACCCCCTATTGTCGCTGTTGTTATTCGATTATCCCCAGCACGTCCCTATCGCCATCTACATAGATATCTAAGGTCAAATCATGTCCGATAAGTTCTTCTTCAAAGGCCGTCAAGACGCGCGCCAAAATCATGTGAAGCAAGGCTTCTTAACAAATGCAGCCCAGAAAAAAGGCACAAAGAAGTTCCCGCTGTCATTAACCGTAACCAGCGAAGCGCGTAAAGCTGAATTAGCGGTAATCGTATCAGAAGCTGGTCTATATGCTGATATCACTATCAACACGCAAGAGGGAGCGGTCGAGTCAATTTCTGAGCTGGACGCACTATTAAATACCACTGGAACAATCAAACTAGACAAAACACCCTCACGCAATGAACCTTGTAGTTGCGGCAGCGGCAAGAAATTTAAAAAATGTTGTGGTTAAATTAACACCACACAGCCCTAAAACAGTAACGGAATGGATGCATGGCAGTTGTAACGGATATAGGTCTTTGGGAGCTGATAAAGCACTTAGGTCAATGGCTTAGTAATTTAAATCGCGCAGGCGAAAAACGGAAACAGGAATCAATAGAAGCGCTTCGCGCTGTTATATTAGCGGCGCGGGACACGACCGTTTATGTTAGACAGATAAACGATACCGGCATGCAAGATCATCATGAAGAAACGAGGCTCGCCCTTATGTGGACCCAACTGAGCTTCCGTTTGAGTGATTTAGGCTTATCTAAACTCGCTAAACGTTGTGATATCAAAGGCCGTTACTGGTCTAACCCCAACCAGTTTGATGCTGATTTTCTAAACAAAGCTGATATAAGCTTGGTAAAAATGGAGGCACTCGCAAGACAGATGGTTGCTGAAATTGAGCGTTAAAATTATTCAAGCACCCTTATCTGCCAATGCCTCCGCTAAGAAATCATAGACTGCTTTAATCCTTCTATTGGTTCGTAACTCACGATGGGCAACCAACCAAAGGACCCCGGTATAAGGCGCTAATTCAGGAAAAACACGAACAACCTGCTTCTCATTATCCCCTACCGTTTCAACCATTATTCCTATGCCTACTCCCTGTTTTACTAACTCCCAATGCACTATATGGCTTTCTGTTAACACTGAAAAGTTATCGACCGAGAGCTGAAGCCCTTGTTTATTGAGTTCTTTTAATAACTGATGCTCGGCATCAAAACCTATAAATTGGGCACGGTTTAAATCATCTAAGCTCAAATCAGATCCGAGTGATTTTAGATAATCAGGCGAAGCATATAAGCGAGCCCTGTACTCACCTAATTTCCGAGCGATAAGATCCGGTTGTGTTGGCCTAAATGCTCTTATTGCTATATCAGCTTCACGACGCTTCAGATCACTCGTACTGTTAGTCGCAATCACCTCTATATTAATACCCGGAAAAGCCTGCCTTAACTCAAATATAATCGCCGGTAGCTGATACACAGCCATCGCCTCTGTGGCTGAAATACATATATCACCCTCGATAGAGTCAGATTGCCCTTGAGCAGACAAAGAGAACTGACTAGCCGCTTCACCCATTTCACGTACGTGTTCGAGTAACTCTAAGCCACTTGGCGTTAAAGCTAACCCTCTATTACCACGCTCAAATAGGGCGACTCCAAGCTCACTCTCCAGCGAGGCAACTTGCCGTCCAAGTGTTGGCTGAGTTGTACCTAACGCCCTTGCCGCTGCCGATAAAGAGCCCTCTTCAGCGGTTACAAGAAACGCTCGTGCCCTATTCCAGTCAAAGTTAATTGATCGCCATCCCATACAAATACGCATATCCAAAATACATTAATAGGTATATTAGCTTAATTTTCGTATTGGTATAGTAACGCCTTACACCTCTTTTTGAGCACCTTATCTATGAATTATTCCACCGGTTTCTGGAACCGTATTGCCAAGCGCTACGCCAAAAAGCCTGTCGCCGACGAAACCGCTTACCAGTTTAAATTAGACTGTATACGTGAGCGATTAACACCTGAAATGAAAGTGCTAGAGTTCGGCTGTGGAACGGGAAGTACGGCGCTTGTGTTGGCTCCGCTTGTAAACGAATATCAAGCGATCGATTTCTCGAGTGCTATGTTGACGATTGCTAAAACAAAGCTCGCTGATAGCCCTTGCCCACATCTCCATTTTTCACCTACGCCACTTGAAGAATATCTAAGTAATAAGGCTGACTGGGATGCCGTTATCGGCATGAGCGTGATTCATTTACTTAATGACCCCGAATCGGCAATAAAAGATGTCTTTAATGCCCTTAAACCCGGCGGCTATTTTTTTAGCAGCACAGCCTGTATCGCAGAATCAATGTCTTGGTTTAGATATATCGCCCCGCTCGGCAGTGCGCTCGGATTATTACCTAAACTACATGTATTCACACAACAAAGACTAGAGTCCTACCTAACCGATACAGGTTTTGAAATTGAGTATAAATGGGTCGCTGAAAACAACAAAATAAGCTGTTTCATCGTGGCAAGAAAGCCTGGGTAGTTTGACTAAGCGGCGCTCTAGGCCTCAGTATTTTACAGCCTGCTACGATTACCTTTACCTTCAAACAGACGCATTTCTAAGTATAAATACGGGTTATCGCTGTCCGACAACGTGTAACAATAGCGCCATTAACATTAACATAGCCAACCCTAAACGGCCCTGCAAAGCGATAAGCCCTAAAATGTTTGAACTCATTATATTATTTACTGCAGGGTTCTTTGGTGGAATCCTTAATTCAATCGCCGGAGGCGGAAGCTTCATCACGTTTCCCGCTCTGCTATTTGCCGGTGTTCCCCCCATCAGTGCCAACGCTACCAACACTTTCTCATCTTGTGCGGGCTATCTCAGTGGCGCTTATGCTTTTCGTAAAGATATAAAAGAACATAAGCAGGAGTTGACCAAGATAGTGCTCATGAGCCTGATCGGTGGTTTAACCGGTGCATGGCTGCTTTTACAAACACCTGAAACTGTTTTTCTCGAAGCAGTGCCATGGCTGTTACTCTTTGCAACACTGCTGTTTATCTTCGGCAGTCAGTTAAATAACTCTCTCAAAAAGCTAGCCTCTGTGCATCGCCACGCCTCCTCAATGGGGGCTGTTCTGTTGACGTTGGTATTATTGGGGGTTTGCACCTATGGTGGCTTTTTTAATGCCGGCTTAGGCATCATCACCTTAAGCTATTTAGCATTAGCAGGTTATAGCAATATTAACGCGATGAATGGTTTGAAATTACTGGTATCTTCGGTTGTTTCGTTAATTGCGATTGCACTCTTTATCATCGATGGTGTCATCGACTGGTATTCAGGGACGGTGGTATTGCTTGGCACCCTTGCTGGAGGCTACGTAGCCGCGCATCTTTCAAGAAAACTGCCACAGCAGGTAGTACGAGTCTTTGTCATCATCGCGAGTACCTGTATTACGGCTTACTTCTTCTACGATATATACGGCTAGGGATTATGTGTTGCTATCTCTTTGCATAGAGTTCGAGCAATGGAACCGATTTAGCAGCCCTGAGCGTCACTTTATGAAGCCCTGAGCGGCGCTTTATGAAGCCCTTAGCGTCGTTTTATAAAACCTTTAGCATCCTTGATATAGCCGTTAGCGTTGCCTTAGTAGCCCTTAGCCTCTCGCTATATAGCCCTTAGCATCGATTTTAAGTCAGTGATCAAGGTCGCTAACTCTTCTGAGGAGTTCATCATCTGCTGTGAGATTTCACTATTTTCAGAAGCAACTTCACGAATAATCTCGATATTTTTGCTAACCTCTTCCGCCACTGAACTTTGCTGCTCTGACGCTGCAGCTACTTGCGTACTTCGATCGGTTATATCGTTCATCGCGCCGTTAACATTCTCAAAAGATCTGCCGGCGTTTTCTGCTCGTTCAATATTAGAGTGAGCATATTCATTACAGCGTGTCATTACATTTACCGTTGTTGCTACCTGCTTTTGGATAGCATCGATCGTGTCTCGAATCTCTCCCGTAGACTGCTGAGTTCGTTGAGCTAACACTCGAACTTCATCGGCAACAACCGAAAAACCACGCCCTTGGTCCCCTGCGCGTGCGGCTTCAATAGCCGCATTAAGTGCGAGTAGATTGGTTTGCTCTGCAATGCCATTGATAATATTAACCACTTGCTCAACCGCCGCTGCCTTTGTACTTAACTCCTCTGATGACTGGCTTGCATTATCAACTTCGCCCACTAATTCGCGGATTCCATCGATCATATCCGTCACAATCACCTTACCATCACTCGCCAACTCAGCCGCTTTCAGGGTTGCATTGGACGTCTCAGACGTATTTTGTGCGATCTCATGGGCCGTAGCTGACATCTGTGTAGCAGCGCTGGCTAACATGTCACTTTCAGCGTTCTGCTGCTC
>Ga0193960_1000910_pt1 | contig 12075 bp, 10 predicted proteins | sample FB_3_MG_FD_140338 | JGI IMG/M metagenome (GOLD analysis project Ga0193960, IMG submission 140338) | Microbial mat bacterial communities from the Broadkill River, Lewes, Delaware, United States - FB_3_MG | ecosystem: Environmental > Aquatic > Freshwater > River > Microbial mats | place: USA...
AATTAATACACCAAAAAGTGTAAAAATGATAGCATAACTAGTGTATAGTAAAAACGACCAATATTTTTTTGTAAGTAAATAATTAGGAATTAAGTTGTACGCAAAAACATAGGATGTTATAATAGAAATAGCGGATAAAATACTAGTGAACCAAAAAAGGAATTGAGGGTTGTTACTCCCTGTACTAAAGAATAAGTAAAAAAATAACCATACAAGCCCCCAAAATAAAATATGAAGAGGAATTTTGTATAAAAAAGGAGTAAATATCTTTAACATCTTGTAAAAAAGCACATTTTTAAGCTCAAATAAAAGTAAAAATAGATGAAATAAGGATTAAGTAGGTTTTTTAACCAGTTTTCTATTTTGGAAGTTAAACTTGTTAAAAGAGGAAAGAAGTAGGTTGTTTATCGTAATTTTAATTTTTTATTTGAGGTCAATCATACTTTTACAACATATAATTTAAAAACTAATTTTATGGATTTTATTATTGAAGGTGGAGCACCGTTTATGATTACACTTGTAGTATTATTAATACTTATAGTTATTTTATTTGTTAGAGGATTGAAGAATAATACAGAGAAAAATGCTAAACTTATTAAATCTATTGGCTTATTTTCTTTAGTGTTTGGTGTGTTTGAATTTGTCTTAGGTATGTTAGGTGCTTTGGCGGCTATATCAGTAGCAAACGGAGTTTCGTCTCAAGTTTTAGCGGCAGGGTTTAGAGCAGGAATGTTGGCGCCAGCTTTTGGATTGTTTATTTTTCTTTTAGGAAGACTCTTTGATATTGTCTTGCTATGGAAAAGAGAAGACTAATCTAGTTTTTTGATCAGTTAGTTCTTTTAATACCCGTTTCTAATATAGAAATGGGTATTTTTGTTGCATGAGAAAAATTAAATTGATTTGGGATTTTAAAGGTCCTGATGGATTGGAAACGGCAAAGCATCACTGTATTCATTTAAAAGAATTTTCGCAGATAGATAACTTACCATATCATGAAGTAAATTTTGTATCTTTAAACGAAATGCATACCACAGCTTTTATAGTGGTTGATGAAGAGTATATGAAAGTTTTTAGAGATGCATTAAAGCCTCATAGAGGAGAATTAGCTTAAGTAACACAAAAAAAATAAACCTATGTTTTTAATTAATGCCTTAGCAAAACCTAAAAAATCTTCTGAACATTACGATGAAGTTTTGGGTGCTTATGTGAGTTTGTATATCGACTATAAAGATATTGAAGGAGCTATGCAATTAGCTAAATTTTACATCAAAAATGAAGACTGGAAAATAGTAGAAATAGAAGATGAATATTTTACGCTAGATTCTGTTGATGATGTAGAAGATGATGAGCAAAAAGAATTGTATGAAGAAGCTGTAGAGTATGGATACTCTATCATTTTTAACTGCTACGAAGAAGAAGGAGAAGACGAAGATTAAAAAAAGTAAAGTTATTTCGAACGAAGAAAGAACTCTTAAAACTTTGTTCGAAATGACTTTTAATTTATTCTGCTATTGCTTTCGCGCAAATAAAACCACCTGTCCAAGCATTTTGAAAATTGAAACCACCAGTAACGGCATCAATATTTAACACTTCACCTACAAAGAATAAATTTTGATGTTTTTTACTTTCAAAACGTTTAAAGTTGATTTCTTTTAAATCCACACCACCAGCAGTAACAAACTCCTCTTTAAAAGTAGTACGCCCATTAGCATTAAATAACCCTTTCGTAAGTTCGTTTGCTAAGTTTTGAAGCTGTTTATTACTTATATCAGCCCAATTTTGATTGTTTTTTATTTCTGAAGCTGTAACCAATCGTTCCCATAATCGGCGTGGAATATCACTAAAAGGTGATTTTAAAAATATCTGTTTTTTAGCCTGTGATTTCTTTAGTCCTTGTAACTCTTCGAGAACAGAATTTGTATCTTGTCCTAACCAATTTACCAGTACATTGTATTGATAATTTTTGTCAGCTAAAATACGAGCACCAAAAGCTGATAATTTTAAAATAGCAGGTCCACTTAAACCCCAGTGAGTAATTAATAAAGGACCAGAGTTTTCTAAATTAGTTCCAACAAGTGTAACTTCTGCATTAGGTACCGAAATTCCGCCTAAATCAATAATTCGTTTGTCTTTTATGTTGAAAGTAAATAAAGAAGGAACAGGTTCAATAATAGTATGGTCTAGGGTTTTACATAAATCCCAAACTTTTTTACTGCTTCCTGCAGCAACAACCACAAAATCAGCTTTAAAATCTTGGTTTTTTGTGTTGATAAACCACTTTTTATCTTGTTGATAAATGGAGTTTACACCATGGTTTTTTAACACTGTAATTCCGAGGTTATCAACAGCATCTTGAAAACAATCTATAATAGCTTGAGAAGTATTAGCTTCAGGAAATACTCGATTATCTGCTTCAATTTTTAAAGGAACTCCACGATTTTCAAACCATTCAAAAGTATCACCAGTCATAAATTTATGAAATGGGCCAAGTAGTTCTTTTTCACCCCTTGGGTAGAATTTTGTTAGTTCTTTGGGTTCAAAACAAGCATGAGTAACATTACAGCGACCTCCACCAGAAATCTTCACCTTTTGTAAAACCTCTTTTCCCTTTTCGAGAATTGTAATGTCTAATTCAGGATTGAGCTCTTTTGCATTTATTGCAGTAAAATAACCTGCTGCTCCACCACCTATAATAACTACTTTTTTCATTATAAAATCATTTCTTTATACGAAAGAACAGTGTCGAATCCTTTTTGTTTAAAATAACTTATTGTGTCTTCGTTTCCAGTAGCTAAAACAAAATCACCACCCCAAGCTCCTAAACTTTTTACTTCACCAAAATAATCAGAAAACAATCTCTCTTTTACAGTGATTTGCTTTGTAATTGAGCTAATGATTTGCTCATGTTCAATGATAATTTTATCCAGGTCTTTGGAAGTTTTAGCTTTTAAAAACTCTTGAGTTAAGTTGTCAATTTCAGGAGTTAATGTTTTAGCTTCTACTCTATGTTTTTTATAATGAGCAATTCCTTCTCTACTATTTTGTTTTTGATTCAAATGAATAAAAAATAACTCTTCAGAAAAACTAGGTTTAAAATTAACTTCTTCAACAAGAGGCTGTTTTTCTCTTAGTTTATATAGAATTGGTGTATTGTGTTTTGCACAAGCAATATCGTAACCACTACCAGAAAAAGCATTCCAAAGTAAGGTAAACGGATTCACATTTGCCCAAGTAGCAATATTGTTAATTAAGGTTGATGAACTTCCTAATCCCCAGTTTTGTGGAAAAGTCAAGTTAGTTTTTACAATAAAACCGTGCTCAGTATTTAAAAATTCTTGATTTAAACGTTTTGCTTCTTGTAAAATATCTCGTAAAGTCTCAGCAATAAACTCAGCACTTCCTTCTTTGTCTGAATTAAACGTTGCTGAAGTTAATCTTAGTTTTGGTAAATCAAAAGAAGCCTCGAACCAACATTCTCCAGTATGTGTAAAACTTCCCCAGATAAGTTGAGGTTCCTTGATGGGTTCAATAATTAAATCTTGCCCAAACTTAGTAGGAACAGCTAATGAGGTTGCACCATCCAAAACAACATATTCTCCAGTGAGTAATAATTTTCCGTTAGAATAGTGTCGCATTATACTAATCCAAATTGTTTAAAGTGATGTGTGAAATGTTTTACTTGGAATTTTTTCCAATATTCATAATCTAGCTCACCAAAAAATGGGTGTACTACCTTTCTGTTTGGATTTTCATTAAAAACAGTTTCAAAATATTGTACTTGTTCGATTAAATCATCAACAGCTTCTTCCATAGAGTTAAACTTTAATGGAGTTGGGTCTTCTGATAAAAATGGAGCTTTAAATCCGATTTGTAATTCACTATCAGAATTTAAAAACGGTTTTCTTCTAGCTGACTTCTCATCAGAAACATAAATGTCGACATTCCAGTTTCCATTAGCTATTTGAGTTACTGCACTTACGTGCTCCACCATTTGCTGTCCATTCATTTTTCCAAATAAAGGTTTTGCATCAGTTTTTAAATTAGCAAGTGTACTACGTACTTCTTCCTCATTTAAAAAATCTACCCATTGTACTTTGGGTTTACGTAATTCGTTTAATTTTTCTACCACAGCACTATGTGAGGCAGTTCTGTCATCAAAATAAGCTACCACAGCTTCCTTTTCTTCATTGGTTGCTTTATGCTGATTTAAGATATTCATCAAGTGCATTTTCATATGCCCATGTTGAATTCCTTTGGTTGTTAAGGCACGTAAAGCAGCAAAATTTTGAGCTAAACCAGCAGCAGCAATAATTTGCATTAAGGTGCGTGCACTTGGTTTTTGCATCATGTCTAACGATAATTTAGCCATCGGGTGTAAAGCAGTTAAACCACCAACAGTTCCCAATGCTAAAGGAATTTCAATCCAAAACCTAAAAATACCGTCTTTTACTTCACAGTGTGTTAGGCTTTTATATTGTCCATCTTTTGAAGCGTATGCATGTGCACCAGCTTCAATTGCTCTAAAGTCATTACCAGTAGCAAGTACAACGGCATCAATTCCGTTCATAATTCCTTTATTATGGGTTACTGCACGGTAAGGTTCTATTTCAGCTATTTTAACAGCTTGTTCAAATTTTTGAGCAAACTTTTCAGGGTTCTTTCCACCTAACTCTTCTACTTTACAGCTCACTTCAGCTCTAACTAAACATTCAGGAACATAGTTAGAAAGAATACTCATTACAATTTCAATATCATCTTTTCTAAAAGCCTTTGCAATAGCTTCTAAGCAAGAGTTAATGAAGTTAGCCCCCATACTATCTTTTGTTTCAAACGTAACATGTAATTGATAGTAGTTTGCAAGTTTATCAGTTTTATCAACTAATTGAATATCTAAAATTCCACCACCGCGCTTTTCCATGTTCTTAGTTATGGGTGCCGTGGCAGCACGTAATTCAGTTTTTTGTTGGTTGAAGTAAGTTTCTAACTCTTTTTTATCACCGGCATACATAAAATGTACCTGACCTATTTTAGTTGTAGAAATCACTTCTGTTTTAAACCCACCCTTGGTACTCCAGTATTTTGCTACCTTAGAAGCAGCAGCAACCACAGAGCTTTCTTCAACTACCATTGGTATTACATAACTACGCCCGTTAATCACAAAGTTAGGAGCAACGCCATAAGGCATATAGAAGTTAGAAATAGTATTTTCGATAAAATCATCATGCAACTGTTGTAGTTTTTCATCTACATTCCAGTATTGCTTAATGGTTTGTGTAATTTCTGGTTGATTGTTAAAGTAACTTTTAGCCAACCAGTCTATTTTTTCCTCTTTGGTAAGTTTTGAAAAACCAGAGATTGTTTTAGACATCCTCAATTCATTTTTTGATGGTTCAAAGATAAGTTAAACGTGTTAAAATAGAGGTGATATTTAGTTTTTATGATTTTTTTGAGGGGATTTTTGGCTATTTTTCCGTAAACTTGGCAAACTTTTTAGATAAACAACAACTTAATATGAAGAAATTATTACTATTATTTATAGGGATATCTTCGCTAGTGCAAGCTCAGAAAAAAGATATTTCCTTAGAGGATATATGGAGAAAAGGCACGTTTAGAGCAGATTATATGAATTCTTTAAACTCTATGAATGGAGATTTTTATTCGCTACTAAACTATGAAAACGGAAGTACTTCAGTAGATAAATACAGCTATGAAACTCTAGAAAAAGTAGCCACTATTGTAAATAGTAAAGATTTAGCGGGATTGAAAACATTTCAATCATACAGTTTTAACAATGACGAAACTAAATTGATTTTAGGTACCAACTTTAAACCAATTTTTCGTCATTCTTTTTTAGGTACATTCTATGTGTACGATATTGCTAAAAAGACATTGGATCTTATAGGTACAGATATTCAAGAACCTACATTTTCTCCTGATAGCAAAAAAGTAGCCTATGCTAAAGCAAATAATTTATTTATTAAAGATTTTTCTAATAATACAGTTATTCAAATAACTAGCAACGGTAAAAAGAATGAGATAATTAATGGTATTACTGATTGGGTATACGAAGAAGAGTTTGGTTTTGTAAAAGCTTTCGATTGGAGTGCAGATGGTAATAACTTGGCTTTTTTACGTTTTAACGAAACTGAAGTAAAAACGTTTTCTATGGATGTTTACGGAAAAGAAAAGTATCCATCACAACACGTTTTTAAATATCCAAAAGCAGGAGAGGCTAATGCTAAAGTTTCCTTACATATTTTCTCATTAAATACAGGTAAAACTGCTGAGATTAGAGTGGGAGATTACGAGTATATTCCGAGAATTAACTGGACAAAAGATGCTAATTTATTAGCTGTACGTACTTTAAACCGTCATCAAAACGATTTAAAAATGTATTTTGTTGATGCAAATTCATACAGAAGTCACTTAGTTTTAAATGAAACAGATAAAGCTTATGTAGACATTAATGATGATTTAACATTTTTAGATGATAATAGTTTTATCTGGACAAGTGAAAAAGATGGTTACAACCATATTTATCACTATAGTAAAGACGGGCAGTTATTAAATCAAGTAACTAAAGGAAATTGGGAAGTTACTTCTTACTATGGTTATAATGCTGATAAGAAAACTATCTATTATCAATCTGTAGAAAATGGTTCTATTAATAGAGGAGTATATAGTGTTTCTTTAGACGGAAATAACAAGAAGTTGTTAAGTAATCCTTCAGGAACAAATAGAGCTTCTTTTAGTAAAAACATGCACTACTTTATCAATACATTTTCTGATGCAAACACACCGCCTGTATATACATTAAGAAATGATGAAGGAAAAGTGTTAAAAACGATTATTGATAATGCAGCTTTAAAAGAAACTATTACAGGATATAATTTAAGTAAAAAAGAGTTTTCTACAATTAATGTTAACGGAAACGACTTAAATATGTACACTATCAAGCCAGCAAACTTTGATGAGAACAAAAAATATCCAGTATTAATGTATCAATACTCTGGTCCAGGTTCTCAAAATGTAAAGAATAGCTGGAATGGTTCTAATGATTATTGGCATCAAATGTTAGCACAAGACGGTTATATTGTTGTTTGTGTTGACGGAAGAGGAACAGGTTTTAAAGGTCGAGACTTCAAAAAAGTAACCTACATGAACTTAGTAAAACATGAAACTGAAGATCAAATTTCAGTAGCTAAAGAATTAGCTAAGTTACCTTATGTAGACACAAATAGAATTGGTATTTGGGGGTGGTCTTTTGGAGGACATATGAGTACCAACTGTTTATTAAAAGGAAATGATGTATTTGCAGCAGCAATTGCTGTAGCACCAGTAACTACTTGGCGTTTTTATGATACCATTTATACAGAACGTTACATGCGTACGCCAGAAGAAAATCCAGCAGGATATGATGACAACTCACCTTTAAATTATCCAGAATTATTAAAAGGAAAATATTTATTAATTCATGGAACAGGTGATGATAATGTGCACGTACAAAACGCTTACAGAATGGCTGAAGCTTTAATTCAAGCTAATAAGCAATTTGAGTGGGGTATTTACCCAGATAAAAATCATGGTATATATGGAGGTAATACGCGTTTACACTTATATACTAAGATGACTAACTTCATTAAAAACAACTTATAAACTAAAACAATATATTATGGCTAAAAATGTAGCAACCGAAAGGGAAATATTTGGGCATCCTGTAGGATTATTTATGTTGTTCTTTACAGAAATGTGGGAACGTTTTTCATATTACGGTATGAGAGCTTTACTGGTTTTATATTTAATTAGCGAAGTAGCTAGTGATAATCCAGGGTTAGGATGGACTAAAAGTGATGCTAGTAGTTTATATGGTTGGTACACAATGCTTGTTTATATTACTCCAATTATTGGAGGAATTATAGCTGATAAAATTTTAGGATTTAGAAAAGCAATTATCATAGGTGCTGTATTAATGACTTTAGGGCATTTATCATTAGCTTTTGAACCAATGCCTGCTTTTTACCTAGGGCTTGGTTTATTAATTGTAGGTAACGGATTTTTTAAACCTAATATTTCTTCAATTGTTGGGCAATTATATCCAGAAGGGAGTGATAAAAAAGATTCAGGATACACTATTTTTTACCAAGGAATTAACGTGGGAGCTTTCTTAGGCTCAATCTTATGTGGTTATTTAGGGGAGACTTTAGGTTGGCATTATGGTTTTGGATTAGCAGGTGTATTTATGTTTATAGGGTTAATTCAGTTCCATTTAGCACAAAAAATGTTTGGAGAAATTGGATTAGCACCAAAGAAGGAAATTTCAGAAGAAACTGCAGCAGTAGAAAAAGAGCCATTAACAAAAGTAGAAACACAAAGATTAATTGTTGTTGGTGTTTTAGCGTTTTTCTCTATCTTTTTCTGGGCAGCTTTTGAACAAGCAGGTTCAAGTATGAACATTTTTGCAAGTGAATACACAGACAGAAGTTTAGAAGGAGTTGGAGTTACAATTTTTAAAGTAGTCGGTGCTTTGTTATCTGCTTTGCCAGTAATAATTTTAACTTGGTTATTCATAGGAATGTTCAAGGCAATTGGTAAAACGTATGCTACAGCAATGATGTTTATGGCGTTAAGTGTAGTCATTTTATGGGGAATTATCGGATACATGATTTACAACCAATTTTTTGATGAAAACCCAGAAGTACCTGCAACATGGTTCCAGAGTTTAAATGCATTATTCATCTTTACCTTAGCACCATTATTTTCTTGGATTTGGCAAAAGTTGGCCAAGACAAAATACAATCCTAACGGGCCTCAAAAATTTGCAATAGGTTTAATATTACTAGGGTTAGGTTTTATTCCAATGGTAATAGGATCAGCAGGATTAGGTGTTGATTCAGTACAAAAAACAAGTATGATTTTCTTAGTATTAGCTTATTTGTTACATACTATGGGAGAATTAAGTTTATCACCAGTAGGACTTTCTTATGTTAATAAGTTATCACCAAAAAGATTATTAGGTATCATGTTTGGTATCTGGTTCTTCGCTTCAGCGATGGGTAATAAATTAGCAGGATCTTTTTCTAGTTATATGGAAAAAATTGCTCAAGAATCTTCTATGGCAGATTTCTTTAACATCTTAGTTTGGATTCCAATAGCAGGAGGTATAGTATTATTCCTTTTAAGTTTCCCGCTTAAAAAGTTAATGCACGGAGTAAAATAATAAGGAACATTTAACCTCATGATAAAAAACTATCATGAGGTTTGTTATATATAAACGATAAATAAATATGAGTTCAGTAACATCAAATGATTTTTTTAAATCAAAAGTATTAGGTCATCCTTCGGGGTTATTTGTGCTGTTTTTTACAGAAATGTGGGAGCGTTTTTCGTTTTACGGAATGCGCGTGTTATTAATAAACTTTTTAACAGCAGCAGCCATTGGCGCGAACCCAGGTTGGGAGTGGTCAGCAGAAAATGCAGGGGCGTTATTTGGTACCTATGCAATGTTGTTATACTTAACACCTATTTTAGGAGGTATTATAGCTGATAAATTAACTGGTTATCGTTGGGCAGTAGTTATTGGTTCGATCATTATGACCTTAGGGCATGCTGCAATGGCTATTGAAACAGAGTTTTGGTTATATGTTGGTTTAGCTTTATTAGTAATAGGTACTGGTTTCTTTAAACCTAATATGACGTCTATTATTTCTGAAATGTACAAAGACTTACCAGAGAAGAAAGATGGAGCATATACCATTTTTTACATGGGAGTTAATGCTGGGGCTTTCTTCGGAATGATGTTATGTGGATACTTAGCAGAAAAAGTAGGATGGTCTTGGGGATTCGGTTTAGCAGGAATCTTCATGTTATTAGGAACTTTACAGTTCTGGTTAGCAAAACCATTATTCGGTACCATTGGTGATGTTCCTTCTAAAAAAGATAAGGAAGAAACTACTGAAGTATCAGCTACAGAAACATCTAACGATAGTGATAAAGCAAACCCTTTTACAAGTTTAGATAAAATTTTAATCGTTATTGCTTCTGTTATTGGTTTAGGATATGCAATTAACGATCCGTTGTCAAAAATTGGAGGAATAGATCTTTTTGGAGCTTTAAAAATTGGAGACTTTGATGGACAATACGTGGCAGTATTATTTGGTTTAGCAGTATTCTTGTTCTTAACAATTTCTCGTATATCACGATATACTAGAATTGTAAGAGATAGAATGATAGCGGTAATCATTTTTGCATTTTTTACTGTGTTCTTCTGGATGAGTTTCGAGCAAGGAGCAACTTCATTAATCCTTTTCGCTCGTGATAATGTTGATAGAGTTTTAACAGGAAATGCACAAACAATTTTTAACATAGTAAATACTCTATTAACAGTAATTCCTCTACTAATTATCACTTGGGTGTTATATTTATTAGGAAAAGAAACTGGTAAAAAAATCCCAGGATCAAACATTGTGTTAGCAGTATGTTTCTTAGGAGTATGGGCATTAGTAGGATGGATGTTGTACGTTGAGTTTTCTGCGGAAACTTCAGAAATTACAGTATCTTGGTTCTCAATTTTAAACTCGTTCTTCATTATTGCATTTGCAAACTTATTCTCTAAGTGGTGGGATTCAAAATATAACCCATCTGCAGCTGTTAAATACGGTTTAGGATTAATAATCATGGCTGTTGGTTTTGGTTTATTAGCATTTGGAGCTTACGGAATTACGGATGGAGTTAAAGTAAGTATGATATGGTTAATCTTAGCATATTTATTCCATACATTAGGTGAATTATGTTTATCACCAGTAGGACTTTCGTATGTGTCTAAATTAGTGCCAGCACGTATGATTGCGTTTATGTTTGGTATGTGGTACTTAGCAATTGCGATAGGAAACAAATTAGCAGCAGTATTTGGAGGTCAAATTGAGAACATTACAAAAGAATACAGTTTATCAACTTTCTTCTTAATTTTTACAATTGTACCAACAATTGCAGGTCTTTTAGTTATTGCTTTAAACCCAGTAATAAAAAAGTTAATGCACGGGGTGAAATAACCCTAAATTTAGGTTAAAAGAACTTTTAACAACCTGTCAAGACAATAACTTGGCAGGTTTTTTTGTAAATTTGGAACACTTATTGAGACTTTAAGGATATGAAAAAAATAATATTAGTAGCTGTTTTTACCATTATTTCATTTGGAGTAAGAGCACAAGATGATAAGATTAATTGGTTAACTTTTGAGCAAGCAATGGAAATGAGTGAGAAAGATCCTAAACCAATTATGGTAGATATTTATACTGATTGGTGCGGTTGGTGTAAAAAAATGGATAAAACTACTTATAAAAACAAGGTGATTGTAGATTATATCAATACACATTATTACCCTGTAAAATTAAATGGAGAGGCTAAACATGATATTATGTTTCAAGGAAAAACATTTTCTTATCAAGCTCAAGGAAGAAGAGGGTATCACCAGCTAGCAGCTGCTATAATGAGAGGTCAGTTAAGTTATCCTTCAACAGCTTTTTTTAATACAGAAAGACAGTTGTTACAAAATGTCCCTGGTTACTTAGAAGAAAAAAGGTTTGAAAAAATACTAGCGTACTTTAACAAAGATAACTATAAGAATACACCTTGGCTAGAGTTTGAAAAAAACTTCAAAAGTGCCATGTAAAAGTTATTCTTTAAAAATATAAGCACCATTTTGGCCAGTATACCAAAATGGTGTTTTTTGTTTATTACAAGTTTCTTTCCATCTATTAATGTATGACTTGTAATTACTACCATCCGCAATAATTTGCTGAGGTTTTAGAGTAGTAATTAATCTATCTAAATTGATTTTAGGACTGTTTTGTAATAGTACTATCGGATTTTTAAGTCCGTTAATTTGATATACTCCCAAGCTATCTACGATTAAAATTTGTTTGTTGTTGAAAGATATAAAGTTAAATATTGAATCTATATTTTTAGAAAGAACATGTTCTCCTATTCTGTATGATTGTAAAAGCTTTTCTTGTTGAAGAATAGAATCATTTATCGAACTAAAAATGTGTAGTTCACCGCCATTTCTTTTTCCATAAA
>Ga0193960_1000912_pt1 | contig 12049 bp, 6 predicted proteins | sample FB_3_MG_FD_140338 | JGI IMG/M metagenome (GOLD analysis project Ga0193960, IMG submission 140338) | Microbial mat bacterial communities from the Broadkill River, Lewes, Delaware, United States - FB_3_MG | ecosystem: Environmental > Aquatic > Freshwater > River > Microbial mats | place: USA...
CCTTTAGGCTTTATTAATAATTTCAGTTCTTTTTCAGCTGATAAATCAAATTTATATAGTCGAGTTGAAGTGTACTTGGTTGATTTTTGTCTTGAGGTGTATGCGGCACTTATAAGCAATATATCGTCGTTACCCCAAGTGTACCAATTTAGTACTACACCTACATTGTCAGCTTGTAAAACTGCTTGGTTTTCTCCAGTAACCAGATCGTATGCTACTAGAACAAGGTTACCATTTAGGTTATTCACCATAGCGAGGCGATTTCCTGATGGTGAGAGCTTTATATCACTAAACTTAGGTAAACTTCCGTAAGCACTAATAGGCAGTTCTGTACTGCTTTTAGCTAATGACGTTAGTGAGAATAGCAACGAAATAGATATTATTAACCAAGATAATTGATATGTTATTTGTGCAGTTGGCAATTTAGATAGGTTCATTTAATAATCGCATCCCTTTGATTTATTTATGATAGTTGATTATTTTATCAGCTTTATATTTAGAAATGTAGTTTTTCCTTCTTCAATAGACTTTATTGAATACGTATGTAATCCCTGTTCAGCAAATAAGCAAACCGATAGCATGAAGCTAACCTTATAACGATTATAAAAATAGGATTATGTTGTGAAAATAACAGCCAGTGTTAAACAGGTTCTCCTTTGTACTTCTTTGAGCTTAACCTTGGTAGCTTGTGGCGGCGGTGGTGGTGATGATAGCCCTATTGTTAATCCACCTCCTGCAAATAAAGCGCCGACGATCGGTGACTTTTCATCGGTTATTAATGATTTTTCAGTAACTTTTTCTTGGTCTGTTTCAGACAGTGATAACGATGCACTTTCCTGTGTGTTATCGCCAGGAGGCGAGCTAGATGATGTTATTATTTCTGACTGTAAAGCAACAACCTCGACTTCTATAACTTATCCAACTGCAGGTGAATTCTCAGCGTCATTTTCGGTAACTGATACCAGTAATGCTAGTGCAGAAGAGAGTTTAGTTGTTAATATTTCAGACCCTAATGCTTTACCAGCACCAGTGGTCACCGCAGGTGATAATCAATTAGTTATTTTTTATAACCGTCCTGATGCGAGCTACTCACAATGGGTACTGCACTTATGGAACAATGCTGAGTGTGATGCCTATGCCGATTTTGCCAGTGATGCTGGAACAGATTGGGCTACAGGGCAGGGTCAATCAGGAATAGATCCAAATTACGGCGCCTATTGGCTTATTGATTTAAAAGACAATGGCAGTGATTGTGCGAATTTTATTGTTCATAAAGGGGATGATAAAGACCTTGGTGGTATCGATCATAAAGCGGATCTAACAGGCGAGCGAATGATCTGGACATTATCAGGAATTAGCGAATTATATAGTCAAGCTACGTTATACCCTAGCGGTGCCTTGATTGCTGATACCGCAGCACATTGGGCAAATCTTGATACAGTTTTTTGGCAAGTAAATACTAATGCTAGCGTCAGTAAAGTGCGCGTTTATAGTAGTGATGTTGATGAGTTAGGCTACGATGGCGAAACAGGTATTGCAGGTGATAACTATATCGAATTCTTGGCACAGGTAGATAATAATGCTTCTGCACTAGGTATGCCACGCTATAAAGATTTATCGACATTTGTTGCTACCTCTGCTGATGCAAGTAAAGCAAAGCAAATGTTGACGGGCAAGCTATTGGCTATTGCTTATGACAATAGTGATGCAGTTCTCGCAGCAACCTACGTACAAACACCACGTGTACTTGATGCGTTATACACGCAAAACAATGATGATGCAGATGAAGCTGTTCTTGGGGTGACTTATAGTGCTGATAGTATTTTAACGGCATTATGGGCTCCGACAGCTAAGCAAGTTAACCTTAAAGTGTATAAGGCTGATAAAAGCTTGTTATCAACTCATGCAATGGAACTTGATAGTGCAACTGGTATTTGGTCATATGAGCTAAATAGCTCAAACGATAGATTATTTTATCGTTATGAACTCAATGTTTATCATCCACAAAATCAAAGTTTTGAAACTATTGAATCTACAGATCCTTATTCAGTATCGTTAGCGACGAATGGTGAATTTTCGCAATTGGTAAACTTAGCTGATGATGATTTAAAACCTGCTGGTTGGGATGATCATATTGTGCCAACTATTGCTAACCCAGAAGATGCGGTTATTTACGAAGGTCATATTCGTGACTTTAGTATTTTTGATGAAAGTACCTCTGTTGAAAATCGAGGCAAATACCTTGCTTTTACCGAGGAAAACTCTGTACCAGTACAACATTTAAAATCACTGGTTGATGCAGGTTTAACTCACTTTCAATTTTTACCGGTAAACGATATTGCCAGCATTAATGAAGACAAGACTAAAACCGTAGATTTAACAGACACAGTGGCCGATTTATGTGCGCTAAATAGCTCTGCACCGGTATGTGGTGTTGAAGATAATAGCGCAACCTTATTGTCTGTGATGGAAAGTTTCTCACCAAATTCACAACGTGCTCAGGCGTTAGTTGATGCAATGCGAGGTTTAGATAGTTTTAACTGGGGTTATGATCCTAAGCATTTTTCTGCGCCTGACGGTAGTTATGCTTCAAACCCTGACGGTGTCGCACGTATTATTGAGATGCGAGCAATGAATAAAGCCTTACATGAAATGGGCTTACGTGTTGTTCTTGATGTTGTTTATAACCATACGAACTCTTCTGGTTTATGGGATAACTCAGTGCTTGATAAAGTAGTGCCTGGTTACTATCACCGCCGCGATTTGACCACAGGCAATGTGATTAATGAGACCTGTTGTCAAGATACGGCACCAGAGCACCTTATGATGGATAAACTCATGGCTGATTCATTACAGCTGTGGACACAGGCCTATAAGTTTGATGGCTTTCGTTTCGATATTATGAGCAACAACTCAGTGGATTCTATTTTGTCAGCTCGTGAAGCTGTGCAAGCCATTGATGCTGATAATTATTTTTATGGTGAAGGTTGGACACGTACTGACAGAGGCTACCAGCAAGCGCAGCAAAACAATATGGCAGGTACGGAAGTAGGCACTTTTAATGATCGTCCTCGCGATGTTATTAGAAGTGCGACGTTATTTAATAGTTCACCGAACCTTGCTGATATAGATATTATGCGTTTAGGTCTTGCGGGCACTTTAGCGAATTATTCGCTGCAGGATAGAAATGACAACATTAAGCTAGCAAGTAGTTTTGCAAATCACCCTTCTTACGCAAAAGACCCTGCTGATATCATTAATTATGTCTCAAAACATGATAATGAAACCTTATGGGATCAACTGCAATATGGTATTGAAGAAGAGAAAAGTATTGCCGAACGCGTACGTATGCAAAATATCGCTGGTACATTACCGTTAATGAGCCAAGGCATAACCTTTTTACAATTGGGTGGTGATTTAATACGTTCTAAATCACTCGATAGAAATACTTATGATGCTGGCGATTGGTTCAACCGAATCGACTTTACTAAGCAAGCGTCTAACTGGAATGTTGGTTTACCGTTGGCACAAGATAATCAAGGTAAATGGTCACAAATGATGGCTTTAAATAACAACCTTGAAACCCAGCCCATGAGCCAAGATATTGCATTTTCTTCGGCAATATTCAAAGAGTTTATGACTATACGTGCAGCTAGCCCATTATTTAAATTAACAACAGAGCAAGCAGTGCTTGAGCGTGTTGGTTTTCATAATACTGGTAGCAAGCAAACACCGGGTTTAATTGTGATGAGTATTGATGATGGCACAGGTTTAACTGATTTAGATAACGAAAACGACGCCATAGTTGTTGTTATCAACGGGAGTAACAGTGAACAATCACATACTATTTTAACTGCCCAAGGCTTTGAGCTGCATTCAGTGCAGCAAAATTCTGCAGACAGCACAGTGCAATTGGCGAGTTTTAGTCAAGGGTTGAATGATGGCACTTTTACTGTACCTGCTTTAACCACAGCAGTATTTGTTAAACCACAGCAAGGCGCACAAGGTGCTGGCTTAGCAGCAGGTATTACACGCGATGCACCTGATGTTGCGCCATATGGCGATACTCTTGTTTACTTACGTGGCACCATGACCAGTTGGGATGACTCAGGCTTAACCCTTGATGATAGTTTTGAATACCAAGGTAATGGCATTTATCAAATCGAATTAAATATTACTGCTGGCGCGCAAACCTTTAGATTAACTTCTGCTGATGCCACGGTATTAAATTTGGGCTTTACTGATATAGATGTGACGAATAGTGCTATTAGTTTAACTAACGCTAACGGTGATATTGCGATGAACGCTGCAACTTCTGGTAGCTATCAATTTGTACTTGATGCCTCATCAGATGTTCCTAGTTTAACAATTACCAGTGTTTCCCCTTCCGTTGATTGTTCAGCTTTAGCAGATTCAACAGATGATATTCCGTTTGATATTGCCGGTAGTGGCCAATTATTTGTTAAAGGTGATCATTCAGGCTGGGGAGCTGATGAACAGTATCGCCTGCACTATAAAGGCAATAATACCTATCAAGCAGTAGCAGAATTTTCTGGTGATATGCAATTTAAACTGGCTTCAGATGATGGTAATTGGACTACACAATTATGGGCTCAAGCTGAAAACAGTAGCGACATTAATAGTGAAAACCTTGCCTTAGGTGTTAGTTACTCTGTTTCCTATGATGATGCAGGAACCAACAATAACAAAACATCGTTGAGTCAAGGGCAATACAGTTTCTTATTAACCCTTAATGAAGCAAACCCTGCCAGAGGTAGTAATGTTGGTTCATTGATTATTCAACAATGCCAACCATAATCTTTTAAGATGTGCTTAACATCATAAATTTCAAAGGCTTGCTGGTTTATATCTGCAAGCCTTTTTCTTTAGATGGGTAAGTATTCGCTTGAATACGTATGCAAAATGACAAAAAAAGTTCTTTTATTCTATATGAGCAAGTAAGTTAGTCATTATAAAAATGTTAATTAAATTATCCCTATGAAAAAGTACTCTCATTCATTATTGAGCCTTGCGGCAGTGTTAGCGCCTCTATATTTATCGAGTTGTGGAGGCAGTGACCAGTCAGCATTATCGTCTGAACAAACTGCTTCAACTATTCACCTTGAACAATTAGCTGAGGCGAATACTTTAGCCAGCAAAGCAGCGGATAGCGCCGCTCACTGGTTAACACCCGAGTTATTACTACTACCGAAAAGTGAAGATAATTTGGTGTATCAACTTATAAAGGCTGATGGCGCTGTAACCGATGCTACTATGTTACGTGCAACAACTTTGCCTGAAGCAGTACAAAAACAGTTTCCTCACTTGGCTGACTTTAATGCCTATCAAGTTGACTTATCAGCTAATGAAGCAAAATCTTGGCTAAAGCAGCAATTAATGGTGCTTGCCCTTGATAAAACCCAACAAGTTCAACACGTTTCTTTTGTGCAAACGGGTGCCATTATCGATGCCTTATATACACAAGGAGATAATGATGCCAATGAAGTTCAAGCACTTGGCGCGACGTTAACGGCTGAGCAAACTCAATTTAAGTTATGGGCACCGACAGCAAAACAGGTTGAAGTTCACCTGTTTGATAAAAGTGCCGTTGAGATGAATGAACAAGGCATTGCAGCCATTGAAACACTGCCACTTGTTGAAGATGAAAATACAGGGGTTTGGCAAGTTGTAGTTCCTAGAGTATTAGATGGTAGTTACTACCAATATAAAGTAACTGTTTATCACCCAATCAGTAAGCAAGTTGAAGAACTTATTACTACTGATCCGTATTCTTTGAGCTTATCGATGAATAGTCAATATAGCCAAATAGTCGATTTAGCAGCAGATGATACCCAACCAAGACATTGGAAATCTCATCAGGTACCAGAAGTTAAAAATGTAGAAGATCATGTTTTATATGAAACACACATTCGCGATTTTAGCTCTATTGATAGCAAGCTGTCTGATAGTCGCTTTCGAGGGAAATATAAAGCGTTTAGTGAACAAGACTCTTACGGTATTCAACACTTAAAATCACTGAAAAAAGCAGGGTTAAATACAGTACATTTATTACCTACCTATGATATTGGTACGGTTAATGAAGACAAAAGCAAAGCGATTGATCTTTATGACAATATGGAGAAGATTTGTAACATAGCACCTCATGCTTTTGTCTGTCAGCAAAACAGCAAGGTAGTGGTAAAACCTGAGCAAACTCTATACTCAGTGCTATCAAGTTTTGATCCTAGTGGTAGCCAAGCACAGCAGCTGGTTAGTGAATTAAGAGAGTATGATAACTACAACTGGGGCTATGATCCTTATCATTACACAGTGCCAGAAGGTAGTTATGCTCTGAACCCTCAAGGTAAAGCACGTATCATAGAATTTAGAGAGATGGTTCAAAGCCTTCATGGTCTCGGCTTTCGTGTGATTATGGATGTTGTTTACAATCATACCTATGAATCGGGTTTGGAAGAAAAGTCAGTACTCGATAAAATTGTGCCCAATTACTATCACCGACTTAACCCAATATCAGGTGCAATAGAGCAATCGACTTGTTGTGATAATACCGCAACAGAGCGCGCTATGATGGCTAAGCTGATGACTGACTCTTTAGTAGTTTGGGCGCGAGACTATAAAATTGATGGCTTTCGCTTTGATTTAATGGGACATCAGCCAAAACAAGCAATGCTTGAGTCAAGAGAAGCGGTACGAAAGGTCGATAGTGATACTTACTTTTACGGTGAAGGCTGGAACTTTGGTGAAGTGGCGAATAATAGCCAGTTTACTCAAGCGAGTCAGTTAGAACTTGGTGGTACAGAAATTGGTACCTTTACTGATAGGCTTCGTGATGCGGTACGTGGCTCAGGAAACAATACACGTAATGGTCAGGGGGTTGGTAATGGTTTACTTACTTTACCCAATAATCAACAAAGTTCATCAAAAGATCTTAGCGATTATCATTTAAAAATGGCGCAATTACGAATTGGCTTAGCAGGTAACTTAGCAGAGTTTGCTTTAACCAATGAACACGGACAAAAAGTACAGGGCAAAGAAGTTCCTTATGGTGATCAACCAACGGGTTATGCCTTAGATCCTGCAGACACCATTAATTATGTTTCTAAACATGATAACCAAACCTTGTGGGATAATAGTCAATATCGATTACCCTTTGAGCTTTCAACAGAAGATAGAGTGCGCTTGCACTTGCAAAGTATTTCATTTGCTATGTTTGCTCAAGGTATTCCTTTTTTACATTTAGGCTCAGAGTTTTTACGTTCAAAATCTTATTTACGCGATAGTTATGATTATGGTGATTGGTTTAACCGCGTAGATTTTTCTAAACAAGATAATTTTTATCATGTGGGTTTGCCACCAGCAGCAAAAGACAAAGAAAATTGGCCTTTAATTAAAAAAGTCATGGCTGGTCATCAAGGTAGAGATCAAGTCACGTCAAAGCATATTACCTTTAGCAGTGATGTATTCACTCAAATGTTAGCAATGAGAATGTCATCACCGTTATTTAGGTTGGCAACAGCCAAAGACATTATCGAAAAAGTTAGCTTTTTAAACACTGGTGAGAATGTGCAAACAGGCCTGATAGTCATGGAGCTCAATGATCAAGTAGGGCAACAAGTTGATGATAATTACCAGGGTGTTTTAGTGGTATTCAATACCTCTGCACAAAGCAAAACATTTACTGGTACAGCAGAGCAAGAACTAAAATTTTCAGGTTATCAATTACATCAAGAACAAGCTGCAGGGGCTGATGATGTAGTCAAACAAAGTGTGGTTAAAGCGCAGAGTATTACAGTACCTGCGCTGACAACGGCGGTGTTTGTTAGAGCTAAATAGCAAAAAAGAGAACTATATTCGTAGTTCTCTTTTTTATTTGGCAGAGAATAATAAAGCAGCGAATAGGGAAAAAATGCGCCAGCAACAAGCTGGATAACGTACTTAGTAGAAGAGTGTAGCTTTAATTTTTAAGTACATCGGCATGAAAGATACCCACTTAGGCAATATCAAGTTATGTCTTTTGACAAGTCAACTTATGGCTTGGGTGTTGCTTTAAGATTATTTTTGCCCTCTGAAAACCTTTATTGAATTTATGATTTCTTAAGATAGCGTTAGAAGAGTTAATCAGTATTGATTGTTGTATAAGGTTACTTTGAGTGTGTAGCCAATGCTTATACATTGTGTAGAGCATGGCTACATGGCTTTCTTTAGAAAAATCAGCATAATTGAGGTTACAGTAGGCTAATATAATTGGTAGACTTTTATATTCATCACAAGGTAACGGTAAGCTTTTAAATAGAATAATCAACTCCGGTGATATCCTACAATTATCAGTAGGGAACCTAGGTAATTTTACCTGTTTACTGTCATTCTTATTTTTTAACATGTGCTGGCCTTTTAAGTCGAAGATAGTGTTTGTGTGAGAAAGTAGTTTGGATAACTGATCAAGTTAAAAAAGCTGCTCTACTTTGCCGTTGAGAAGACCTCGATAAAATTTTTCATCTTCAATCAGTAGTAATTCACCGTTATTGCCGTATTTAATACTTGAATCGATCGCAATAACCGTATTTTTGTATCTTGTTTCTATTTTCTCTTGAGATGTATGACCCACGATGAATTTTGATACTTTAAAATGATCTGTTAATTTTCCCAAGTCGATAGGGTGTTCTTCGTTAAAGTAGCCTCGGTACCAAATTGGCCCATCAATGCCATGTAAATACTCCGCAATATTTTTATCTACTTCATCTAGTGTTTCTTCAGAAAGATACAGACGAAAGAGTTGGTTAATGTCCGCTAAGGAAAGAGACTTGTCTACAAGTTCAGGGTGCAATCCACCATGTAGAAAAACCATATCATTTAATTTAAGAACGACATTCTTACTTCGTAACCAAGTGCCTAATATTGATGTTGGTGCATATAACTCTGTCATGCTTTGATTTAATAGCTTTTCAGCGAGAAGATATTTATCACTTAAATACCTTAGGTCGTTGGTCAGCACCATTACCTCGTGATTGCCCAGAAGAAGGTGTAATTTCCCTCCTGATAACTCTGCTTGTTGCTCTAGTTCAAACAAAAACCACAATATTTCTGTCACATTATCGCCACGATCAAAGATATCTCCCGTAATGACTAAATGACCGTCGTTAAATATCCAGTTTCCTGCTTTGTCAGTAATGGCATGTTTTGTTAACAGTGTTTTTAAAATGTGTATCTGGCCATGAATATCGCTGATGGCGGCTATCTTTGCTTTGGTTAGCTCAACTGATTTTGGTGGGGTCACAGAGAAATGTTTGGGTATATCGGCTTTTAAACCGCACTCACTAAACTGTGTTACTAGAGATGAAGGCTTTATGTTCTTTTGTTTTAGTTCTCCATCGCAAAGCCAAACAAATTTTAAAGAGTCACTATTGTTAGCATAACTAACGTAAGGGCCATCAGTTATTTTATCAGGCTGCTTTGCAGATACCTTCTTTATACCAAACGTTGTCCCCGAGGTTAATAACGCCAAAAAAACAATTAAATTTAATAAGGTGATCTTCATATGCTCCAAAGCCTAGTAAAAAACAGTGCTGTCATATCGTCTATGATTAGTGAATTCAACTCAATGGCGACAAAGCTGATATCAGCTTTGATAGGGTTTCATCAGGTTAAGTCAGTTATCTATGATGTTTTCATATGCGAGGGTTTATATAATTGTATGTTCGTAATTGGCACTTTATTGGGCGGGCTGTATGCGTTTATTGTTACTTTCTTTATTCTTTGTTTCTAGCTACTTCTTTCCTGTATCCAGTGTCTTTTCACACGAGATCACTGAGATAGTGACAGAGCACTTTCCACCCTATCAAATTCAGAAAGGTGATGGAGTGGAAGGAATATCAATTGATATAGTAAATAAACTCCATAAAAGACTTCATATAGAAAAGCCCATTAACGTTTATCCATGGGCTAGAGCATATAAGATTGCATTATCTAAACCAAACACTTTAATTTTCAGTATGACGTATACTCAAGAGAGGTGTGCTCTTTTTCAGTGGATAGGGTTTCTTCCTATATTAGATGAAATTAGTTTTTGGACTCTTAATAGCGTAAAAAGAGAAGGTCCTTTAAATTGGGCAAATGTTCAGGGGTTGACTTCTGCTATACCAAGGCAAGATTCAAATTTACCATTGCTGCTGAGTAAAGGGCTTATAATTAATTCAAACTTATACCTTGTGAACAGCTTTGAACAAGCCATTGATATGTTGGTTAAGGAGCGTGTAGATTATATCGTTGCTGGCAAAAGCTCCCTGCGTTATCAAATTTTAACTTTAGGTTATAGTCTTGCTGAGTTTAACGTTGAACCAACGAGGACATTAACGAAGCAACGTTTGGGTTTTGCATTTAATTTAGAAAGCGAACAAGCACTTGTTGAAAAGTACAGAGTTGCTTTTAAGGCAATGGAAAAAGATGGTTCGTTAAATGACATTATGACTAAATGGTTATATTGATAGCTACCCCTATAGCGGCAATGTTTCTGTCACTATAATGATATAGTCCAAAAATCCCCAGAGACTTTTTTCTCTCTTACAGCAATAAAACCGTAGGGTCGAGCATGAATCCTATAATTCAACATTTTACTTGCAACGTTTACCACAGATTTTTCTTCCATGTCTTTTAACGAATAGCGTTGTAAAACACTCTTACCATTCGCCTTTGTGGCATCGTTGTGAGTGAATGCAGTGTTTAGCTGGTAAAGATAACGGTTATCTATAAACCAATTTGACTCTACTGTTTTTGGCTGAATAGGTAAGCGCTGTGGCGTTGAGTTAAAGTCCCATGTAAAAAGTTTGTTTTTGTCACTATTTAGATAGATGAGCGTAGCTTTATCAGGGCTTAATCTGCCTTGATACACATCTAGCTGTTGAGATTTTATTGGGTGTAATAATACTTTAATATTTTGGTTGTGGTTAACTTCAGCGAGCATCAATTGCCAGTGAGTTTGTTGTAGCTTTGACACAAGCAGTTGAGAGCTATTTTTCCAGCCGATTATATGAATAGCTTGCACTCCAAGAGCTTGTTTGTGCAGTTTCTTATTAATTAAGTCATATATAAATAAGCCATAATGACTATCCTCTTTATAAGCAACAGCAAAGTACTTTCCTCTGGGCTGCCAAACTATATCAAACAACTGCTCAGAATCGCTTCCTTCAATGCGCGTTACTTGATGGTTTTTTCTATGCCAAAGACTTTTTCTATTGCTTCTATCTGATATAAAAACTAGGTCTTTTCCATCATGACTAATATTTGCTTCGGTATCTAAAGCTTCTGCTTTAGTTAATCCATAAATACTGCCTTTTACAGTTAAATCTACCGAAACTGGCGTAGTAACCAGGACAGGTTTGTTTGCGAGCAGCACATTTTTTTGTGACCAAAGCGCTAGATTTTTAAAGGGGCGATTATCACTTGTTGATTGCCATAAAGAGAGCTCTTTATTTAATCCTAACTTATATATACCTGCACTTTTACTGACGAGTAATTCACTGTCACTCAACCAAGTAATATCGAAAACTTCATCTTCGAATGTGGTTAATTGAGTGATCTTTCCTTGTAATGTTGAGATGAAAATAGCGTCTTGATATTTAGATTTCTTCCTGACAAATGCAATTAAATTACCATTTTCTGATACTTTAGGTAATCTATCAGACATGCCTTTTGGTGTGGTGACAAGGTTTCTATGTTCATGATTACTCAGATTAAAACTATATAGGCTATGATCTACGGTTAATGATACGCTTCTTTCTGGCTGAGTATAGAAAATCAAATTATCATTAGGGTGAACCGCTAAGCCACTACTTAATGTGGGCAGTTTAAATAAGGTATTGGTTGACTCTTCCTTAATATTAATCGCTTCAATAGATATTTGGTTGTTATTTAGGTTGTGCTTTAGGACTGCTAACTTGGATTGATTTCGATAGAAAGTAGGATAGCTATAATGACTGTTTTTTTCACCGATTGGCTTTGCGTAGTTTGATGATAAGGGCTGTAATTTTAAAGA
>Ga0193960_1000917_pt1 | contig 11983 bp, 8 predicted proteins | sample FB_3_MG_FD_140338 | JGI IMG/M metagenome (GOLD analysis project Ga0193960, IMG submission 140338) | Microbial mat bacterial communities from the Broadkill River, Lewes, Delaware, United States - FB_3_MG | ecosystem: Environmental > Aquatic > Freshwater > River > Microbial mats | place: USA...
ATAGTTCTTCTGCAGCTTTTGAAAAGCTTAGGTTGTTTGCTACTGATAAGAATACCTTATATCTAAAGTCCATGGCTATGTTTTTATTTCAAGCGTGCATAAAATTCACCTGTAAGTTCCTTGTATTCTTCTGTATAGAAATGACGTTGTTCTGTCTCTGTAGTAAATGTTTTTGTAATCATTTTAGAATAAAGAGGAGAGAACTCCATTAATAAACGTTTTGCTTGTGCACCAGGTTTAGGAATTACTATCGTTTTGCGAGTACAATATAATTTTTGCTCAAGAGCTATATTTATAAAAGTTTCGCTTTCGGTAACAGGAAGAACTACACTTAATTTTCCTTTAGGAGTTAAATGTTTAAGAGAGAAATTAATAATTTCTTCAAAAGGAAGTGTATCTGTATGGCGAGCAGTAGTCTTTTTATCACAGCTAGTTTTTGTAGAATTAACAAAGAAAGGTGGATTAGTGATTATTGCATCATATTTTGAAACAGGAATAAAGTTTTGAAGAGCTTTGTTAGTAATACTTATACGAGTAGTCCATGGACAAGCATTAATATTCTCTTTTGCCTGTTCACTGGCTAGTTCATCAATTTCTATTGCATCAATATGAGCATTTTCATTTCTCTGAGCACACATTATAGCGATAAGTCCGGTGCCAGCCCCTATGTCAAGAATATTTGATGCCTCATTAATTGAAGCCCATGCGCCAAGTAAAACACCATCAGTACCAACTTTCATAGCTGCTTTGTCTTGGTATATCTTAAACTGCTTAAATTCGAAGTAATTGTTTGCCATAATCTAAAAATTCTCAAAGGCACCCAGTCCAAAGAGTGCAAAGTCATATTTAATTGGATCTTCAGAATCAAACTCTCTTAAATGAGATGTTATCTCCTCGACAGCTTTCCAGTCATTTTGTTTGCGAGTAAGAAGATTTAATTTCCTACCAACAGATGCTGTATGAACATCTAGAGGAAGATACAATTCAGATGGTTTTATTTTATCCCAAATACCAAAATCAACTCCCTGTGAGTCCTTACGTACCATCCAGCGAAGATACATGTTTAAACGTTTAGCAGCAGAATTCTTTTCTATATTTGAAAATTGTCTATTACTAGTTGTAGGATGTGCTATTGAGAAAAAGATTTTACGTGCATTGATTAAACCATCTCTAAGAGTCTCTCCATATGAGAATATATCCTCTAGACCACCATAGTTCTTATATATATTACTTAGTGATTTAATGAAGAATACACAATCCTCTCCATTGAAGGTTCTATGTTTGAAATCTAAGAATGGTTTATAGTCTTTTTCTTCAGCATTCATAAGAAAATCAAGAGGGTTATTATCCATCCAATTCACTAGCTTATATCCATTGTTGATTATTGTCTTTCTTTGTCCCCATGCTATAGTAGCTGCCAAGAATCCAGAGATTTCTATATTTTCCTTTAAAGAAAACTCACGTGGAATCTGAATAGGATCAGTCTCAACAAAAGCTGTTGTGTTGTATAGATGATACTTTTCGTCGAGAAATTCTTTTAAATTATTCATGTGACACGATTTCCCCATCTTTCATAAATAAAGTTCTATCAGTCATTCCTGCTAAATCATTATCATGAGTCACAATAACAAAAGTCTGTCCAAGTTCATCCCTTAGTTTGAAGAATAGTTTATGTAATTCATCTCTATTTGCTGAATCAAGATTACCAGAAGGTTCATCAGCAAGTATCACAGAAGGATTATTAATCATAGCTCTTGCAATAGCAACACGCTGTTGTTCTCCTCCTGACAGTTCATTAGGCTTGTGGTGGTTTCTGTCTTTAAGATTCATGATCTCAAGTAATTCATTAGCACGTTTTTCTGCATCTTTCTTTCCCATGCCAGCAATCCAAGCTGGGATACAAATATTCTCTAAAGCGCTAAACTCAGGTAGAAGATGATGAAACTGGAAAACAAAGCCGATATGTTTATTTCTAAAAACTGATAGTTTTTTCTCAGAAAGAGTAGAAATATCAACATTGTCTATAATCAATTCACCAGAACTAGCTGCATCTAGAGTTCCAATGATTTGTAAAAGGGTAGTTTTTCCAGCACCACTTGCACCTACTATAGAAACAATCTCCTTTTCTCTTATATGTAAATCAATACCTTTAAGTACCTCTAAATCACCGAATGACTTATGTATGTTTTTTGTTTTTATCATGCATATCTAATTTGGGAATAAAGTTAGCGAATAGTTACGAGTTATGAGTTATGAGAGGTGAGTTTTTAGTCTTTCTTTGTTAGTAAAATATATTCAAGATAGTTATATGAAAATACAACTAATAGCTCATAACCTACAACTCATAACTAATAATTCATAACTAATAATTCATAACTCATAATTATTACGTATTTTTGGATGGAAGTAAAGAAATTTAATACAAGATAATTTGAAGTTTATAGAATTTGGATTTGAGTCTCAATTAGATGAAGGTCTTGAGGCAATGGGTTTTAGTGAAGCAACACCTGTTCAGGAAAGTGCTATTCCACTGATTTTAGAGAATAAAGATATACTTGTGTCTGCTCAGACAGGAACAGGTAAGACAGCAGCATTCTTGTTGCCGACATTAAATAATATCTTAAAAAATAAATATAAGGGAGTTAGCACCTTAATTCTTGTTCCTACAAGAGAGTTGGCAATGCAAATAGACCAACAGATACAAGGATTAGGTTATTTCCTTAATGTTAGTTCTATTCCAGTTTATGGTGGTGGAGAAGGTGCTGTGTGGGATACTCAGAAAAAAGCTTTCAAAGGAGGTGTGGATATTGTAGTTGCAACTCCTGGTAGACTTATGGCACATATGGAAATGGGCTATGTGAATTTCAAAAATATCAAACATTTAATACTTGATGAAGCTGATCGTATGTTGGATATGGGCTTTATTACAGATATTACCAATATTGTTGCTAAACTTCCTGTAGATAGACAAACATTGTTATTCTCAGCTACTATGCCAGATAGAATTAAGAAGTTTGCTGATAAGCTACAGAGAAATCCTGAGAGAGTAAATCTTTCTACTTCTAAACCAGCAGAAGGAGTTCTTCAAGCTGCTTACTTAGTTGAGGAAAATGATAAATATGATCTTATTGCATCTCTTCTTGATGAGAAAGATTTACAATCTGTAATTGTATTTGCTTCTGCTAAATTAAAAGTGAATACTATTGTTCGTACTCTTAAGAAAAGAAAGATGAACGTAGAGGGTATACACTCTGATCTTGATCAAAAACAAAGAGAAGAGGTTCTTCTTGGGTTTAAAAACCGTAAAACAAATATTCTTGTTGCCACAGATGTCATCTCGAGAGGGATAGATATAAATAATATTGATTTGGTCGTTAATTTTGATGTACCAAATGATCCTGAAGATTATGTACACCGTGTTGGACGTACTGCTCGTGCTAAAAGTGAGGGGGTCGCTTTGACATTTATTAATTCTGATAGCAAAGAGCAATATAACTTCAAAAGAATAGAAGATTTAATAGAAGATGAGGTCTTTAAAGTACCACTTCCTCATGAAGTAGGTGTGTCTCCAAAGTATAATCCTTCAGCTAAACCTCCTAGGAAATCATTTAAGAAAAAATTTATTAAACGTAGGAAATAATGACTTTCTCACTTAGAATAGCTCAATCCCTGTCATTACAACAGAGACAGGTTGATAATACAATAAACTTACTTAATGAAGGAGCAAGTATTCCTTTTATCTCTCGTTACCGTAAGGAACTTACAGGTAGTCTCGATGAGGTTGTAGTGGGTGATATAAAAGATATGCTTACTAAGCTTCAAGAATTAGAAAAGCGTAAGTTATCAATTATTGATGCTATTGATGGGCAGGGTAAGTTGACAGAGGATCTAAAGAGTAAGATAGATGAGTGTCAGGATTTAGTGAGTCTTGAAGATATTTATCTTCCATATAAGCAAAAACGTAAGACACGTGCTGATAAAGCCCGTGAACTTGGACTTGAACCTCTTGCAAAGATTATAATGAAACAAAATGAGAGTGATGTGTTATCTATTGCTAATCGTTTTGTTAATAGAGAGGTAGATGATGATGCGAAAGCACTTCAGGGAGCTCGTGATATTATTGCAGAGTGGGTTAATGAGTCTATTGCTGCTAGAAATACAATAAGACGTATTTTTGGTCGTGAAGCAATTATCTCAGCTAAACCTGTAAAAGGAAAAGAAGAAGAAGGAGCAAAATATAAAGATTACTTTGATTACTCAGAACCACTTCGTAGATGTGCATCTCATCGTTTGATGGCATTAAGAAGAGGAGAGTCTGAAGGTTTTCTAAAGATCAGCATCTCGGTTGATAAAGATTATGCAGGTGAATCTTTAAATAGAATCTTTATTAAGTCGAAGAATGAGTCTACTAAGGAGATTGAGAAGGCAGTAAAGGATTCATATAAAAGATTATTGTCTCCATCTATTGAGACTGAATATGCAAACCTTAATAAAGAGAAAGCAGATGATGAGGCAATCTCTGTTTTTGCTTCTAACTTAGAGCAATTATTACTTGCATCCCCTTTGGGACAAAAAGTTGTTATGGGAGTGGATCCTGGGTATAGATCGGGCTGTAAGATTGTATGTCTCGATGCACAGGGTAATCTTCTACATAATGAAACGATTTATCCTCATGCTCCTCAAAAAGATACTAAAATGTCTGCAAAGAAGTTGACTAATATGGTTGAGGTATACGGTATTGAAGCGATAGCAATTGGTAATGGAACCGCTAGTAGAGAGACTGAGCGTTTTGTTGCAAACTTACATTACAATAGAAAAGTACAAGTCTTTGTCGTTAGTGAAAATGGAGCATCTGTTTACTCTGCTTCAAAAATAGCAAGGGATGAATTCCCTGAATATGATGTGACTGTTAGAGGAGCAGTATCTATTGGTCGTAGATTAATGGATCCTCTAGCTGAGCTTGTTAAGATAGAACCTAAAGCTATTGGTGTAGGGCAGTATCAGCATGATGTTGATCAGGTAAAATTACAGGCAACATTAGATCGTGTGGTTGAGAATTGTGTTAATAAGGTGGGTGTTAATATAAATACTGCAAGTAAACATTTATTGACATATGTTTCAGGATTAGGAGCAACATTAGCTCAGAATATTGTTGATTATAGAAAGGAATATGGTGCATTCACTAATCGAAAACAACTAAAAAAGGTTAAGAGAATGGGAGATAAAGCTTTTGAGCAATCTGCTGGTTTCTTAAGAATTCCTAATGGAGATAATCCTCTTGATAATACTGCAGTGCATCCAGAGTCATATTCTATTGTTAAGAATATAGTTAAAGATTTGTCTTGTAAATTGGAAGATCTTGCTGGGAATAAGCAAAAGTGTGAAGAGATTGATTTGAATAAATATGTTAGTAGCAAAATAGGACTACCAACTCTAAAAGATATTGTTTCAGAATTAGAAAAGCCTGGACGAGATCCAAGAACTATGGCAAAAGTCTTTAAGTTTGATGACTCAGTATCTAAAATTGATGATCTACATGTAGGTATGGAATTGCCAGGTATTGTTACAAATATCACTAATTTTGGTGCCTTTGTTGATGTGGGAGTCAAGCAAGATGGCTTAGTGCATATTTCAGAATTAGCTAACAAATTTATCTCAAATCCTAATGATGTAGTTACACTTCATCAGCATGTTAGAGTTAAAGTAATTGAACTTGACTTATCTCGTAAACGTATACAACTCTCAATGAAACAAGTTCAGGGCTAAGAGATTATTTCTTGTATACTGTAAAATGGCTGTCTTATTTATATGTAGGATAGCCATTTTATTTATTTTATTATGTTGTGTTATTGGTTTTTATATATGATCTTACATATGTTAAGAAACAATAATCTTTATTAAAAATCAAAGAACAATTTTGTCTTTTTAGATTTTCTTTGGTTTCTTTGCCTCTAAGAAACTGAGTATTTTTTACTGAAAGAGTCCTATTCTTTCAGTCAGTAAAATATCTTGTGATGAAGGTTGTAATAGTAGAGGATGAATATTTATTGGCGGAAGAGTTAGAGGATATGATGTTGACTCTAGATTCTAGTATTCAAGTGGTTGCGAAGTTAGATACTGTTCAGGATAGTATTGAATGGTTTAAAAATAACTCTTGTGATTTAGTTTTCATGGATATTCATCTTTCTGATGGTATTTCTTTTTCTATTTTTGATGATGTTCGAGTTGATGTACCAGTTATCTTTACTACAGCTTATGATTATTATTCTATCAAAGCTTTTGATGTTAATAGTATAGCCTATCTTCTAAAACCTACTAGAGAAGAAGATGTTCGCAAAGCCCTTGATAAGTATTCTGCACTTAATATCAATAATTCTTTTGATTATTCAGTAATAAAGGAATTGATAAGTAAGACTTCTGTAAAATATAAAGAGAGATTTGTGCTTCGTATGGGTAAGCATCAAAGACCAGTTTCTGTAAATGATATCTCTTATTTTATGGCAGATGATAAGTTCCTTTTTGCTTTTCTTAAGGATGGTAAGAAGTATTTCTGTGATAGTACTCTTTCTCGTCTAGAGTCTGAGTTGAATGGAGATGAATTTTATCGTGTCAATAGAAAATATATTGTCTCTTTTGCTGCTGTAGCTGAGTTATTGTCCTATTCTAAGAGTAGAATTAAACTTAAGTTATCTCCAGAGACTGAAGATGATGTTATTATAAGTGCATCTAAAGCAAAAGAATTTATACAATGGCTAGAAAAATAGATATTATACGTAGAAATAAGATGTATACCGTTTTGAGTATACTTGTTGTTGTGATTTTTCTTTTTACATCAATCAATATTAGTAATAAAGTTTATAAAGAGACGACTGTTAAGGCTGGGATTACAGCTCTTAATGTTGCTACTAATAATATAAGTATCGTTAAGGGGGTTTTTGCAAAGTATTATTATGATTTAGAGGTTGTTAAGTCATTTAGTTGTGTCGCAGGTATTTCTAAGCCTAATAGGATAGAGATTCTTTCAGAGTTGGTTAAGACTGATAGTGCAATTGTGGCTGCTTGGACTTTTGAAGATGGTGAATATGTTTATTCTAATGGGGCTTCTTTTGAGGATTATAGAGATAAGGCTATTAATTCATCTCAAAAACTTGGAGATATAAATGCTAATGGCCCTTTTACGACTTTAGATGGTAGGATGGTATTTAGTTTGTGTATAAAAGAGAGTGCAGATCCTTTAAAATCAAGATATACGGGCTTAGATGTTGATTTATTAGTATTGCATGATATTATAGCAGAGAATAAAGATCTTACGAATGCATACATTTCTCTATTATCAAGTAATATGAAGTATATTTATCACCCTGATGAGAAGAGAATAGGTGAGTATGCTGACGGTGATGAGTTATTTGCTAATAAAGATTTATTATATGATGAGGTTATTAATATTGGAAAGGTTTATTCTAAGTATTTAGGTATTGATGTATATAGATATGTTTATTCTATTGATCTTGGAAATAATACGGATATTAAGATTATAGCAAATGTTCCTAATTTAGGTTTTACTGAGTTTATTGATGATTTAGGAATACAATTACTAATCTTAGCTATTTTAGCATTAGTATGTTTTGTTGTTATCTTTTTAATTGGAGTGAAGAGATGGAGGGCGGAATTTGTTTCTAGAAAAGAGGTAGAGCAGAAGAATTTAATGCTGAAACTTGATAATGAACAGCAGCATAATCTTGTTATTTCATCTGAGCTAGAGAATTTAAAGTCTGGATTGAATCCACATTTCTTATTCAATTCACTTAGTTCTCTTATTGTATTAATAAAGAAAGATTCCTCTTTGGCAAAAGAGTTTACGAAATCATTATCTAGACTATATAGGTATTTGCTTGATTATCAAAATAGGAATACCGTTCCTTTGGAGGAAGAACTTAGTTTTGCTGAGGATTATGTATTTCTACAACAAATAAGGTTTAAAGATAAATTGTTTGTTGATTTTTCTTTTCCTGTTGATATTCTTGAGGCTTCTGTTCCAACAGTGTCTTTGCAGATTCTTATTGAAAATGCGATAAAGCATAATGAAATAAGTAGAAAGAATCCGCTTTACGTAAATGTGTACGTAGAGAAAGACTATATTGTAGTATCAAATAATTTAACTGAATTGAAGTTGAAAGATATTACTACTGGTATAGGTCATAAAAATCTTGTTGCAAGATATGGGTATTTGACAGATAAGAAATGTAGGTTCTATATTCAGGATAGTCAATATTTTGCCAAGATACCTCTTGTATAGTTTGCTCTAGTGTTTGGTTATTTATTTCACTCCATTAAAAAACTATTTCACTCTTATATTAGCCTGTTTCACTCTATAATAGCTTGTGTGTTTGTTACTATTTTATAGATTTAAATCATTAATTTCTAATGAAATAAAACTATAAATTAACTATATTATCTAAAATGAGAAACGGGAATCGTGTATTAAATACTGTATTATTAGTTACAGTATTAGCATTACTTTCTACTGACGCTGTTGCGGGACAGCAATTCTGGAAGAAAAAAAAGAAGAAGGAAAAGGTTGTAGCGACTAAATCCTATGAATCAAAGCTTGATTCTATTACAGAAGGTGCCATCAAAGATGAGGGTATGTTTAATGTTTACAAGAAGAAAAATGATTTCTATTTTGAATTCCCTTTGAATATGGAAAATAGGGAGTTTCTTATTGTAAATAAGATTTCTGGCGTACCAGCTAATTTAAATGAATCAGGGATTAATAAGGGGATGAACTTCGAGAATATAGTTGTTCAGTTTAAGCTAAATAAAGAGCATAATAAATTATTTGCAATGCAGCATAAGCCTTTTGTTGAAGTTCCAGAAAATGATATGATTGCACGTAGTGTGAGAGATAATTTTGCTTCTTCTATTCTTGAATCTTTTAAGATTGCTGGATATTCTAAAGATAGTACTTCTGTTATTGTTAAGGTGAACAAGATTTATGATGGAAGTAAGAAGAGTTTTAATAATGTCTTTGGTATGACAGGTTTAGGAACTAGTCCTAAAAGAGATTTCTCTTATATTAAGCAAATCAAGAGTTTTCCAAAGAATATTGTTGCTAAATCATACCAAACAACAAAGATTCCTGGAGCTGAAACAGAAGCTAATTTAACTGTTTTGGTTACTTCTAATCTTGTACTTCTTCCTGAAGTTCCAATGACTCCTAGGTTTGTTGATGCTAGAGTTGGATATTTCGCTATTAAAAGATGGTATTTTAATGATGATCAGCACGAACTTGACAAGAAAGAGCTTGTTACTCGTTGGAGGTTAGAACCTAAAGATAAAGAGGCATATATGAGAGGTGAATTGGTTGAGCCAATAAAACCTATCGTTTATTATATAGATCCAGCAACTCCTACTAAGTGGAGAAAGTATATTATTGATGGTGTTAAGGATTGGCAAGTTGCTTTTGAACAAGCTGGTTTTAAGAATGCTATTTATTGCTTGGATGCACCTACTAATGATCCAGATTTCGATCTAGATGATGTTAGATATTCTGTTATTACTTATGTAGCTTCAGATAAAGCTAATGCAATGGGACCTTCTGTTTTTGATCCTCGTTCTGGTGAGATTATTGAAGCAGATGTTGTGTGGTGGCATAATGTGATGACTGCTGTTCACTCGTGGATTAGAGTTCAAACTGGTGCTATTGATGAGAAAGCTAGAGGAAATAGATTCTCTGATACTCATATGGGAGAAGCTGTTCAATTTATTTCTTCTCACGAAATAGGTCACACTTTAGGACTTAAGCATAATATGGGTGCTTCATATGCATATAAAGTAGATTCATTACGTTCTCCTTCTTTCTGTGAGAAGATGGCTACAGCACCTTCTATTATGGATTATGCTCGTTTTAACTACGTTGCACAGCCTGGTGATAATGTAAAAGATATTACACCTAAGATTGGGGTGTATGATAAGTATGCTATTGAGTGGGCTTATAGATTCTTTGATAAGACATCTCCTTTTGAGGATGCTAAAAATGCTAAGAAAATCATTGAAGCTCATGCTAAAGATATAAACTGTAGATACGTAGCTCAACAAGATATGCGTGAAGGTATTGATCCTCGTGCTCAATCTGAAGATTTAGGTGATAATTCAGTTAAAGCTAGTGAGTATGGTTTGAAGAACTTGAAGAGAATATTGCCTAATATTCTTAAGTGGTCAGCTACTAAGGGAGACTCTTATTTAGAACCAGGAAAATTACTTAATGCAGTAATTGGTCAGTGGCATATGTATTCATACCATGTAATGACTAATGTTGGTGGTGTTTATGTAAATAATACTGTTTATGGCGATGGAGTTCAGACTTTTGAATATGTTGAGAAAGCTAAGCAAAAATCAGCTGTTAACTATTTAGTTAAGAATGTACTTAATTGCCCAAAATGGCTATTTAAGAATGATATATTCTCAAATGTATTTCCTACTAAAGAGTCACCTACAGGACCTAGAGAGTACGATCCTTTTACTTTATTTAAGAATTACCAATCATATATTTATTGGGATTTATTAGTAAACTCTAGACTAGAGCGTATGATTGCTAACGAAGCTGTAAACGGGAATAAGGCTTACAAGGCATCTCAAATGATGAGTGATTTACATAGAGGTATTTTCAAAACAACTATACAGGGACGTAGTCTTGATGTTTACCAAAGAGCATCTCAGAAGGCATTTATAGATGCTTTAGTTATTGCAGTTGATAGGAATGCAGTGAGTAAAGTGAAGAAAAGATTACAAGATTCTTCAAGATCTTTTGATAGAGAAATTTTATTTAATGGTCCAAAAAGAGTCTCTGATGCTATTTCTGTGAAAAGAGGTGAGCTTTTGAGAATCGAGAGACTACTTAAACAAAAGAGAAATACTGGAAACATCGAAACAAGATATCACTATGAGGATATCTTATTAAGAGTAAACAAAGCTTTAAGAAACTAAACTTTAACTAAAATATACTAACGGGAAACGAGTATTCACTTAAACCAAAAAACTTATGAAAAAATTAGGGATTTTATTATTTCTTCTACTGCCTATATGTCTTTTTGCACAAGATCTGCGAGAGATAAAGGGGAAGGTAGTAGATAAAAGTACAGGAGAACCTCTACCAGGAGCTTCTGTATACATTGATAAGAGTACTATATCAACAAAGACCTACGAAGAGGGGATGATTCAGTCTTTTTCTCTTGGAACAGTTACTGATATTGATGGTGCTTTTTCAATGATGGTTCCAGCTGATTTAGATGTTTTATTTTGTAGTTTTATTAGCTATGAAACTCAAAAAGTATCTATTAAAGGCAAAAATTATATTACGATTGGATTAAATACAGAATCTGAATCTTTAGAGGAAGTCGTTGTAACAGGTTACCAGAAGATAGAAAAGCGTAAGCTTACTTCTTCTGTTTCAAAAGTAAAGACGAAGGATATTATTCAAGCTGGAGTTAGTTCTGTAGATCAAATGTTAGGTGGTCAACTTGCGGGAGTTCAGACTACGGTAACAAGTGGAGCTCCTGGAGCACCCGCTAAGATTCGTATTCGTGGTACAGCTTCTTTAAGTGGGTCTCAAGATCCTCTTTGGGTTCTTGATGGTATGCCTCTTGAAGGAACAAATTTACCAGATATGTCTGATAAGAATATAGATGAGCTTGTTAATTCATCTATAGCAGGTTTAAATCCTAATGATATTGCTGATATTACAATTCTTAAGGATGCTGCTGCAACTGCAATTTATGGTGCAAGAGCTGCAAATGGTGTGATTGTAATAACAACAAAAAAGGGTAAGAAGGGTAAGATGAATATTAATCTTAATTCGAACACATCTTTTGTTACTCGTCCAAATATGGATAAACTTAATTTGATGGATTCTAATGAGAAGATTGATTTTGAGTTAGGTTATGCTAAATACTCTGATTTAGATGATTATGGTTCTTGGAAAGAT
>Ga0193960_1000919_pt1 | contig 11979 bp, 23 predicted proteins | sample FB_3_MG_FD_140338 | JGI IMG/M metagenome (GOLD analysis project Ga0193960, IMG submission 140338) | Microbial mat bacterial communities from the Broadkill River, Lewes, Delaware, United States - FB_3_MG | ecosystem: Environmental > Aquatic > Freshwater > River > Microbial mats | place: USA...
ATAGCCTTCTCGAACTCTTCAAAATCGTTATTCATTAATAGGTAAACATCCTTAACCGTGATGTCGCATTCCTCGCCTAACATGAAGCAATTATTTTTTATTCCTGCCCATACGGTATAAGCCCCATCCATAGGATCACCAACTTTTCCCGTTAACTTCAACCCCTCATCCTCGATGATTCTAAAGAAGTTGACCCCAAATAGGCAGCCAACCTCTTTATTGTTGATTTTGATTGTACATTCGCCTATCATTAAGGAGCTTTTGTAACTTTAGTTAATCCACCTGTACCGGTTAAAGACACATCCATTGTAATCAATGCATTATTGTCTCCAGATACGTTAGTTGATGCTAATAATGCTGTGCCACTCCATGCAATATCCCCCGCCACACTATCCTCTCCAATCAAAACACTAACCTGTGTCGAGTTGTCGGTGTCGATAATTTTATCTAAAAGATCAATTTGCCCAGTCTGTGCAGCGTCATAGTTAACTGAAGATTCAGCACTCCATGATCTTTGACCGTCAATGTTTTCCTGCCATCCACCAGAATCTTTATCTGATGCATCAATAATTGCATTCTCAATACCAAACGAAGCAGTAGTTTCTAACGGAATAGCCGTATTCCCACCGTCAACAATGTAGATTCGAAATTTCTTTCCGTCTTTTTTTGCCATGACTTAAAAGTTAATTTGTGTTAATATAAATTGATAATTTAATAGTATCCTATTTATTGTGCGCTGATCATCTGCGCTCTCTTCTGTTAATGGTGTATCTCCCGTATAAATAACAGCATCTACATTGAAGTCGTCAACCTCGATAGGATCGTTAGTTAGGTTATCTTGAAACACTTCAGCTATACTTTGCGCCTCTCCCGAATCGAAGTTCTCTGTGATAATATCAAAAACAAGATCCACTGTCTTTGAATTATCTCCTTTATCTAGTTGCGAGCTATCACCACTAGAGTAAACCTCAATTCTAGGGTACTGATCAACCCCATTATTAAGATACCCGTGATCTGGCAACCATTGAGTCTTGAAAGCTTCTAAAAGCCTAAAACCTTGTTTCTTTATCATGATGTTTAATTTGGTATAAATATAATCAAAAATAAAGACATATCTATATCATTTAAAATCTGATAGATTTAATTGATTTGATAGGTAAATAAATAAGGCTTAGATTTGAGAAGTATTAATTCAAAATAAAAATAAGATGAAAAAGATTGCAATTAAAGCAGAATCATGGGCAGATATGAAGCCCGCAATTGATTTAATTAGAGGCACAGGACAGACAGTTGTTAAGCGTAAAGATGAGCATAAGGGTGCTGATTTTAATATATTGTGCAATGGTATACCATGTCCTATTATTGAATCTGACAGTAGTGGTGATGATTGGCAATATGTTTCTAAAAGAGTTAATTTATACGATTATCCATCAATGTTGGTTTTTACAATGCCTGAAGATATGGATAAATTGAAAGAGGCTTTGGGGGTTGAGACTAATAAATATGCTTTATGTGTGCGTAATAATAATGGCTGTTTTAAGGATTTTTTTAATGTTGGCGAAATATATAATATTAAAAGTCTTGATATTGATAAGTTTTCGGTTATTGGTAATTGCACCGATAGAATATATAGAGCATTTGAGTATGATGCTTACAACAAGTCAGGTAATACATGCTTTGAGTTATCCACAAAAGAAGCCTACGAAGCTCAGGAGGCTAAGAAGAAAGAGCCAGAATTAGGAGCATTAGAATACGACCTGAAAAAACAGTCTGTGCTTATAAATGAACTCAAGGTTGAAATCGAAACCAAAGATAAGCGCATTGCAGAGCTGGAAAAGAACCTGATTATAATGTGCGAATTAGGGAATAAAGCTTTAGGGTAGTAACGTTTGGCTATGAAGCGTAGCCATGTAGAACGCTTCAAATTACTTACTGCCTTATTTAGCTATGCTTTATTAGCCGTTGTTATAGGGCGTTTTTAATACTTATTATTATGTGTAAATACTGTGAAAAAGACGAGACTTTGCTACAAAAAGATGAGATAATTAGCAATATGAGCTTTGGGTGGGGGAATGATGAAGTTAAAATAAATCGAAGCCAATGTATTGAATACAGCTTAAGTGTATTTGTTGATAGAGGATATTTAAGATTGGTAGACCCAGAGGATTGCGGATGTTTAGACCACGGGCAAAAAGTTCTTATAAACTACTGCCCTATGTGTGGTGATGCCCTTTAATGCCCTATAATGTTGCGAATATAAGTTCCGTGAAATCCCTTGTGCGTAGCGCAAATTAGGGATTGATGGAATTTAAATGCTGTTAGGGTTATGTTTCGTTCGCAAATCACCAACCTAGTAGGATGATATTCGCAACATTAGAGTTAATTGAAATATTCGGGAATTTAAAATTTATTTAAAAATACTACATATGAAAATAGATGAGCTAATAGAATTTTACGAGAAAGAACTCGCACTACTTACGATTGAATACGATAAAACGCCAAGTGTTAGAGTTGCTGACATGTTATATACTGACAAAAATAGAGTTCGTGAAATACTGAACGAGTTGAAAATTTTAAATGTAGAAGATTTGAAGAGAGATGAAAAATTATTTTGCGACTGCGGACGTCAGCACCATCAGGCTGACATTAAAACAGGCAGAGAGTACTGTAGGAATTGCGGCTTAGATATAAAATAATTTCTTTAGCGAGCGCAATTAACTCTAACAAGCAAATAAAACACGTACTTTTTATTTCTGAATAAAGAACACTAAAGCCTGAGTTAATCGCTCAGGCTTTCATTATACTTTGCTATTTTTACCGCTTCGCCTCAATACTCCTTTGATATTCTCGACAAGTAGATTCGCGTTCTTTTTCCATGCAGGAATTAAGAACGGCTTAGGCTTAGTTCCGTTTTTGGCGATAGACCGACCAATTAAAAAGGCTACTGACTTAATCTTTTTAGGATCTGTTTCTATTCCTTTCTTTTTAATCCAAGTCTCTAGGGGTGCTAAGGGGGGGAATCCCCCAGCTTTACGCCCAAATTCAACATATCCGCCATAAGCAGCATTCACAATAACCTCACCTATATTTCTAATCTTATCAAATTTACTACTGATTGAATTTATTAATAGACTAGTTGCAATACTCCCATTATCCTTGACATTCTGTTGAGCGTCAGCCGCAGTATTAAGAGTCGCTTTCTGAACTTCCTTAGAGACTTGCTCTAATGTTTTGCCGCCCCAAAAACGAACAGACCTTAAGGCTCTTTGCATGTCTTTATCAAAAACTTTTAATTCTATCCCATCTTTTGCCATACTATTCTGTGTAAGAACCTAAAATAATAACTCTTTTCTGCATGTGGTTATCAGGGTCGACCATCGAGGTAACAGGTATCTTTCTGCCGTTCCACATTAGATATGATGGCGTGACAGTTAAGAAGTTAGTTTCTATTAACACAGGATTGTTAATGCCTTGTTGTTGGTATTGTAGGGCTTTATTGCCGCTTAATACTTTTACCTTTGCAAGTATTGTAAACAGCTTAGTTTTTACGGTTGGTTGACCATATACGCCTTTTGTTTCGCTCCAGGCTTCAACCTCCTGATCGTAGTCGGCTATTAATATTCGTTTATTGGCTTTTCCTATCATGATATTTTTGTTTATAAAGATAGTGAATAATTCGTAAATGTGTTTTATAACATGTTCACCCATATTCCCCATGTGGGGAAATTGGTATATTTTAGCAGAATAAACCAATAAATGAAACCATGAAAAATAAACTACGCGAATTCTACGAAACAACAGATAGAAAAGATCCTTTCAATAGTCTATCTTTGGAAAGTCTTGATATATTGGAGAAGTCTAAGGCTTATAGGAGTTATTGTAAGCCTAAAACTAATTGGTTTAAATACGCTGGCAATGTTCTTCTGTGTGCATTTATGGCGATATTAATAGTGATGTTATTTTTAAATGAAGTATTAAAACAGATGTAATGGAAAAAGAATTGAATATTAACGGTAAGATTTACCGATTGGTAGAAGAAGAAAAGCCAGCTTATAATGTCGGCCAATGGTATAAATCAAACAAAGTAAATGAGATCGCTCTTGTTTTAGATGATGAATTTCGTCATGTAAGTTTTCAAGATGGTGAATTCGTAGAGGCGAGTGATGTTGTTAGATTGCCTTATGATCCTAAATATAGATGGCAGCCAGCCGACATGGAAGAAGTTGAAAGGCTTTTGATTAAAGAGGCTGGCAAATACATTGGCAATAGAGCTGGAAAAATAGATTCACAGCTTTACGCAAAAGGTTTTAATCCGTCTGAATTTAAAATAACGAGCGTTTTTTATCACAAGCATTCTGGCGAAGTTAGAGCCGTGTATGGAGATAACAAAGAATCATTAACATTATTTTGTCCAAAGTCAGGCAATTGGGCCGAAATAATCGAAGAGAAGAAGCCGCTTTATACTAATAAGTATGGTACTGAGTTTTTTGAGGGGGATTATCCGTTTTTTATAAAAAAAGATACCTTAGAAATAATTGGTGGGAATCCATATATCACTATTAAGTCTGACGACAGTATAGGCGCGTTTAGTGATAATGTTGATTTTTCTGAAATCATGACCGAGCGAGAATGTCACCGCTATTTAGATGAGAATTGGGATAAACTAAACAAGTAAAACAAAAGCCTCGATTGCCAGTCGAGGCTTTTTATTATTATCTGTCACCCCAATAAGAGGTGTTAAGAGAATATATAGTCAATGTGGTATTGCTTGCCCCTACCCTTGCATATAAATTTAGTCTATCGCCTGTATTAAATTTGACATCTTTATTTATGCTAAAATTCTCAATACTTTGAGCTGCACCAAAAGTGTGCTGAGAAACAGCAATAGGATTTAACAAATCATCATTCTTAATCAAAGCAAATTCAACAACTGTATTGGCTGATGATTTAAGATCTGTTGATCCGCTAAACAAATAATTAGTCCCGTTTAGCCCAGTGTGTACTATTTCAGATTCAGTTATGTCACGATAAAACCCTTTCGCATCCTCTGAAATTTCGAAAGTCGCCCCCACGGGTGATATTTCCGTCCATGTATCTGCATCGGCAATAGTCTGTGTGCCTACCCCGTTTAAATTAACGCCAGCTTGTTGTAAGCCGGCCCTAGTAAAAAAATCGCGCACCCCCTCCTTGAATGCCGCCCAATTTCCATAAGGAGTTCCACTTTCATCTTCGATATCTGCTATCACAACAGATGTCCAATCCTTTTCAAAGAAGTAATTAGTTGCGCCCTTTAGCGTGAATAAGGTAGGTGCAGCCTTATCGTCTACTTGAAAAGAAAAGTCTCTTGATGGTACAACTACTTTGTTGTTTATCCACCAGAAACCATCATCGTCTCTATAAAAACTATTTGCCATAACTTAAAATATTTCTGATTGAATACTTCGTAAATCTTTCATAATTTGCGCCATTGCGTCAGCATCTGTTTGACCTGAATAAAGCACAATTGCGTAACGAATAACCGTATTTTTCAACACTGCATTATCTTCTTTTACGCATGAGTAGTTGATGAGCAATTGAGACTCTACTTCTAAAGTGATGTTGTTACTTGTGGCGTTAGCTGTATATGCAATCTCATCACCTGTAATCAAGTCTTTTACTGTTTCAATAGTAATGTTGTCGAATAGTAAATCTTGCTTTAGAGTCTCTTTATCCTGGATTAACTGAACATCAAAATCCATTGCAGGAATATTCGACTGCTTAGTTACCCACACCATAGCTGCATCGAGATCTCTTTGAATCTCGCCATCTTTCAGCGTGTGATTAATGCCACCAATAGCCTCTTTAAAATCGGTTATTGTGGCAATTGGATTCGTTATATTGGATATCTTACTTCTTAACATGCTTGATGTATCCTTTTTTAATGAATTTATCGGCAATTAATTTATTGCTAATAACCTTCTCTGTACCTTCTGGTAGTCCTGGATAGTCTTCAGTGGCAACGTAAAGCGTTTTGCTTTTTAAAGCTTCAGCTCTCACCTTTGCGGCTCTTTCTTCTTTAGCTTTAGCCTCTTTTATTTTAATTTCCTTTGAATCTTTCTGTCTTTGCAATTCGATATTTACGGCTTTAGATTTATTTTCTTTAACCTGCTTTGGCAACTGATTCGCTTTATTTTCTAAGTTCTTATTATCCATTATGTATTGTATTAATAAAAAGGGTGAGCAGATGCCCACCCTTTTAAAGTTTAACTAATGTATTTGCTTATGTTCTATCTGGATCAAGTGCAATTAATGCCGCATCGATATCTGCAACATAAATATTACCAGCCTTGTCTGGACCTTCAACCAACGCCTGTCCTCTCCAAAATACAACTGCGGTATAATTATCAGTAGATAAATCAGAAGCTTCTTGACCGATCTTGAACTCCATACCTCGCTTAAGCCATAGCTCTAAAGTCGAATCGTCAACCGCTAGCATCGTGTCATTTGCCATTGCGTAAGACTCAACTATCATCATGCCACCAAGCATCTTCTGTCCGTTAACCTCGCGAATAACATACTGGCCTGTTGTGTCCTTATGTCTTGAATACTTCGCTACGGTGAGCTTATTCATCAATACATAATTAGGCGTGTACTCGTCAGCTTGTACATTTATAGCTGCTGCCAGGTCGTCAATATTTGCATCCTTGTAAGCGTTGGCTAAATCTCCGGCTGCAAAAGCGGTTGACCCTTGAGTAATCAATCCGTAAATATGCTTCTTTTGTGTTGCGTCATTACCATCTCCTGAAATCAGATTGGTGTTAATGAACTTCTCAGAATTAAACATTAATTTATTCTGAAGTCTGGCCGCAAAAGCTGATCGATCCTCGAACATTTCAGCAGTAAATTTAATCTTAGCTGAGATTTTTGCAAGCTCACGAGTTTTTTCTTCCTCCGCTCCTGTGTCGTCAGTACCAATTGCAGCACCTTCGCCAACATAACCAACGTTAGAAGTGTAGGCTCCTTCAACCCACAGCATACGACTCTTATCTTGATCCATTGGAACAACACTGAATAAAGGCGTAACTGTCAGTCGCTGCTCTCTTGCGTAATTAGCGCCAGGCTTCGATTGTGTTCTTGTCACATCACCAACAAAGGCGGTAGTATCAACCTTCATTTCGAAAGATTTCCCCTCTAAACCTTTCATGCCTCCTTTATCGAAAGCGGCTTTAGTCTCAGGATCTTTAAGGATTCGATCAATTTCTTGAACAAACGTCTTGGTTTCAGCTTCATTTTTCTTCAAAGCCTTGATTTCAACATTCAGTTTATTAACTACATCGTTCATTGCTTTGAAGTCAACATCCTCTTTAAGCTCGATTTGAGCAGGGATATCTTTAAGCTTCTGCTCCAAAGTGGCAATAGTCTCCTTTAATTCAACAACATCAAGATCTTTGTTTTTCTCAACAAAATCCGTTGCTTTTTTTAATTCAGCTTGCAATTCAGCAGCTTTTTCTTCTAACGTTTTTTCCATTGTACTAATTTTAATTATCGATAATTAATTTATTTATTTGAAGTAGTCGAAAATCGTTTTAGGTTCCCGAGATTTTAATTCTTTTTCAATACTTATCTGTAAGGCTTTCAATTCTTCCAAGTCAATTGATTTTAATTCGAAATCCTCAGCCTTTACGCCTGTAACTTTAGCGAATGAATCAGCGGCACGAGTAACAAGACTAACCTCATGAAGATTAATCTTCTTAAGTGTTCTTATTCCTGTCTCATCGTTATACTCTTTAATCTCTGCCCAGTAACCGATAGACATTTCTTTTAGGATACCCTCTCTTACTTTGGTAGCGATTTTATCCTCTGATTTAGAGATTCTAACACTGATAAATAAACCTTTGTCATCTTCTCTCAACGTCTCTATCTTTCCGATAGGTACATCCATTCTGTGCTGGTAACAAAAAGCTATACGCTCGCCATTTTCACCCTTGATAGTTTCAGCAAAAGCACCCTTTATAATGGTGTCATTATATGAGTCTATATTATTGAACGTAGAAGCATATCCTTCTAATACAGTGCCGTTATCATCCTCTTTAACTTCGAAGCCTGATAGATTAAAATTCTTATGCTGTAATTTCTTCATACTAACTTTTTTATATTAATACCGCTAATTTACTAATAAAATGTTTTATAACATGCGATTTGTTAAATAATTTACTTATGAGTGTTAAAGTAATATTGTTATAATATTGTTTATTGAATAATATTGTGTAGATTGCGGTATGTTTAACGAATAATTAAATAGATGAGCTATCCGAAGCTAAATAAAGAATTTGAATTAGAAGGAGTGAAATATAAATGTGTTGAGTTCGTATCATGCGGTCATTGCGCCTTATTCCCATCTATATGCGATGAGTTGCCATCTGATAACTGCTCATCACTAGTAAGACCTGATCACACCAGCGTAATGTTTGTATTGAAAAAGAAGATTAACCCAACCACCCGCGAGGGAAAATAAAACGAGATGAAAATAAATTTTAAAGCAGCAATCGGAGCCTTTCTTGCAAGCTCGAAAAGTAGAGATTTTAAAGATGTAGTGTTCCATAATACATTGCAATTGCCAAAGCCTCCAACTCATCACAGATACACTTACAATCTACTTGGGATGATGTACGAAGCAGAACAGGATAGCGAGCATGAATTATCAGGAATGCTTAATGAGGTTTTAATTAAATACATTCAAATTAATAATAAAAATAAATAACCATGAGTAAAAGGAAATTAAGACCCGTATACATGACCGATGAGGCGTATAAGAGCGCACAAGACAAAGCCGATGAATTAGGCTTATCATTTAGTAGCTATATGTCAATGTTGGCTAAGAAGGATTTAAAAACTAAAATATTGGAGGAAACGAAATGAAAGAAGAAATAAAACAAACGCTTTTAAATGGCATCGAAAACGGAGAGTTTACAAGCTCTTTCTCTGATGATTTATTTGATAACTTAGATCAGGTTGCTGAGTATTTAGCTAAGCAAGACATCTTAATTAATCGTGAAGTAGTTCTGATTAATAAACATTATAGCGGCGAAACTAAGATGTCAACAGATACATATTACGCCTGTAAACTGTCTGACATTAACGACTCGATAAAAAAAGTAATGGCTACTAAGGATCGATATAAAAAAGAGTTATCCGATTCTAATTCCTACATAGAGCTTCAAAAAGAAGAGATTGCAAGGCAGATAATCATGCGCAAATCAGCACTAAGAAAATGGTTTGCGTTAGGCTTTATTTCTTGCATAGGACTGATCTTTATTATCAAAGGAGTATCATTGTTAATTAATTTAATATTTTAGAGATGAAAACTAAACTACTTAAAATAGTAAGGAGTAGATATTCTATCGATTTAACACACGGAAATGATAACCCAGATAGCATATACTTTGAAATGAAACACGATGTATATGTCGTTAACGACAACAGATCTAATAATATCAGGATATGTAAGGATGAGCCAGAAGCTTATGTTGCATTGGTTAAAATGATCAGAAAAGATTATTATTACACAAAGAAAATTAAACCATTAAAGGTTAATAATAAAAAGATTTGGTGGAAATCCTAAACAAAATAACCCGACCTAACACCTCGGGTTATGCCTTGCAACATGCTTTCAACTAGCTAGAATTGTTTGTAAAGTGGTAGATTTGAAATTATAAACCAATAAATAAAAGAGATATGAAAAAAATAGTAGAATTTGAAGTTTTAAAATTAGATTCAATTGGTTGATTGAAAATAAATACCCATCATGTTTAGACTTGAACGTTACTTAGCGCGATAGCTTACGGCGCATAGGCAGTTCACAGATTCCTCAGCTCCCAAACTCGTATCTCTTGGGTAAAGTGCAGTATACGCCCCGACTTGGAAACGTTCTGTTTTACCTATCGTCACCCCATTGAGAGGAACGTGGTTTTTATGAGGCTGGCCACTCCCTGAGTGGATCCATTGTTTTGTATAGTCTAACCCCGACGCATCTGCACCGATCTTGTTCGATACAGAATAAGCGGATAAGACTTCTTGACTCACAATCTGTCTGACCTTCCATGTTTCATATCCCGTATAAGATGATTTTAAAATGCCTTTAGCTCGTTGAGTTAGCTCTTCAAGTCCCAATCCCTCTTCAATTGCAATTTCTACATAATCCTGGACTGTTTTTTGTACCCATTTCTTTAGCGTACCTTCTACAGAAACTATTAATTTTCCTGTATTAGCGGACACCCACTGTTGTAGTTCCTGGTTCCAAATGGCATCGTTTATATCAGCCTTAAGACCTAATAGGTTATTATATTGCCTACGCGCCCAATATCCACCTACACCAGTGTAAAGCTTATTATAAAAGTCAGGCAAGTAATACTCATCAACTAAAGAGGCTGCATTATCGGCTAATGTCTCATAAGATCCTGTCATATTATCCAATACCACTTGTATAGCCTTTCGCCTAAGTGGTTTCAATAACCTCTCGAAATTGGCTATAAATACGGCATTACGCCTTTGTTCTGCTTTTAATTGTTGCCTAATTCCCATCAAACTCTGTTCTTATGGTTATTTCTCTTGCTACATCTTTGCCGCGATTCCATCCTTCATCAATCCACTCCTCTAATTCTCGTGTTGTTCTTAGATGATAAGTGTTATCAGACTTCTTAATTGATTCTATCTGTTTCATAAGAATATCAATTAATTCATCCTTAGACACACTCCTTTGGTCGTGCTTTTCAATTACTCTTATCTTCTTCATCTTATAGTTTTTGGTTAATGCAAATATACAAAAAAAACCGACCTCGTGAAAGATCGGTTTAAATCAAATGAGTGGTTAACGTCTTACGCTACTTTTTAGGTTTGTTTTTAATAGCTACATTACCATCTTTATCGCGCGTATAGCAATTCGGGCAATAATGCGTACCGTTAAATACTTCCCATTCTGAGTTTTCAGCATCATCTTCGACTTGTGATTTATCAGCCCATGCGCTATAATCTGAATACGCTCCCAGATCTTCTTTGCAATTATCACATGTTATCGCATACATTATTACTTCGTGTATCATACCTCTTTCTTTTATCCCTCTCGGGTGGTTAAATTAATACTACCCAAATCTAATATCATTTATTTACTTGGCAAACTTTATTTGTATGTTTAAGAACATACTAATCAGATCTAAGTGTTTCTAAAAATGAATATGCGTAAATTTTTATCTCTCTACCAGTCAACTTTATATTGAAATCCATATAGTTAGCTTTCAATGATTTTTCTACTGATAAAATGTTAGATAATAATCCTGTTTGTATAACGGATCTTCGTTTCAATTTAATAATTAACGTACTATCACCCTTCTTAGTAATCTTATAGCCACTATACCACATATTTAAGTGTGCGATGAATGTCCCTAATGAGAGAAAATTTCTGGGATACATTAAATCCCAATCGTTTCTATTATCGTAAGCTTCTAATAAATTCATCTTAATTAGTTTAGTTATTGATTATTTATGTTGGTTGGAGTAATTATCTTTTAAAAACTGCTTAAAATTATCTTCATCCATTTCGAATGCAGAAGTATAAATATTATCTGACTCATCAATTATCTTCTTGGATAAATCAAAATCTGGCTTAGCTGCTAATTCTAACATTTCAAATAAAAATGAATCATTGCTAATATCAAAACCACTAATTGCCATACTGTCTCTTAATTTTCTTTTAGCTTTTTCAAGGTTTGTTTCCATTTTGTTTGTTTTAAGTTATTGAATAATTTAATCATTAGGTATCAAGTGTCCTTTGTGTAATATACTATAACATCAATAAAGATAATAATAGAATAAAACACTGGATTAGTTCTTTAAGATTCAAACTAATCGGGCAAAGTTAACACATGTTGCGTTCATGCTGTTTTACTGGCTAAGATCTCTCTATTACACTGCCAACGGAGTTAAGACTTGTAACTCATTGCTCCG
>Ga0193960_1000920_pt1 | contig 11976 bp, 10 predicted proteins | sample FB_3_MG_FD_140338 | JGI IMG/M metagenome (GOLD analysis project Ga0193960, IMG submission 140338) | Microbial mat bacterial communities from the Broadkill River, Lewes, Delaware, United States - FB_3_MG | ecosystem: Environmental > Aquatic > Freshwater > River > Microbial mats | place: USA...
AATCATCTCATCAATATTTCTACCTAATGGTAAGTCATTGATAACTGCATGTCTGATTGTACCATCAGCATCAATTAAGAATGATCCTCTTAATGCAACAGCATCATCAAGTAATACATCATATGCTCTTGCAATATCTTTAGTTAAATCTGCAACTAAAGGCATATTTACTCTTCCAATACCACCTTCGTTAACTGGAGTTTCTCTCCAAGCAAAGTGTGAAAACTGAGAATCTACAGAAACACCAATAACATTAATACCTCTTTCTTTGAAATCTGCAACTCTTTTAGAAAATGCAATAATTTCTGACGGACATACAAATGTAAAGTCTAATGGGTAAAAGAATAAAACTGTACCTTTTTCACCAAAGTTTTCTGATAATTTAAAATCTTCAACGATTTGACCATCTGCTAATACAGTTGTTGCTGTAAAGTCTGGAGCTTGTTTTGTTACTAACATATATAATTCCTTGTTTTGTTTTAAGATGAAGAATTTTAACATAAAAAAATTAATTTAACAAAATAGTAAATAATAAACTTTTTCTTTTAAGCTAAAGTTAATAATATTAATTATTAAATGATAAAAATTATTAATAGATATATTTATCACAATGTAACATTATTTTAAATATAATAATGTATGAAAAACTTATTTGACAAAAGAAACTATAAACAAAGTTACAAAATTGCTTTATTTACAATATTATTTTTTATATCAATCTCTATTATTAATATGATACTAATGATTGCAGACCACTCTAGGTATGCTGAACTAATCAATATAAGCGGAAAACAAAGGATGTTATCACAAAGAATAGCATTGTTATCTACAAATTATGATCTAAATAATGCAAATTACTTTAATGCTGCGATTGAAGAAATTAAAATAAATCATCAATTTTTAATAAAAAAGAATTTGTCAGAAAAATTGAAAATGTATTATTATGACGAACCATACAATTTAGACAAGTTGTTAAATAATTTTTTAAATATAAGTAAAGGGTATGTTGCTTTAGAAAATAAAAAAGATTTAGAAAATTTACTTTTTATGCAAAATAAAATATTAAAGGTATTTGATAGTGTTGTCTTAGAATTAGAAAAAGAAAGTAAAAAGTTTAGTGATTTAATGATAATAATTGAGATATTAATAATTGTGTTAATTGCATTACTACTTTATTTAGAATCTTTGTATATATTTAGTCCTATGCTTCTAAAAATAGAAAAAGAAAAATATAAAGAAAAAATATCTAAAAATAAATTGGAAAAATTAGTTCATCAAAAAACTAAAAGTTTAGAAGAATCTTTTGAAATTATTAATCATTATGTATTTACAAGTAAGACAGATTTAAATGGAGTGATAACTTATGTGTCAGATGCTTTTTGTGAATTGACTGGTTATAGTAAAAAAGAATTAATAGGAAGCACACACAGTATTATTAAACATCCAGACAATCCATCGTCTGCATTTAAAAAATTATGGACTACTCTTAATAGTGGAGAAATCTATCAAGGTGAAGTAAAAAATAGGAAAAAAAATGGAGATGATTTTTGGTTATATTCATTTATACGACCTGAGTTAAATGATAAATTAGAAATAATTGGTTTTATAGCATATAGAAAAAATATTACACATGAAAAATCTCTTGAAGAATTGAATATTAGACTAGAAAGAATGGTAGAAAAGAAAACAAAAGAGCTAAAATACAGTAATGAAAAATTGTTAAAACTTTCTCAAATAGATACTTTAACAGGTATTTATAATAGAAAAAAATTACAAGAAGCTTTATCATTAGAAATAAAAAAAGCATATAGATATGAGCAAGTTTTTTCTATCATACTTATAGATATAGATCATTTTAAAAAAGTAAATGATACCTATGGACACCTAGCAGGGGATAATGTTATAAAAGGGGTTTGTAATATAATTTCTGAAAATATTAGAGACATAGATCTATTTGCAAGGTGGGGAGGGGAAGAGTTTGTTATTTTACTTAGTAACCAAGATAAAAATCAAGCAAAACTCTTAGCTGAAAAAATAAGAAATATAATAGCTAACACAAAAATAGATAACTTAGAAATTACTTGTAGTTTAGGGATATCACAATATGAACTAAATGATACAGATGAAATAATATTTAAAAAAGCTGATGATGCTCTATATAAAGCAAAAGAATCGGGGCGAAATTGTACTGTTATTAGTTAAAATTTAACTACTTTATTACGACCATTTTTTTTAGCTATGTATAAAGCATTATCTATTTTTTCAAAAAAAGATGTCTGTGATTCATTATTTTTATAGATACCTACACCAAAACTTGCTGTAATGGTTTGTTGTTTCAATATCTCACTATTTTCTATTATAACTCTTAACTTTTCTGCTAGTAAGCATGCGCCTTCGAGTTCAGTATGGGGTAATAAAATAACAAATTCTTCGCCACCCCATCGCGCAACCATATCATCATCTCTAATATTGTCTTTGATTGTTTGTGCGATTTTAACTAATACTGTATCGCCAACATGGTGACCATACGTATCATTTACTTTTTTAAAATGATCAATATCGAGTATAATTAAACAAAATTCATTTCCATATCTTTTGGCACTTTTAATTTTTCTTTCAATTTTTGTATTAAAAAACTCTCTATTATAAATATTTGTTAATGTGTCGTGTGTTGATATATATTCTAGTTTTTTCGTATTTGTTATATTTTCTCTATATGAGACATAGCCAATTTTAACACCATCATCATCAAACATAGGATCTATAACGAGTTTAATCCAGTATTCTTTATTATCTCTTGTATAGTTTTTTAATTCACCCTCAAATTTTTCATTTTTTTCTATTGTATTCCATAAATTTTCATAAAAGTCTAATGGTGTATCGGGATGTCTAAATAAATTATGGCTTTTCCCAATTATTTCAGATTCTTTATATCCAGATAATTTTTCAAATGCTTTGGAAACTGAGGTTATTTTTGCATCAGTATCTGATGTTGTATATAAAATAGATTGGCTTATAATACTTTGTAATCGTTTTAGTTGATTAAACTCTTTTGTTACAAGTTCAATATTTTTATTTAAATTATTCATGATGACTCTTTCTATAAATATTTGTAATATCATTTCTAAGTGCAATAAATTCAATAATATTTTTTTTGTCATCTAATATAGGCATAATAGATGTTTGTACAATATATGTTTCATTATTTTTATTTTTATTCTTTAAGATACCATGCCAAACTTTTTTCTCTACAGATATTTGGTTCCATAAATGTTGAAAAAGTTCATTTGGAGTATCTGGATGTCTTATAATATTGTGATTTTTTCCTATTAATTCATTTTGTGAATATCCTGAAATATCACAAAATACATCATTGACATAGGTTATTTTGCCATCTGTATTTGTTTTAGAAACGATTGCAGATTTATCAACAATTGTTTTATACGATTCTAAAAGTTCTTTTTGTTGTATTAATTCACCAATCAATTTTGAGTGTTCAATAATCTGATTTACTTTTATAATAAACTCTTCTGCAAATATAGGTTTTCGTAAACTTTCATCTGCCCCATTTTGGTATGCTTCTCTTACTGTATCATAGGTTCTGTTTGTATCAGTAAGCATAATAAATGAGATTGATTTATCCATTTTAGATTTTATTTCTTGTAAAAAAATAAAACTATCTTCAATATTTATATCTAAAATTACCAATGAATAATGTTTTGTTTTTAATATCTCTTCTGCATGTGTTAAATCATTTAAAATACTTACATTATAATTTCTAGGCTGTAATAAGTCTTTGATTTGTTCGCATATTCTTTTTGATTTATCTATTACCAAAACATTATTAAATTTTGTATTCATTTCAACTTTTACAATGCTAGAATAAATATTATAAGCTAAATAATTTAAATCTTCTGTATCAATCATATAATCTATAATACCTTTAAAATACAGGTACTCTTTATAGTAAATATCTTGTTCATTTGATAAAATAATAAATTTTATTTCATTGATATCTCGAATAAAATCAATACTATCCCCATCAGGTAAATTAAGATCAGAAATAATATAATCATAATGTTCTAGATGCATCAGAGTTTTTGCATCATCAAGAGTATAACAATTTTTACATTTTAGACCAAAAAGCTCAAGCTGAAATTTAAGTGAGTCATTCTTTCTCTTATCCCCTTTAATAATTAAAACTTTTATCTCTATATCTAGTTGTTTTTCTATATTGAATTTACTTTTTTTTGTTTGGCTAGGGATATAATTTATTTTATATCCGATTCCACTTTTATTCTGAATAATCCCAGAGTAAGTTTTTTTTCTTATTCTTCTAATAACTGTTCGTAGGGTATCAATTGATGCTCTATCACCTTTACTAATAATATCTTGTAAAGAACTAGCAGATACATAACTTCCTTTTAGCCGTACTAGCTCAGATAAAAGAAAGTTTTCTTGTGAAGTAAGATGAATATTACTATCTTGAGAAATAATTTTATTTTGATTTTTTGAATAGAAAAAATCTTTACCCATATTAATAAGTTCGATTTTATTTTGGCTACTTTCTTCATTGTTATATTCATTTTTTTTAATTTTTATATTTTTTATACAATGGTGCAGTTCTGTAAAGGGTTTATTTTTAAAAAGAAATTTTTCTACTTTTAAATCAATAGCATTTAGAAGCATTTCGGTATCTGTGTTATTTGTTATTACTATTAAGTTTAAATTACTATTTTGAGTTTTAAGCTTTTTTAAAAAAGAAAAAGAATTTACTTCATTGATATGGGAATCACTAATTATTAAATCAGGTTCATCTTGTGAATATGATATTAAAGCATCTTTAATATTATCAGAAAATTTTACATCATAATTTGAATCAATAAGACTTGCCAATAGTTTATAAGCATAGTCTTTCTGAGAATCAACATATAAAATTTTTACTTTTGACATCTTGTACCCTTATTTTTATTGTTTATTATATTATCAAAAATAAATGAATAAATAATGAAAATATAGCTTAGCAGAAATTTAAGTGAATAAACTAAAGGATAATAATTATCTAATAATAAATAAATAAAGTATATGATAAAGAATGAAAAATTATACAGAAATATTAAGAGATTACAATTTAAAAGCAACACCACAAAGACTTATGATAATAGAATCGATTGACCGATATGGGCATATAAACATAGATACACTATACGATGAAGTTAAAAGCAAGTTTAATTCTATATCTTTAGCAACTATTTACAAAAATATAAATTCTATGATCGCCAATATGTTACTTTTAGAAGTAAAAATTCCAAATGAAAAATCAGTTTATGAAATTGTAAAAGATCAACATTCTCATTTAGTATGTAAGGATTGTGGAGAAGTTATTGATATAAAAATTGATACAAAAAGAATAGTTGATTGTATTTCAGAAGATTATAAATTTTCTATTGATAAAAGTGATTTAGTATTTTCAGGCTCATGTGAAAGTTGTAGTTCTAAAAATAGAATCTAAAATCAAGATATTTTAAAAATAAGTAAATTTTAGATATACTTATAGCATGATAGTATATGGAAAACAAATAGTATTTTATATTTTGGAAAAACATCCAAAAATGATAAAACAAATCTTTCTTGCAAAAGAGATCGATAAGAAACTTTTTAATAAGTTTATGGATGTTGGTGCGAAAATAGTTCGTCCTGACAATATGAAAGCACAAGCATTAGCAAAAGGTGGAAACCATCAAGGTTTTTTACTAGATATTGATGATTTTGAATTTGCTCACATGAAAGATGTTAAAAAGAGTGACTTTGTTGTTGTTCTTGATGGTTTGAGTGATGTAGGTAATATAGGTGCAATTGTAAGAAGTTGTTATGCTATGGGTGTTGACTCAGTTATAATCTCTGGATTAAAAAACTTTTATGCTGCCCCTATTGTTCGTACAAGTTCTGGTGCTATGTTGGATATGCCAATTGCAATTTCATACAATAGTTATGATTTGGCAAATGAATTAAAACAAGTAGGATTTTCTTTGGTTGGTGCTGATATGGAAGGCTATGAAGCTAAAGATATCACAAGAGAGCCTGGTCAGAAAATCGCCTTATTTCTAGGAAGTGAAGGTGAAGGATTATCGAATAAACTCAAGAAAAAACTTGATTTAAAAGTTGCTATTGGAATGAAAAATGATTTTGATAGTTTAAATGTATCAGTTGCTGCTGGTATCTTAATTTACGAGTTAAAATAGATATGTTTAAGTTTTTTGTAGTTACTTTAATAAGTATCCTTTTTAGTTCTGTTTTAAGTGCCTCTGTACTGAAAGAAAAAGTAGAAAATATAATAGGTACAAATGACTACAAAGTTCACAATAGTTTAATAGATTTATTATTTGAGGATGAATCAAAATATATTGTAAATGATAAAATAAAATATCATAAACTTTTTCGAACATTACAGATGAATGGTCTTCTTAATTTACATCTTTATAAACCTAGTGATATAGAGATTGAATTTAAAAGTATTAATAATAATTTTAAATCATATAAAATATTAAATGATACGATGCAAGTACTTGGCTATCGGTATTTTTTTACTAAATCGATGAATGTTTCTGAAAAAAAGAATTTGATATGGAATATTATCTTTAAAGCAGAGTATATGTTGGATCCTGTCGTTTTACTAAACGAACTAAGACAAAATGGGTGTAAAATTCTTGAAGTAATAAATCATGGATCAAATAAATGGTCTTATGTAATAGATTTTGAAGCCGCTGAATTATCTAGTGCAATAAAAATAGATAAAAATGAAAAAGTTAGCTTTCAAAAACCACTTAGAGCGTATATGTTAAAAATTGATGACGCAAAAAGTTTACAAGTAGTAAGTAGAAATTTAAATAATTGGTTTCCTCATATTGTATTTTTTGATAAAGATTTAAAAGTTTTAAATGTAATTAAAAAAGATAGAATTTTCAAGGGATTAAAAATAAAAGTACCAAGAGACACAAAATATGTAAAAATTACTGATATGTATAATTTGATAAATATTAAGAGAGGACTTTCTATAATAGTAAGGTAAAAGGTAAAAAAATGTTTGATGAAATAAGATTTGATAGAGTAGATATATTACCAAAGTATGTTTTTGCAGAGGTAAATGATTTAAAAATGGCTCAAAGACGAGCTGGTAATGATGTTATTGATTTTTCCATGGGAAATCCTGATGGTGATACACCTAATCATATTAGAGAAAAGTTAGTTGAATCAGCTAAAAAAACTAAGACACATGGTTATTCTACATCAAAAGGTATTCCAAAATTATTAACTGCAATTGCTGATTGGTATGAAACAAGGTACGATGTTGTTTTAGATCCTATGACACAATGTGTAGCAACAATGGGAAGTAAAGAGGGGTATGCTCATTTAGCCTATGCTATTACAAACTTAGGTGATGTAACTGTTGTTCCAGATCCAACTTATCCTATTCACAATTATGCTTTCATTTTAGCTGGTGGAGAAGTAAAGAATTTTGGTATCGATTATGATGAAGATTATAATGTTAATGAAGATAAATTTTTTATTGATTTACAGGAGATATTTGATACTGCAGTTGAAGGGAAACGACCTAAATATGTTTTAGTTAATTTTCCTCATAATCCTACAACGGCAACAGTTACACCAGACTTTTATGTAAGACTTGTAAATATGGCAAAAAGAGAGAGATTTTATGTTATTTCGGACATTGCATATGGTGATATTACATTTGATGGTTATGTTACACCTTCTATCATGTCAGCACCTGGTGCACTTGATGTTGCAGTTGAAAGTTTTACTTTAAGTAAGTCGTATAATATGGCAGGTTGGAGAGTAGGATTTTTTGTAGGAAATACAAAACTAATTGGTGCTTTGCAAAAAATAAAATCATGGTTAGACTATGGAATGTTTACGCCTATTCAAGTAGCAGCTACAGTTGCGTTGAATGGTGACCAAAAATGTGTACAAGATATTACAGACAAATATGATCATAGACAAGATGTACTTCTAGATGCATTTAAAAATGCTGGTTGGCATATTAGAAGAAATAAAGCAAGTATGTTTGTATGGGCACAGCTTCCAAAATGTGTAGAACATTTGGGTTCACTCGAATTTTCTAAAAGACTACTTGTTGAAGCTGGGGTTGCAGTAGCACCCGGTATTGGCTTTGGAGAAACTGGTGAAAATTATGTAAGAATTGCATTAATTGAAAATGATAAAAGAATTAGACAAGCTGCAAGAAATATAAAAACTTTTTTAAAGAAGTATGAAGGTGGAGATAAATAGATGTTAAAAGTAGGAATAATTGGAGTAGGAACAGTAGGCACAAGTGTTTGTCAAATTTTACAAGATAATAAAGACATCATAACAGCTCGTGCTGGAGTTGAAATTGTACCTGTTGCTGGAGTAGTTAATAACTTATCTAAAAAAAGAGATGTTTCTATAAAACTTACTGATAATATTGATGATATCTTAAATGACGATTCTATTGATATTGTCGTAGAACTTATGGGTGGAGTAGAAGGCCCTTATGAGGTTGTGAAAACTGCTTTACAAAAAGGAAAAGCTGTTGTAACTGCAAATAAAGCACTTTTAGCTTACCACAGATATGACTTACAAGATATAGCTGGTGATACAGCATTTGAATTTGAAGCAGCAGTTGCGGGTGGAATACCTATTATTAACGCGTTAAGAGATGGCCTAAGTGCAAATCATATAGAATCTATGAAAGGTATCATGAATGGTACTTGTAACTATATGCTTACAAGAATGATTAATGATGGTGTTGAATATGAAGATATCTTAAAAGAATCACAAGAGTTAGGTTATGCTGAAGCTGATCCTACTTTTGATGTTGGTGGATTCGATGCTGCACACAAACTTCTTATTTTAGCAAGTATCGCTTATGGTATTGATGCGAAACCAGAAGATATTTTAATTGAAGGTATTGAAAATATAAATAGTGATGATATTGCTTTTGCAAAAGAGTTCGATTATTCACTTAAATTATTAGCAATAGCGAAGAAAAGTGGTGATGAAGTAGAATTAAGAGTACACCCAGTACTTATTCCTAATCGTGAGATGATTTCTAAAGTAGATGGGGTTATGAATGGTATCTCTGTAATTGGAGATAAAGTAGGTGAAACTATGTATTATGGACCAGGTGCAGGTGGAGATGCAACAGCTAGTGCTGTAATAGCGAATATCATCGATATCGCAAGAAGTGGAAAAAGTACACCTATGTTAGGATTTAATAAATCATTAGAGTCTGGACTTAAACTTGCAAATATAGATGATATGCAAACAAAATACTATCTAAGACTTGATGTCGAAGATAAAAGTGGTGTATTAGCAAAAGTAGCAACAATTTTAAGTGATAAAAATATATCAATTAAAACTATGGTACAAAAAGCATCAATATCAAATAATGTAAATTTACTATTATCTACACATTCTTGTAAAGAGATAGATATGAAAAATGCAATAATGGAACTTAAAAATTCTGGAGTAGTAAAATCTCAACCTTCAATGATTAGAATAGAAGAATAAAATCACAAATAATTATACAAATATAAATAAAAAAAATATTTGTATACTATTTAACCCTCTAATACTTACCAATTCTTAAAATAAGATTGATGATAATCTTATTTTAAGAATTGGTAAGTAAATCCCTTAAATAAAGGGAATATTACTACTTGGGAACCTTAAATTTAAGCCTAGATTAAGATATGTTCACTTATAATACAGCTATAAAAGATATACAAAATCAAAAAAGGGGAACGAACCTATGAGAATTAATACAAATGTAAGTTCATTAACTGCATTAGAAGCAAATACACTTACTAATAAAACATTAGGACAATCACTAGAAAAACTTTCTACTGGATTAAGAATTAATAAAGCAAGTGATGATGCATCAGGTTTAGCAATTGCAGATAAATTAAGAACACATGCATCTGGTTTAAATCAATCAGTAGACAATGGTAATAGTGCTGTAGCATTGTTGCAAATTGCAGACAAAGCAATGGCAGAACAATCTAATATATTAGATATAGTAAAACAAAAACTAATACAACAATCAACTGCAACAACATCTTTAGATGGAGCAAAAGCAATTGCTAAAGATATTAGTAAGTTAATTGATCAAATTGACAATATTTCAGATACAACAACATATAATGGGATCGATTTATTACAACAAAGTGCTGCAGGAACATCATTAGAGGTTAAATTCCAAATGGGTGTTAATTCAACAGATACAATATCATTAAAAGCAGGAATATTCTCAAACCAATCTGGTTTAGGAGTTTCGTCATTATATGATTCAGCAGTTGCTGCAGCTTGGACTAGCCCATTATCTGCTCAAGATTCTGCAAGAAGCTTTTTAACAACTGTTAATAATTCATTAACAACATTAAATGGTTGGAGAGCAGATGTAGGTTCTACACAAAATCAAGTAGAATCTAGTATTAGAAATATGATGACAGCAGTAACTAATATAAAAGCAGCTGAGTCAGTGATTAGAGATGTTGATTATGCAGCAGAATCTGCAAACTTTAATAAGCAAAATATTATTTCACAAGCTGGAACTTATGCTATAAGTCAAGCAAATAATGTGCAACAAAATGTAATGAGATTATTACAATAAAAGATTAGTAAAATTACAGAATAAAAGCCTTGAGTTTAAAAGCTCGGGCTTTTTTTATGCTTTTCTTAAATTTAAACTAATTTTAAGAAAAGGTATGTAATAATTTTAAAATATAGGAGTGAATATGAATAAAAAGTTTGAAATTCCTAGTGATATTTTAAAAATACAAAAGAAATTGTCATCATTTGAAAAAGATTCAAGAAACTATAAGAAATATACTAAAATCTTAGCAAAACATATAAAGAATCATAATATGAAGAATAGAGTTAAATCTAATATCAAAACGATTGAAAACATCAAAACGATTGAAAAATTAAACTAACTTTAAGAAAAGGTGTGCAATAATTAAAATATGTTTTATAGGTATCAATTGATACCGAAGGTTCAGACCTATGCTCAAATGATTTTTCAGATGAGAACGCAATTAGGCGGTGATATTTAATATCACAATGTATCATATTATTAAAAGGATAAATTATGAGAATCAATACAAATGTGAGTTCATTAGTAGCTCAAGAAGCAAATACAAACACAAATACAAGAATCGGTAGTTCATTAGAAAAACTTTCTACTGGATTAAGAATTAATAAAGCAAGTGATGATGCATCTGGTTTAGCAATAGCAGATAAATTAAGAACACAAGCAAGTGGACTAAATCAAGCGGTTGCTAATGGTAACAGTGCTGTATCTTTAACACAAATTACAGATAAAGCAATGTCAGAACAATCAAATATTTTAGATGTAATCAAACAAAAACTAATTCAACAAGCAACAGCAACAACATCAGTAGATGGTGCTAAATCTATTGCTAAAGATATTAGTAAGTTAATTGATCAAATTGATAATATTTCTGATACAACAACATATAATGGTCAAATGTTATTACAACAAAGTGCTACAGGTACATCATTAGAATTAAAATTTCAAATGGGTACAGGTACAAATGATACAATATCATTAAAAGCAGGAATTTTCGCAAATCAATCAGGTTTAGGTGTATCTACACTATATGATTCGGCAGTTGGAGCAGGTTGGACAACAGCAACTTCAGCACAAGATTCAGCTAGATCATTTTTGGCAACAGTAGATAGTGCATTAACAACATTAAATAGCTGGAGAGCAGATGTAGGTTCTACACAGAATCAACTAGAGTCTAGTATTAGAAATACGATGACTGCTGTAACAAATATAAAAGCAGCTGAGTCAGTGATTAGAGATGTTGATTATGCATCAGAATCTGCTAACTTTAATAGACAAAACATTATTGCGCAAGCAGGAACATATGCTATAAGTCAAGCAAATGC
>Ga0193960_1000921_pt1 | contig 11968 bp, 7 predicted proteins | sample FB_3_MG_FD_140338 | JGI IMG/M metagenome (GOLD analysis project Ga0193960, IMG submission 140338) | Microbial mat bacterial communities from the Broadkill River, Lewes, Delaware, United States - FB_3_MG | ecosystem: Environmental > Aquatic > Freshwater > River > Microbial mats | place: USA...
AATGCAGTACTTTCAACAAAGTATAAGACAACTGCTACGGTAGGGAATTTGAACAATCATATTGGTGTTCCATTGACTTTATTGTCAATGAATAAAGATACTGAAATTGGTATCGTAGAAATGGGAGCGAATCATCATAAAGAAATCGCTTTTCTATCTGAAATAGCAGCACCTGATTATGGGTATATAACTAATTTTGGAAGCGCACACTTAGAAGGGTTTGGTTCGCTAGAAGGAGTGGTAAAAGCAAAATCTGAGCTGTATGATTATCTTAGAAAACATAACAAAAAAGTAATAGTCAATCCTAATGATGCTAAACAAATAGAGCGCATTAAAGGTATGGATAGTGTATGGTTTAGCAATGATATTAAGTATTTAGATGCAGATCCGTTAGTTAGATTTTCTTATCAAGAAAAAATAATAACAAGTAATTTAATAGGAGCATATAATTTTGCAAATATTTCTGCAGCTATTACAATAGGTAATTATTTTAAAGTTACTCCAGAACAAACTAAAGAAGCAATTGAAAACTATATTCCGTCAAATAACAGGTCACAAGTTATAAAGACGGAAAGAAACACGATAATTTTAGATGCTTACAATGCAAATCCAACAAGTATGAAGGCTGCTTTAGAGAGTTTTGAAGCACTTAAATCAGCTCATAAAACAATTATTATAGGTGATATGTTTGAATTAGGAGAGTACAGTTCAAAAGAACATCAAAAGATTGCAGATATAGTTCAGGAATTTAATTTCAACAGCGTGTTTTTAGTAGGAGAAAACTTTTACAAAACTACAACTGAATTCAAAAAGTTTAAAAACTTTACAGAGTTAGCAGAGTATCTGAAGTTTAACCCTATAAATAAAAGTACAATTTTAGTAAAAGGATCAAGAGGAATGGCTCTTGAAAGAGTAGTTGAGTTTTGTTAAAAGTTGTTGTTCCTATGAAATTCTACTAAATTATCGATTGGGCGTTGGATAACATCAGTAATAACTAGATTGTTTTTAGCAGCTACTTTCTCTAAAATATCTCTGAAATAGTAAGCAACTGACCCAATGAAGTAAATAGGTGTCTTTATGTCTTTCTTAAAAGGAAGAACTCTATAATAAAAGAAATCTTGTAATCCTTTTTTTATCATTTTTCTGATGTATTTTTCTTCTTTATGTTCAAACATAAAACGGGCAAAAGAAGCTAGATACATATTAGCGTTTGGTTTTCTGTACAAGTTCATTTTTACGATATCCGTATCCAATTCAAAAGAACTTTCAAATGCTGTAGCTATTTTTTTAGGCATTTTTTTATAGTAATAATCACGAAGGAGTTGTTTTCCGAAGTAATTACCGCTAGCTTCATCCATAAGAGTGTAACCAAGAGAAGGAGCTGTAGTAGTCATTTTTTTTCCATCAAAATAACAGCTATTTGAGCCTGTTCCTAAAATACACACAATACCAGGATTATTTCCAGAACTAGCATATACAGCAGCCAAAGTATCTTCAGAAACAAAAACAGTAGCTTTTTCAAAAATTGATTTTAAAACTTGTTGTAAATTTTCAGCAGCTTTAGGGCTACCACAACCTGCTCCATAGAAATGGATTTGTTGCACTTCGTTTTGTATTGAAAGTAAATCTTCTGTATTGTTTATTGTACGTAGTATTTCTTCTTTTGTGAGTACAGAAGGGTTTAAACCTAAAGAAGTAGTTCTAAAAACTTCTTTTTTGTGCTTATTAAGTGCAATCCAATCAGCTTTTGTAGAGCCGCCATCCGCAATTAAAATCATATACTTTATCTATTACACTCCAAAGATATAGTATCATGATGAAATGACAGTAATTAATTTGGTGTATAAGTGAAAAAGGAATAGATTTTGTTACTGTTTGATAAATATTATTCGTTTATTTTTGTAGCTAAATATATTATTTCGCCTTACTATGTTTTTTTTCAAGAAAAAGGAACTTCCATTAAATGAAGTTTTTCCAGATGGTTTTGTAGATATTCACTCACATTTGTTACCAGGGATTGATGATGGAGCAAAAGATTTAGAGCATTCAATTTCGTTAATTTCTAAAATGTATTCTTACGGAATTAAAAACTTTATTACTACACCTCATGTTTTGGGTGATGTATATCCTAATTCTTCAGAAACAATAAACAATAAGTTAGAAGAAGTAAGGATTGAGTTGAAAAAGCAAGGGTTTGATGATGTGAATATAAATGCAGCTGCTGAATACATGATGGATGAACGTTTTGTAGAGCGCTTAAAAGCAGATGATATTTTGACATTAAAAGATAATTATGTTTTGGTAGAAATGTCTTATTTCAATGCTCCTTACAATTTATATGATATTTTGTTTGAGATTCAGTTAAAAGGATATAAACCTGTTTTGGCACATCCTGAGCGGTATAATTTTTATCATGGCGATTTTCAGAATTTTTATAAATTAAAAAAGGCTGGTTGCGTTTTTCAATTGAATTTATTGTCGTTGACAGAACAATACGGAAAAGGAGTACAGAAAACAGCTCAGAAGTTATTAAGTGAGAATATGTATGATTTTGTTGGAACTGATACGCACCATCACAATCATTTAAAGCTTTTACAAAAAATAGGAAGCGAGAAAACAAAAAAGCAAATAGAGCATTTGCTAAATAATAATAAACAGTTTATGCAAAAAAAGGAAGCTATATAGCTTCCTTTTTTGTCTTCTTTTAGTTTTTTATTAATTAACTAAATATTTTTTTATACCAAGGTTTATCATCATCTAGGTCAGCTCCATAGCCATATCCGTAGCCATATCCGTAACCATATCCATAACCGCGCTTTAAATCTGTATCGTTTAATACGATTGCTAGGTTAGGTAGTTTCTTGTCTTTATACAAGGTTTGCGGAACAATTAACATTCGTTTATCCAAATAATTGGCTCTAGTTACATACATTACAAGGTCTGCATATTTAGCAATTAAAAGGGTATCCGTAACTAAGCTTACGGGAGCAGTATCAATAATCACATAATCATACTGCGCTTCTAATTCAATAAATAACTGTTCTATTTTGTCGGTCATTAGTAGTTCTGCAGGGTTAGGAGGAATAGCCCCTGAAGAGATAATATCCAAATTAGGGATTTCATCAATTGAAAACTTTAATGAATCTATCGTAATAGAATCATCTGTAATGTAATTTGTAACTCCTTTCCTTTCAGAAAGTTCAAGGTATTCGATGATTTTAGGAGCTCTTAAGTCTAATCCAGCTAAAACCACTTTTTTTCCTGATAATGATAAAGAGGCTGCTAAGTTAATAGATGTAAATGATTTTCCCTCTCCACTAGTAGTTGAAGTAATAAAGATCGTTTTAGCTTTATTTTCTTCTTTTTTAGGAAGCATAAAATCTAGGTTTGTCCTTATTAATCTGAATGCTTCAGCTGTACCAGAACGAGCACTTGAGTTGATAACTATCTTCTCTTTTGTTTCAGAGTGTGGAATATCTCCTAGGAAAGGTATAGAAGTTAAATCAGCAATATCTTTTCTTGTATGAACTTTTGTGTCTAGTAAATCTCTTAAGTAAATAAAAATGAAAGGAATTATTAAACCTAATAATAACGCAGCCAAATAGATGATTTTTCTTTTAGGGCTTACAGGAATGTCAGATCCATAAGCTTTATCGATAATTTTAGCGTTAGGAACTGCAGTTGCAGCCAAAGAAATAGCAGTTTCTTCTTTTTTCTTCAATAAATAAGAGTATAAACCTGCAATAATTTCTTGTTGGCGAGCTATGTCTAAGAACTCTCTTTCTCTAGTAGGAATAGAAGAGATTTTTGTATTAAAGCGAGATGCTTCATGTTGCAAGCTATTAACTTTTACTTGCAATGAACGAATAGTATTTTCAAGACTTCTCTTTAGAGAATATTTTAAGCTAGAAAGATTTTCTTGAACATTAATAAGTACAGTGTTTTTTGATCCAGCACTTTTTTCTAAACGTTTTTGTTGAGCTATTAATTGATTATATTCGTTAATAGATGCTGATATATTAGCGTCTTCTAGACCTAAGTTAGTAGGTAGATAATCGTTATTATCTAATTCTTTAGTTAAAGATTTTGCTAAGTTTAATTCGGTGCTAACTTCAATTAATTTTTTGCGGTTCTCAGTGTTTGTTTGTAAAACTAATTGTGCTTCAGACTCAATATCTGTTATGTTATTTTTGTTTTTAAAAGATTCAACATTATTGTCTAATTTTCCTAGTTCTCTAGCTACATTATTCAAGCGATTAGAGATGAACTCTTTTGTTTTTTCAGAAACTTCCTTTTTATCATTAATAGCGTCTAAGTTATATTGCTTAACTAATTCGTCTAAAACATCTTCAGCTTTTTCTTTAATTGAGGATTGTAATGATAATTTTAAAACATTTGATTTCTTACCAACAGGAGAAATGTTTATGCTGTTTTGGTAACTTCCTATAATTTTATGAATTGGATGTATTAAAATTTTGATATTTTGGTTTATGTTAGAGTCATTAAAATCAACGTTTTTTTCAATTTTGAAGCTACCTAAGTTGTCGTTTTTTATTACTTTATTAAATGAGTTTTCTGAAATAAGATTACCTTCGTTGTCTATTAAACGATACTTTTCTTTAGATAAAATTTTAATATTAATTATAGTGCTTTGATCATATGAGGTTGAATCAGTTTGTGTGAAAAAAATAGGAGACTCTTTATAAACTTCAGTTTCTTTAATTCTTCCTTCAGTTATATATATAATATTTAACTCTAATGATTTAATAACATCATTTATAAGCTTACGAGACTTAATGATTTCTATTTCATTATCTATATTTTTATTACTACCACCTATAATACCTATATCTTCAAAAGCGGCAAGTTCTTCAGAAACACCTCCTTGTTTGTCATTTTTAATTAAAATAGTAGTTGAAGCATTATATATAGGAGTACTATACCTTAAATATAAATAAGCACCAACAAGAGAAATAAAAACACCTAAAACAAACCATTTCCAATGGATTAAGTATTTTTCTACTTCAGCTCGAATATTAATAGTATCGTTGTTATCTAATTGCGGGGAATATTGTTCGTTATTCATAGCAATATTATCTTGTTAGAATTGAAATTAATGATATGATTATAGAGCCTAAGGATATAAATAGACCAGTATTTCTATTATAAACAGCATCCTGTGAAGATGATTTATTAGGTTCCACATATATCACATCGTTTTGCTGTAGGTAATAAACAGGTGAGTTGAAGATTTTATTAGAGCGTAAATCTAATTTATAAGTTTTAATTTGATTATCTTCTTCCCTTTTAACTTCAATAGTTCTAATCCCTGACATGTTTAAATCACCCGCTAAACCAATTGCCTCTATAACTGAAATGCGTTCGTTTGGAATAGTAAATCTTCCAGGGTTTTTCACATCACCAAGAACAGTTATTGAAAAATTTGTAATTTTAATGTTAACTGTAGGGTTTTTAACATAATCAGGAGATAATTTTTTTTTAAATAATTCAATCGCTTCAACTCTAGTTAAACTGGCTAATTTTAATTCTCCTAATATAGGATAATCAATATATCCATTGTTATTAATTAAATAAGAATGTTGAGGAGTTCCTGATACATTTGTATTGGTTGCAGAACTAGAGGTTAAGTTAAAAGGTTTTACAGCTTCTATATCTAAAGCTGAAATAGTTATTTGTACTAAATCACCAGGTTTAAAAATTGTTTTATAATTTATTTTTGATTGATCAACTTCATCATTTTGAAAATAAACAATATCTTTCTTAGAAGCACAAGACGTTATAGATAGAATAATAATAGCTAAAACAATTTTTGAAACTTTTTGCATTGACTAAATTTTTGGCGAAATTACTAATTTAATTTTTAGAAGCAATATCTAATTTTTCATAGATAGAATTATTAGATATATATTCAGGAACAATTTCTTTGATAAGTAAGACTGTCTCTCGGTTATTATGACTTTGGTTAGATAAACACAGCTCTTGTATTTTGGAATTAACAAACGTATAATCGATATTTTGGTTTTTGGCAATCATGATTTTTTCATGATAAGTAGGAGTCGTGTTTTCACCATCAGCCAAAAGCTCTTCATACAGTTTTTCACCAGGACGTAGGCCGGTTATTTTTATATCAATATCATCAGGGTATTGTAATCCGGATAAATAAATCATTCTTTTAGCTATGTCATATATTTTTACAGATTTTCCCATGTCGAAAATATAAATTTCACCACCTTTTCCCATTGTTCCTGCTTCTAAAACTAATTGACAAGCTTCAGGAATAGTCATGAAGTATCGAGTAATATCTTTATGGGTAACCGTCAAAGGACCTCCATTTTCAATTTGACGTTTAAAAAGAGGAATAACAGAACCATTAGATCCTAAAACATTACCAAAACGAGTAGTTGTAAATTTTGTTGTATGGTTTTTAGAGTTACTTAGGCAACTTATGTACATTTCGGCAACGCGTTTTGTAGCTCCCATTACATTGGTAGGGTTTACAGCTTTATCTGTAGATACCATTACAAAACGTTCAATCTTATGTTTTATTGATAAGTCAGCAATGTTTTTTGTTCCTCCAATGTTAATTTTTACAGCTTCATAAGGACTCATTTCCATTAAAGGAACATGTTTATATGCTGCGGCGTGAAAAACTTTTTGTGGCTTAAACTCTTCAAAAATTTCATTCATTCTTACTTCATCTCTAACGTCAGCTACGATAGAGGTAAAGTTTTTACAATCTTTTTGAATGAGTTCTTGTTGAAGGTCGTACAAAGGTGATTCAGCATGATCTACTAATACCAAATGTTTATGGTTGTATACGCTTAATTGACGAGAAATTTCTGAACCTATTGATCCAGCGGCACCAGTAACTAAAATTACTTTGTCGTTCACTTCTCTTTTAACAATAGGATTATCAATAGAGATAGGTTTTCTATCTAATAAGTCTTCAATTTTAACTTGTTTAATTTGGTTGGCTTCTAAATCGCCATCGATCCATTTTGATAAAGGAGGTACAATTTTTACCTGAACTCCTAGTTCGAGCAGTTTGTCAGTTAAATATAGAAGTTTTTCAGATTTTATATTTTGAATTGATATGATAATTTCATCAATTTGTTTTTCTTGTATAAAGTTTTTATTAACTACTTTATTACTGTATATTTTTATTCTGTCTAATTTCTTTCCAATTTTTTTAGGGTCGTCATCAATAAAACCAATAACCTCATATTTGTTTTTTGTATCCCTATTTAAAGCTCCATAGGTTATCAATCCTGAGTCTCCAGCACCATAAATTAAAACATTTGTGATCGATTTTAATTCGGTAGAAATAATCTCATAAAATGCTTTAAAAACATATCTGCTAATAACTAAAACAATTACAGAAATTAAATAATGAATAATAAGGATTGATTTCGGAATTGTAAAGTCAGGAACTATTTTTATTAGGTTGTTAATTAGTACAAGACTAGTAGTAATAATAAAAAGTAACGTTACCCCAATAAAAACATTAAAGGCATCTCTTGTTCCTGTATGACGAACAATTCCTTTGTAAGAACCAACAATAATAAAACTAATAAGAGCAATAAAAGCTACAAAAGGAACTTGACAAAATAAGTTTTCTAGTTCAAAATTTAAGCTAGCATTAAAACGTACTGTATAGGCTAAAATAAAGGAAATACAAACTAAAGTAATGTCTATAATTAGAACAACCCATCTAGAAGCGTACCTATCAAAAGCTTTTAAAAATAAACTCTTAATCATTGTTGATTTTTGTTAGCGAATAAAGGTACAAAATATAAAATGAACAAATTAAGGAAGAATTAAATCTTCTTCATTTGTTGTTTCATCATTTGCATTTGCTCTTTAAGCATTCCATGCTTGTCTAGTTTTTTAGCTTCAGCCATTAAATTTGTAGCTTCTCTTTTTCTACGTTTAGTCATTGCTATTCCTGCTAACTGTAATTTAGCCATGGCTAAATCATGATCCATAGCTAAACCTAATTTAACAGCTTTCTTTAAATACTTTTCTGCTTGAGTTATGTTCGTTTGAGATAACATAATTCCGTGTAAGTAGTTATAGTAACCTTCTTGCTTTCTAGTTAATGCTGCTGAAGGATTTTTAATATATCCTAGCCATTTTTGAGCTCCAGGAAAGTTTTGTTTACGTAGCTGTAAAAAAGCTAAAAGAATAAATTCGTTTTTGAAGTAAAATAAAATAAATAGTCCAGCAAGTAATAGTATCGATATTCCATTCATTATATGTCCTTGGGTAAATTCATACACAGACCATACAGTTATTAATGCAGCTAGAGCTAATTTTATATTTTTATTGAACATAATTGTTTTTTCTTTTTGTCGGTTTGCAAAAATACATTTTTTTAACAGAAAAACTGCCAACTTATTTCTTGTAATACTTTTTGTTTTTTATCCAAGCGGCAATTCCTAAAATGGCTACAAATGCTACAGAATAATAAACAGATGTTGGAGTAATTACTTTATCTCCACTAGCGTATGAATGCAGTCCTGATAAATAGAAGTTTACCCCAAAATAAGTCATCATAATAGAAGCAATAGCAATGATAGATGCTAAGTTAAATGTATATCTTCCTCGTAAACCAGGTATTAATCGCATGTGTAATACAAAAGAATATATCATTATAGAAACTAAAGCCCAAGTCTCCTTAGGATCCCAGCCCCAATAACGTCCCCAACTTTCATTTGCCCACATTCCTCCTAAAAAGTTACCAATAGTAAACATTACCAATCCAACAGTCAACGCCATTTCATTGATAATTGTTAACTCTTTAATGTGTAAATCCATTTTCTTTTTATTCTTTTTGTTTGTGAAAATGATTAAGAATAAAGCAAATATTCCGAGGATCATTCCCAAAAAGAAAGGTCCGTAAGCGGCAACAATTATAGAAACGTGTACATATAACCACCAAGAGTTCAATACTGGTTGTAAGTTGGCAATTTCAGGATCTAACCAGTTTTGGTGAGCAAAAGCTAAAATTATTGAGACTAAAAATGTTGATGCTGCAATTGTTAATGAAGATTTTTTTCCTAAGATTAATCCAAACAACATAGTTGCTAATCCAACAAAAATAATAGACTCATAAGCATTACTCCATGGAGCATTACCACTAATGTACCATCTAGCTGTTAATCCTAATAGATGAAAAATAAATAAGAAAATTACAACACCTATCAATGCTTTAACAATACTACTAATCCATGGTTTGTTGTTGAAAATTTGTAAGAAAACAAATACAATTAAAAGTAAACTTACATATCCGTAATATTTAGAAAGCTTTACAAAAATATTTAGTTTGTTGTAAGCTATTTCTAAATTGATTTTGTCTTTAGAAGGAATTACTTCTGAACCAAATTTTTGTTGGAATTTCTTAATTCCCTCTAAAACCTTGTTGGTTTCAGTATAATCTCCCGATTTTTTTGAAGCTTGTAACAACTGTAAGTATACAGGTAATGACTGACGCACAAAAACGGAGTCTGTTCCTTTAAAATTAGCTTGTAGTGTTTCTGGTTGCGAAACCCATTTGTTGTTTTCGTCGTTAGGGATTGGGTAAATACGTAAAATACCGCCTCCTAAGGCTTGCGATAATAACCAAACTCTTCTTTCAATTTTAATAGCGTCTTGTTCAAATTTATTTTGAATTCTTTTCTTTTCAGCTTCAACAACAAGCTTACTAATTTTAGAAGAACCGTCAGGATTGTAAAAATCAATAAAACGAGCATATTCTGTGTCTTCTGGAAGACCTAAAATTTCTCTAATTTGTGTGTTTCCTTTTTCTAGATACACAAAAGGAACATTTAACCAAAGCATTGGGTTTTCTGTAATAGAAAGTAAAATTTGGCTAGGATCCATGTCTTTAAATTTATCGACATGTGCTACTTTTCTAACTAATTCCGAAGCAAAAGTATGAGCAGGCTTCATACGTCCTCCAGCATCTTGAATAACTAAAGAACTGAATAAATCAGCGTGTTTGTTGTTTACTTTGTTTGCGATTAAAATAGAATCAATTTGAGCTTCAGTAATTTGTTTAGGTTCATGTTGTTTGTGTTGACTAAAACCAGCTAAAGAAATGAATAAAATGATTACTGATAATTTGGCTTTTTTATTACGGATTTTAACTAGTGATTGTTTTAAGTCATAAAAACGAGTTCCTTTTACAAATAATATAGCAGTCATACCAAAGAATAATAAGAAGTAACCAATATAGGTAATCCAAGTACCCCAAAAATCATGGTTTACAGATAGGTGAGTTTGTTCGTGTTCACCTTCGATTTTATAGCTAGATTGGAAGAATTTATACCCTTTATAATCTAAAATATGGTTCATGTAAATTCTATAATCAAAAGTTTCTTCAGGAGAAATTACTGTAACTTCACTAGCATAGGCAGCAGCACTTTCTGAACCAGGGTACTTTTCTAACTGAAAGTCATTTAATTTTATACTAAAAGGAGTTTGTAATAATTTAGAACCATACCAAGCTCTGAAGTTTAAACCACCAACGCTAAATTCTTGCTGATTAGCCACGTTAAATTTACCTCCATAAAACTCTACACGTTCAGTTTCTCCATTAGTAGTAATATCAAAAATAACGGTGTCGTACTTTTGATCGTCTTTTTTACCTCTTACCGTTTTAATTTCTCCTTTTTCAGGTGATTTTGGAACAACGAATTGTAATCCATTTATGTTATGAAGTGTTAAAAACTGGAAGTGTTGTGTGCTATCTTTAACTATTAATCCCTTTTTTTGATCAGCCATTCTAAGCCAATCACCATCATTTTTTGAAGTCATTTTTAAACTACCATCTTCATAAAAGAAGTTAATTGAGGCAGCGTTTCTATCTTTAGCTTCAAAACCAACTAAAATATTATGAATGTTTTCTATAGTACCCTTTTTAACATAGTGTTCATGTCTAGTTCCATCAGAGCTCTCAACAAAAAACAAGTGTTCTGTTCCGTTTTCATCGGGTATCATTTTAGTCTCAGACCAAGGAATATAATCAACTAAATTAAAAGTAACTTCATGATTTTTTCCATCTTTTTGAGGTTTGAAGTTTTCTGTAAAAGTAGCTGAGTTTTTGCCCCATGCAGAGAGTAGTAATTTATTAGCGGTAGTTTTTTGAAACTCGCTATTATCAATAATCACATTTAAATAAGTGTGTTCTGAATAGAATTGATTAGTGGTTTCTCCTTCATCAATAACCATTAAACCTTCATAACTGATGTATCTTGTAATACCTGCTCCAATTAAAATTAAAAGGAAAGACACATGAAATAATAATACAGCCCACTTTTCTTTTTTATATAATCGGTACCTGAAAATGTTTCCAAAAAAGTTGATTACAAAAAATACCATGATTAACTCAAACCACCAAGTGTTATACACTAATGCTTTTGAGGTTTGTGTTCCGTAGTCATTTTCAATAAAAGTGGCAACTCCCATGGCAATGGCAAAAGCAAAAAATAATATGGCCATTAAACGGGTAGAGTAGAGGGTGTCTAAGATTTTTTTCATCAGTAAATCTGCTAAGTATAAAACGACGCAAATTTACGGATTAAAGCTCTAATCACCCTAAGAAATTAATCATTTTTAAAATGTAAAATGTTAAATTTATGAAGGTTAATTTCCAATTCGTTCTCCCATTTTAACAAAGGTTTCCATCCTGTTTTTAGTGTTAGCTAAAATATCTTCATCAATAGTGATTTTTGAGCTATCAACCAATAATACAATAGTAGACCCTCCAAAAGCAAAATATCCCATCTCATCGCCTTTTTTAACCTCTGTATTTGGGGTGTAAGTTTCTATGATACTTCCAACCATGGTAGCACCTACAGGAGCAATGATAACATCTCCTTTGTCGTGTGTTTTTAAAGTGCAGAATTCTCTTTTGTTTTCACAGAACACTCTTGTGAAGTTAGCA
>Ga0193960_1000924_pt1 | contig 11954 bp, 6 predicted proteins | sample FB_3_MG_FD_140338 | JGI IMG/M metagenome (GOLD analysis project Ga0193960, IMG submission 140338) | Microbial mat bacterial communities from the Broadkill River, Lewes, Delaware, United States - FB_3_MG | ecosystem: Environmental > Aquatic > Freshwater > River > Microbial mats | place: USA...
GTCATTAATCCTTCAACGATTCCAAATTTATCGTTTAATACTTTAGCAACAGGTGCTAAACAGTTAGTTGTACAAGAAGCGTTTGAAACAATTGTATCAGCAGCAGTAATATTTTTGTGGTTTACACCCATTACAAACATTGGTGCATCAGCAGAAGGTGCAGAAATTGCAACTTTTTTAGCTCCAGCAGCAATGTGCTTTTGAGCTCCTTCTAAGTTTGTAAAGATACCTGTACAGTCTAAAACTACATCAGCTCCTACGGCATCCCATTTTAAATCTTCTGGGTTACGTTCTGCAGTAATTCTAATTTCTTTTCCGTTTACTACTAAGTTTCCGTTAGCAGTTGAGATTGTTCCATCAAATTGACCATGAACTGAATCGTATTTTAATAAATAAGCTAAATGTTCTACATCTAACAAATCATTAATTCCTACTACCTCTACGTTTGGTCTACTAACTGCTACTCTAAAAGCAATTCTACCTATTCTACCAAATCCGTTAATTCCTAATTTAACTGTTGACATTGTTTTAATTTTTATATATTCTTATTTATTCTATTTATACTGAAGTTATTTCAGCCACTTTAAGTAATTCTTTATCTATATCGTTGTTCATTTTAATAGCTTTATTTAAAGCTACTGTAGAAACTTGATTGTTGGTTAACCCAACCATAACACCTGTAGACCTGTCTAATAAAGACTCAACAGCCGCAACACCTAATCTACTTGCTAACACCCTGTCAAAACAACTTGGAGAACCTCCTCTTTGCATATGACCTAGTACAGATACTCTTGTATCATAATCAGGGAAGTTTTCATTAATATGATCAGCTAATTCAAAAACATTTTTCCCTATTTTATCTCCTTCAGAAACTACAACAATACTTGATGTTTTTCCGTTTTCTTTACTTGACTTCAGTGATTCTACTAATCTGTCTAACCCTAAATTTTTCTCTGGAATTAAAATTTCTTCAGCTCCTGCCCCAATTCCAGAGTTTAAAGCTAAAAATCCAGCATCACGACCCATTACTTCAATAAAGAATAATCTGTTATGAGAACTAGCAGTATCACGAATTTTATCAATTACTTCAACAACAGTATTTAAAGCTGTATCGTATCCGATTGTTTTATCAGTACCGTAAATATCATTATCAATCGTTCCTGGAATTCCAACTAAAGGGAAATTAAATTCTTGAATAAATTTAAGTCCACCCGTAAATGTACCATCTCCTCCAATTACAACAATTGCACCAATACCAGCTTTTTTAAGCCCATTGTATGCTTTCTCTCTTCCTTCCTCTGTTCTAAATTCGTTTGATCTGGCAGATTTTAAGATCGTTCCACCTTTATTGATTATATTGCTTACGTGACGTGCTGAAAGTGTTTCAAAATCACCCTCTATTAGTCCTTGATATCCTCTATATACACCAACACATTCTACACTATAATATGTACAAGCTCTAACTACGGCTCTAATAGCTGCATTCATACCTGGAGAATCTCCTCCAGAGGTTAAAACTGCTATCTTTTTTATTGGTTCATTCATTGTCTAAAATTATTGTTCAAAGTTACTTTTTATTGCTTTTTCAACCTACAAATCAGGCTATTATTCACTAAAACGATTTCGTAAAAACTATTAAAAACAAATAGTCAAACAACTCATTATCAACACGTTTACATTTTTATTAAATACGAATACTAAAAATAAAATTAAAATCTACTTTATTTTATAACATGTTTAAACTAAACTCTCCTAATAATCAAAATTCCACAAAAAAACTCCATTAAAAAATGGAGTTTTTTATAAAGTAGTTGGTAAATAATTATAGTTTTAAAATAAAAGATTCTAATGCTTCCAATTTTAAATTTATCTTTCCGATGCCATTTTTCACCTCTAAAACTAATGACTTGTCATCATATAGTTGATCAATTACCGTATAATTACCATCAATAAGTTGCCAAGTTGATACAATATCTTCAGGAATTTTCAATTCAAATTCAAAGTCTAGTCCAGCATCAAAATTTGATACAATAATTAATTTTTCGTTTTCAGTCCATCTAACAAAAGAGAACACGCGATGACTGTAATTTCCCGTATGAGCTCTATTATAATGATGAATTTCTTTATAATCACCCATTAAAGCCTCACTTTGTGTTGCGAAATTTAATAAACGCTTGTAAAAGTCCCTTAGCTGCTTTTCTTCAGGTTTAGATTGCCCTCCATCAAACTTACCATTATTCATCCACCTTTGATGATTAGGAACCCCGACATAATCGAAAATAGATGTACGTGTTGGCGTTCCAAAACCTGCATTTTCTGCTCCAGGCTCACCTACTTCTTGTCCAAAATAAACCATTGTTGGAGCTGTGCTAATTGTAGTTGAAACTACCATTGCAGGTTTTCCTTTTTCTGCAGAACCTGCAAAATCCGGACTCGCTATACGTTGTTCGTCATGATTTTCCAAAAAGTGTAACATATGATGTTCAATATCTCTTAAATCATCCTGAATAGCTGGTAAATTATCAGTTAAACCATGCCCTTGAATAATATGCTTTATAGTGTCATATAATGCAACTTTATCGTATAAATAATCCATTTTCCCTTTATGGATATAATCACGATACAAACTTGGATTATATACCTCAGCTAGCAGAAATGCATTTGGATTCTTCATTTTTATAGATGAATTCATATAACTCCAAAATTCAACCGGAACCATTTCAGCCATATCATAACGGAAACCATCAACACCTTTATCAAGCCAGTACAACGCAATATCTTTGAATTTTTTCCAAGAATCAGGAACTGTTTTGTCTTTCCAAAATTCATAATGCTGTTTGTAACTTTCGTTGTCATAACCTTCAGGTAATTCGTCAAAATCTTTTTTCCCTTCAGGACTTATTCCATAGTTGATTTTGACTGTTTCATACCAGTCGTACATATTTGGCTGTGAAGACCGTGCTCCATTACCTGTCCATTTCGCAGGGTTTTCAATGAATTTACCATCAACTCGTTCATTCTTTTCTCCTCCTAAAGGTAAATAACCATTTTGCCATTCAGGTAATACAAATGCCTCTCCTGGATTGTAATAGAAATTATTATTTACATCATATTGCTTTGATGTATTATCACTTGCTCCAAAATCCTCAACATCCGTAGGATTTGTTTTCCCCTCATAATTTCTAGCAATATGATTTGGAACAATGTCGATAATAACTTTCATTCCTACTTTATGTGTTCGCTCTATCAAAGCTTCAAACTCTTCTAACCTGTTTTCAACATTTACCGCTAAATCAGGGTTTACATTGTAATAATCTTTAACTGCATATGGAGATCCAGCGCGCCCTTTTACAACCTCTGGATCATCATTTGAAATTCCGTATTTTGAATAATCCGTTATTACATCATGATGAGGAACTCCTGTATACCACATATAAGTAACTCCCAATTCTTTCAACTCTCCTAATGCTTTATCGCTAAAATCATTAAACTTACCTACTCCATTTTCTTCAATAGTTCCCCACGGTTTATTTGTAGTATTAACATTTCCGAATAAACGTGTAAAAACCTGATACACGACTTCTTTTTTATTCATTTTTGCTTCATCATTAACTTTAGTTCCCTTTTTTTCTTGATTACAAGCCATAAAAACAAGACTAAGAATTACAAAAGCACTTATTTTTTTTAGTTTCATGTTATTTATTTTTTAATAAGACTTATTGCGAAACCTCCTCCAGGAGCAAGTTTTAACTTCATTTTTGATTGATTTGTAATTTCCTTATTTACAATATTTAAGGCAGTTGGATTATTATCCCAATGTGCATCAGCTGCATCTTCATAAATGATAGCTTCATAGGTTGTATTTTCATTTAAGAAATCAAATACTATTTCAGTTTCTCTTCCTTCTTCATTTGTAATTCCACCAACAAACCAGTTTTCAGAGTTTTTATCTTTTCTTGCAATGGTAACAAACTCACCTACTTCACCATCTAATACTTTTGAAGTTTGCCAATCTACAGCAACATCTTTGATAAATTGTAATGCTGGATTTCCTTCATAATTTTCAATTAAATCAGCTGCCATTTGAACCGGACTATAAATAACTACATACAACGCTAATTGCTGAGCAATTGTAGTATTTACCTGATTGTCTTTTTTCCATTTATCAAATTTTATATCGAAAATTCCAGGCGTAAAATCTATTGGACCTGACAACATTCTTGTAAATGCAACGGTTGGCAAATGATTTGGGGGATTTCCACCATCACTCGCCCAAGCATTAAATTCCTGACCACGTAAACCTTCTCTTGAAATAGTATTTGGATACGTTCTTCTTAATCCGGTTGCCTTAATTGGCTCGTGTGCATTAATAGCAACTTGATATTTGGCGGCTTTAATTACTGCATTGTTATATTGATTCACCATATACTGACCGTGATGATATTCTCCTTTTGGAAGAATTTTTCCAACATAACCAGTTTTTACTGAATGTATCCCTAAACTTTGCATTAAAGCATATGCGGTATCTTGTTGTTTTTCATAAGTTTGAGTTGCTGCAGAAGTTTCGTGATGCATTATTATTTCAACTCCTTTTTCTTTTCCATAACGAACAACTTCTTTTAAATCGTAATCAGAATAAGGTGTTACAAAATCGAATACTCCTTCTCTATCTTCAAAACCTATCCAGTGTTCCCAACCAGTATTCCATCCTTCAACCAATACAGCTCCAATATTATTTTTAGCAGAAAAATCGATAAATGCTTTTGTGTTTTTTGTTGTTGCTCCATGTTTTCCTGAAGCTAAATCCCAAGATGATTTACCTAAATGCATTTCCCACCAAATACCAGTATATTTTGTTGGTTTAAACCAAGAAATATCATCTAATTTATTTGGTTCATTTAAATTAACAATCAACTTCGATTCTATTAAGTCACCAGCATTTTCGCTAATTTGAATAGTTCTCCAAGGAGTTTCAAAAGGAGTAGTTCTTTTTACTTTATAATCGTTATTATCAGATCCAACCAATTCACTAACCATTCCAAAATTGTCTGTATCTACTTTTAAAGTCATTCCAGAATAATCTACCAAACTTGCTTCATGAAAACTTAGGTATAATCCTTTATCAGTTTTCATTGTAACCGGAGTATTCACCGCGTTTTCAGGAATAGAAGTTTGCGCTAAATTAACGTGCTCAGCTTTTGCCAAAGCATCTATCTCTGAAAATTTTGTTGCTGAATATAAATGCTCATAGATGTCCCAATCTCCTGGAATCCACCATACCTTATGATCTCCTGTTAAATTAAATTCTGTGTTTTCATCAGTAATAAAAACTTCTGAAAGGTTTTCTTGTTTAGTAAACTCATATCTAAATCCTAATCCGTCGTTATAAACCTTAAATACAATCGAAATTTTTCTTTTCAATTCAGAAGTCTCTTCTAAATCAAACTTTATTTCATTGTAATTATTTACCACATCAGCTTGTTCTCCCCAAGGCATTTTCCAAGTTTCATTAAAGCTGCTCGTTTTAGAATTTACTATTTTAAAATCTTTATTCAAGGATGGTAATTCTTTTAAATCGAATCCCATTTTTGAAGTTTTAATTACTTCATTTTCTTTAAAAGAAACTTTGTAAGATGGCTCCCCATTTTCAGATAAATTGAATTCAATTTTCACATTTCCATCGGGTGAAGAAATGCTGTTTTGCACTGTTGAATTCTTTGAACAAGAAATGAATAGTGCGCTAAATAATAGTATGCTAATTTTTGCAAATTTCATTAGGGTGAATTTTATTGTAATTATTTTGTTTGTTCTATTTTTTTTCCAGTAATACCAACGTGTTTGGAGTATTAATTTTTACTGAGTTGTTTTCAACAGTAACCTCTACTCCAGAATATGCGTCAACTAATTTGGTTCTGTCAGAAAAAACAGATCCAACACTTAGCTCCTTTTCTCCAACATTTAAATCCAATCCAACAACTACAGCATCACTATAATTATTTTTTGAATAAGTTCTTTGGAAAACATAAGGTTTTTGTGAAATCATTTTATGAACTCCAGCTCCAACAGAAGGGTGGTTTGATCTAAATCTCCCCAGTTTTTGCCAGTGTTTTAAAATTGCTTTGGTTTCTGAATTAGTAGCAATAGCATCCCAATTCATATTAGAACGTAATGTAGCATCTCCAACAGTTCCTTCAATTACTAATGAACGAGCAGATTCATCACCATAATACACTTGTGAAGCTCCTGGACATAATAAAAGTTTCGTTGCAGACTCATATGTTTTTGTTCTGTCCTTATCAAATGGAGCGCCATCATCGTGTGAACTCACATAATTTAAAACTCCGTACTCTTTTAAATCTCCATTCAAAACATCCGAATAATATGAAAACAATTCTTCGTTTGTTTTTTGAGCGGCATTCCATTTAAAATCGAAATTGATTAAGCTTTGAAATCCGTTTTCAAAATAATTCACTTTTTTATCACCAAAATCAAAAAACTGACCACCACTTATTCCATAATTGTAAATTTCTCCAACAGTATAAAAATCGTTATCATCTAATACTTTTTCAGGATTATTTGTTTTCCAATTGGCAAAAGCAACATCGCATTGAGTTTCAAAATCTGCCCAAATTGATTCTTCAGTGTGTTTCACAGTATCGGCTCTAAAACCATCTATTCCAAATTCTGTAATATAATCTGTTAACCATTTTATTATATAATATTTTGGAGCTCTTGGATACTCTGTTCTGGCAAAAAACTCATCCAATTCTTTTACCTCTTGTTCATATCTTCCTTCTGCTTTCCATTTTTCAACTAAATGAACAGGTAATTCAACATCTTCATTTAATTCTGTTTTAATATCTGGTAAGTTTTCAACCAAAGTACACGCAATAGTAGATTCATAATCCTGATACTTACATTGCGGATTTGTTCTCACCCAATCTGCAGGCCAAACAGGATCAGATTCTGTAACTGGCCCAGTATGGTTAATTACACCATCTAAAATAATTCTGATTCCTTTTTTATGCGCTAAATCAACGAGTTTTTTTAAATCCTCCTTTGTTCCAAAATTAGGATCTAAAGCAGTCCAATCCTTTACCCAATATCCGTGAAATGGATAAGTGACACCAGTCCCTTCATCAACATCTCCATGAATTTGCTCAGTTATTGGTGTAAACCAAATTGCATTAATTCCTAAATCATTAAAATATCCTTCTTCAACTTTTTTAGTTATACCAATAATATCCCCTCCTTGAAATCCTCTTAATTTTCCAGCTTGTTTTGTTCTGCCAAAATTAACATCGTTTGTAGTATCTCCATTATTAAATCGATCTGTCAACAAAAAATATATATTTGCGTTTTCCCAAACAAATGGAGTTTTCACATCATTTGAAAGTTCAACTTTTACTTGTTTTTTATCAGAACAACTTGCTAATGAAATCAAGGCAACTGCTATAACTAAATAATTCTTCATTATAATTTTATTTTAATTTTTTTATTGGTAAATTCTTTATCGGCAACTACAATTTTTAAGGTTTTATCAAGTTCATTCCATTCATATTCAAAGCCTTTCACCTTTCTTGGATTTTTCTGAATATTATGAATGATTAAATTGATATTTTTTTCTTTAATTGTTGAACTATGTCCTAATTCAACATTGATATCAATCACTAAATAACCAGTCTTAAATTCACTTTTTAAATGAATAATTTCATACAATCCTTTCTCATAAGCATAGGGTGTAGTGCCATCATCATTATATAATTTATCTGTACTTCTTTGAATATTTGCATCATGATAATAATGTAAATCGAAGTTTTTCAAACTATACTCTTCCGTATTTTGAATTGATTGAATTCTTGGGATAAATGATCCACCTCTAACATAGGTTGGAATACTTTCTTCTTTTAAAGTGATCTTTTTTGTTTGTCCACCAACTATTAATTCATCGGTATAAAAATCGAACCAATTTGAATTCACTGGAAAATAAACATCCTGTTCTTTAATTTCTGATTTAACAACAGGGCTAACCAAGATATTATTACCCCATAAATAAGTTTTGTCATTTGCTAAAACCTCATCGTTAAATGGTTCTTCAAAAAATAAAGGATGCATTAATGGAGTTCCAAATTTGCTGTTTTTAAAAGCTAAATTGTAATTATAAGGTAATAAGCTATATCTTAATTCAATAGATTTTTTGGCTAAAGCTTTTGTTTTCGGCTCTCTAAAAACTGGTTCAGACGGAACTGCTTCCTGAGCGTGTGGCCTGAAAATTGGTTGAAAAACACCATATTGTAACCAACGCGTATATAATTCATCATCTAAATTATCTCCAGCAAATCCACCTAAATCAGAATGCATATAAGATAGCCCCTGCATACTCATTTGTAAAGCAATTTCAACTTGAGATTGTAATCCTCCCCAACTTCTGCTTACATCACCCGACCAAGGTATTAAACCATAATGCTGTGAACCAGAATAACCAGCACGCATTAAAATAAACGGTCGCTGATTAGGAAAATCCTTTTGGTAACCTTCATAAACTAATTTTGCCCAGTTGTGTCCGTAAATATTATGAACCTCATCGGCGGTTCCTGTTGCGTGTAATAAATCTGATGGATGTACTTCAGGCTCTCCTAAATCTCCCCACCAACCAGCAACTCCGTAATTGTTGAATTTTTTATAAATATTCCAAAACCATTCTTTCCCTTCAGGTTTAAAAATGTCAACAATCCCAGTATTTCCAAAGTAAAAATCATAAGTATAAGGTTCTCCTTTATCATTTAAACCTAAAACATTTTTCTCTACTGCATCATCCCATTTTTTTGAAGTGGTTAAAATAAAAGGTTCAGATATTAAAATAGTTTTAACCCCTTTTTCTTTTAAATCAGCAATCATTTTCTTAGGATTAGGGAATGAATCTTTTTCAAATTCGAAATTTCCCATTGTTCCTTTCATTTCTTTACCAAACCAAAACAAATCTAAAATAATAGCATCTACCGGAATTTCTTCATCCTTAAACTTTTGAATTGTATTTTCAACTTCTGCTTGAGAATGATACCCAAACCTACTTGAAAAATTACCCAATGCCCAACGAGGAATTAAAGGTTGTTGACCTGTTAAGTTTGTGTATTGATAAATTAAATCTTTCCAAGAATCACCCGCTACAACCTGATAAACCATTCTCCCTGAAATAGTTTCGTATTGCAATGAATTATCTTTCTTACTATCTAAATCTAAATAACCAATTGGAGCATTGTCAAAATGAATTGCATACAACTTTGATGAATACACCAACGGAATAGTAAAATTCATTAACTCCGAGTGGTTTTCATAACCATAGTGAGCTCTGTTATATAATTTTAATCTGTTACCTCTACGATTCATTCCTAAAGCACGAGCTCCACCTCCATACAATACCTCATCGGAATTTAAATTAAAGTCAAGCACTTCATTATCTTCATTTTTAATATACCCTTTGCGCTCTGACACCAATGTTTTACCCCTAAAATGATATGATATCTTAAATGGAATTTTAGTGATTTGAACTGATAATCCAGAAGTAGAAATTGTAATTGAATTATCTTTATTTTGAATTAAAAAATCTAAGTTTTCAGGTTTTAAAACAACCGCATGTGAGTTAGGGTTGAATTTTTCTCCATTGGGGATAAATGAAGTTTCAATAATTTTATTTGAATAGGGTTTTATATGATAAACACCATCGTTTGTAGTAATTTCAACATGGCTGTTTTTTTTATTGATGCTGATAAATTTTCTATCTACATTTTGTGCATTTAAAAATGTACAAAGCAAACTAAAAAGTAAAATATGTCTTTTATATAATTTCATTTATTATTTATTTAGTAAAAACTCCACAGGAATTTGAAAGCGTTTGTTCCAAGAGTTTTCAGAATGATCGTGACCTTCAAACTTTAAATTTCTAGAATTAATTGAGTCATAACCTTTTAATAGCAATACTTCATTAACCCTATTTTGGAACGGTAAATAAAATTCATCCAGTGTTTCAGTTCCATAATCAAAGTAAATTTTATGATTCTTAACTGACGGCAAATTTTGTACCAAATACTTAAAAAATGACTCTGGAACTACAGTTTTTTCCTGAGGCATAAATCCAATCCAATGGGTAGACAAACAAGCTGCTCCTCCAAAAACTTTTGGATACTCGCAAAGTGCGTACATAGATATTAAACCTCCCATACTTGATCCTGCAATAAATGTGTTTTCAAGGTTTTTATGAACCGAAAAATTAGCATCAATATATGGCTTTACCTCTTCTACTATAAACTTTAAATAATTATCTGATTGTAAACCTTTAAAGGAAGTTCCAAATTGCTTTTGACCTTCAGTTAAAATAGAATCTTTAAATTTTTGTGGTAAAAGATCAAATGGTTTTTGAGGGTAATAGTCTGAATGTCGAATATCAGAATGATTCCACATAGCAACAACAATACATTCTTTTATCTTGTTTTGTTCTTGAAGCTCTCCAACAATTTCATCAACCTTCCATTCTTGCTTGTTCCAAGTTATTTCAGCGTCAAACAACATTTGTCCGTCGTGCATATACAAAACGGCATATTTTTTTGTTTCTGAATAATTGTCTGGTAACCAAACATCAACAGTTCTTGGTCTTACATATTTTGAAGGAAAACTATCTATTCTTTTTATTGTCCCGGAAGCTAATTTCCCAGAATAATCAGCATATTCAAATGCTGGAACATTTTTCACATCTTTTTTTTTCTCTGTACAAGAAAAGACCATTAAAGTCAAAAATAAAATTACAAAACCTTTAAAGAAGTTCATTTTTTTAAATTTTTGTTGTGAAAATAAAAATTCCTTTATTTGATAATTCTAAAGAATCATTCCAATTAATTAATTCTTCAGAAATAAGGTTTTTAACTTCTTTACCTTGCAATCCAATTTCTTCAAAGGTTGATAAATCTAAACTAAAAGGTGTGTTGTTTTTATTTAAGATAATTGTTACTATTTCATCATTTTTAATTCTGAACAATACATAAACGCCATCTTTAGGTGCAAAATGTACAGTTTCACCTGTATGAATTGCCTCACTTGATTTACGATAATTCAACATCTTTTTCAAAAATTGTTGCATATCTAATTGATCTTTAGTCAACCCTTCACCAGTAAATGCGTTTACTCTATCGTTAGCCCAACCTCCAGGGAAATCAGTACGAATTAATCCATGATCACCAGGTTTAGCCTTGTCACTTAACAAAATTTCAGTTCCATAATATATTTGAGCAATTCTTGGCATTGCCAACATATAACCCACAGCCATTTTAGTATTGGCTAAATCTTCATTTAATTGAGTATAAATTCTACTCATATCGTGATTATCTGGAAAAATCATAATATCCTCAGGACTTGAATAATGAAAATCGTTTGCCAAACCTTCATACATTTTCACAAATCCAGTTCCCCAAGTTTCATCTTCATTTAACGCATCAACAATATTTTTTTGCATTGGGAAATCCATCGATGATTTCATATTAGACTTATATCCATCTTTATTATTAGCATCTTTTTGCCAATAGCCAACTAATAACGGATTTGTACTCCACTCTTCTCCAACAATACTGAAGTTAGGATATTCCTTTATAATTTCACCTGCCCAAACTGACATAAATTCTTTGTCAGGATAAGGATAAGTATCTTGTCTTATTCCTCCTAAATCCAAATTTTCAACCCACCAAATGCTATTTTGAATTAAGTATTTTGCCATTAATGGATTTTTTTGATTTAAATCTGGCATTGCAGAAACAAACCAACCTTCAGTCATTAATGCCTTGTCTTTTTTTGAAGCATAACTATCTTGATTTGTAGTTCTTCTGTGGTTCGTTATTACAGTATTTCCTTCTAAAAATTCTTTTTGATAATTCACCCAGTCATTTGTAGGTAAATCTTTCATCCACCAA
>Ga0193960_1000927_pt1 | contig 11935 bp, 10 predicted proteins | sample FB_3_MG_FD_140338 | JGI IMG/M metagenome (GOLD analysis project Ga0193960, IMG submission 140338) | Microbial mat bacterial communities from the Broadkill River, Lewes, Delaware, United States - FB_3_MG | ecosystem: Environmental > Aquatic > Freshwater > River > Microbial mats | place: USA...
GATACTGAAATAAGAGAGTGGATTACTAGTCTTGAGATTAGAGAAGTAAATCTACCTGAACCATTAAAACAAGAAGTACTTAGTTTACTTGCACTGTAAGCAAACATCAAAATAAGACATACAAAAAGAGCTCTCAATTTCTTGAGAGCTCTTTTTTATTTTGTCGTATTTAGTATTACATTCTTTCTGGAACAGATATTCCAAGTATAGCCATACCATTCTTGATTGACTTAGCAACCTGCTTACAAAGTTGTAAACGAAGATTTAACTTATCAGCATCCTCTTCAATAAGAATTGGGAAATCGTGATAGAATCCGTTAAACTCCTTAGCCAGATCGTAAACATAATTGGCAACCTGAGCAGGACTTAAGTCTCTACCCGCTTGTGCAACCACATTAGGGAAATCAGCAAGAGTCATAATCAATTGTAATTCTTTCTCAGCTGGCTTAAGTTCAGTCTTAGCATCATCAATAGAGATACCCTTATCAGCAGCTTTTCTAATGATAGACTGAATACGAGCATATGTGTATTGAATGAAAGGACCTGTATTACCGTTAAAGTCGATAGATTCCTTAGGGTTAAACATCATATTCTTCTTAGGATCAACCTTAAGAATGAAATATTTAAGAGCACCTAATGCAACTGTCTCAAACACTTGCTCAGCCTCTTCTTCTGTATAACCTTCTAACTTACCAAGCTCTTTAGATGTCTCACGAGCAGTATCAATCATCTCTTGCATCAAATCATCAGCATCAACAACAGTTCCTTCACGAGACTTCATCTTACCTTCTGGTAACTCAACCATACCATAAGAAAGGTGATTAATCTTCTCAGCCCAATCAAATCCTAGTTTCTTACATACTAAAGAAAGAACTTGGAAGTGGTAGTTCTGCTCATTACCTACTACATATAGGTTAGAATCAAGATCGAACTCTTCGAAACGCTCATAAGCTGTTCCTATATCTTGTGTCATGTATACCGAAGTACCATCATCTCTTAATAACAATTTGTGATCTAAACCATCACCTTCAAGGTTAGCCCATACAGAACCAGTCTCTTTTTGATACAGAACACCTTCTTCAAGACCTTTAACAACAATAGCTTTACCTTTTTTATATGTCTCTGACTCGAAATATATCTTATCAAAAGCAACACCCATTTGCTTATAAGTAATATCGAAACCAGCAAGTACCCAGTCGTTCATCTTTCTCCAAAGAGCAACAACATCAGCATCTCCTGCCTCCCACTTAACAAGCATCTCTTGAGCAGCCTTCATCAAAGGAGATTCTTTCTTAGCCTCATCCTCATCCATTCCACCAGCAACAAGCTCAGCAACCTCTTTCTTATATTCTTTATCAAAACGTACATAGTAGTCACCAACAAAATGGTCACCCTTCTTACCTGTTGATTCAGGTGTTGCGCCCTCACCAAAACGTTCCCATGCAAGCATTGACTTACAGATATGAATACCTCTATCATTAACAAGGTTCACCTTATAAACCTTATGACCGTTAGCCTCAAGAAGTTGAGAAACAGCAAAACCTAAAAGGTTATTTCTGATATGTCCAAGGTGAAGAGGCTTATTAGTGTTAGGTGAAGAATATTCAACCATAATCTTCTTAGCCTCAGGATTATTCATGTTATATCCAAAATCCTCAACAGCAGTCATGTCATTTAAAACAGACAACCAGTAAGAATTAGCAATCACAAGATTAAGGAATCCCTTAATAACATTGTAATCTTCTACGATATCTATATTTTCTTTTAGGTATTCACCTAAATCTTTAGCAGTCTCTTCAGGAGATTTCTTAGATAAGCGCAAAAAAGGAAAAACAACAACAGTAACATCACCTTCTATCTCTCTCCTAGTCTTTTGAAGCTGAATATTCTTATCATCAACATCTTGCCCGTAGCAAGTCTTGATTGCCTCTGCAACCTTAGCTTTTACAATACTTTCAATGTTCATCTTTTTCTTTTTATGCGTTATTGTGATTTTTATATCATCAAAAGGCAAAAATACTATTATATAATTAAATAATACATTTTTATATGGGTTTTTATAGATAGCAAAGGGATTTATATGCTAAAAGTAGTACGATTACCTGTTACGAGAAAACGTAACAATATCTTAACAATAAAGGGTGCAGCTCGTAATATACTTAGTGTAATATTGCATTGTAATAATTAACCAAACACAAATTTAACACGTTACAAAATGAAAAAGTTTAAATTATCAATCTTAGTTGTACTACTAGCAACAGTGAGTGTCTTTGCTCAAGAGGACAAAGAATTCAAAGCATCGGGTAAAGCTTTTGCTAAGATATTCACAAACTTCCACACTGGAATAGGATCTGCAAATGATAATCAAGGTTTCGAACTACAAAGAGCTTACTTCGGTTACAAATATAACTTTGCAAAAGGATTCACTGGTAAAGTAACATTTGATGTTGGTAATCCAGCAAATAACTCGAAGCTTGAAAATACAGCATATATAAAGAATGCCTTAATAAACTGGAAAGAAGGAAACGTATCAGTTGATTTCGGTTTAATAGGAACAAAAGCATTCAAAGTACAGGAAAAATTCTGGGGATATAGATACTTCTTTAAATCATTCCAAGATCAGAACAAATACAACAGCAGTGCTGATATGGGAGCTTCTGTTACATATAAACTATCTGACGAACTATCAATAGATGGAATCATCACTAATGGAGAGGGTTACAAGAGTCTTCAATCAGATAACAAATATCGATATGGAGCTGGTATTACATACAAAGTAAACAAACTAACTCTTAGAGCATATGCAGATATGAAAGATAAGAATGATGAAGATCTTGAGAATCAAAACACAATAGCACTCTTCGCAGGTTACAAAGCAAAGTCATTCTCTGTAGGAGCAGAATATAACATGCTATCAAGCTACAAATTCGCAGACAAGCATGACATGACAGGATTCTCAATCTACTCAACATACAAAGCATCTAAAAAGATAAACATCTTTGGACGATTCGACCAAGCACAATCAAAAGATGACTGGAACGAATCAAAAGATGGATCAACAATCATAGCAGGTTTCGAATACACTCCAAACAAACACATCAAAATAGCACCTAACATGCAAATGTTCGATCCTAAGAAAGATGGCTCATCTACAGAAACATACGCATACTTAAGTCTTCAAATAGCATTCTAATTATAAAAATGACAATAAGATGAAAAAGATATTTATAATCATAGCGCTTACAGTTGCCCTACTATCTTGCGGTAACTCAACACAAAAGAACTCAACACAAAAGATTGGTCTAACAGGTGCAGGAGCAACATTCCCACTACCATTCTATAACTTAGCCTTCAAGACATACAACAAGTCACATGGAACACTAGTAACATACGGAGGAATCGGTAGTGGTGGAGGAATACGCAGTCTTAAAGACAAGATTGTTGACTTTGGAGCCTCTGATGCATATCTATCAGACAAGAAGATGGGACAAATGCCTTTCCCTATTGTTCACGTACCAACATGCATGGGAGCTGTAGTTGTTGCATACAATATTGAAGGAATAGGTGAACTACACCTTACTCCAGAAGTATTGTCAGACATCTTTCTTGGTAATATCACAAAATGGAACGACAATAAGATTGCAGACATCAACACCAACATAAAACTACCAGAACTACCGATTACAGTAGTATACCGATCAGATGGATCAGGAACAACATATGTATTCAGTGACTATCTATCAAAAATCAGTAACGACTGGAAAGAAAAAGTAGGATGTGCTAAATCACTACGTTGGCCAACAGGTATTGCTGCTAAGGGTAACCCAGGGGTTGCAGGAACAATAGCACAAACAAAAGGAGCAATTGGATATATTGGATCTGAATATGCTTTCTCACTAAACATACCAGTAGCAGTACTTCAAAACAAATCTGGTAATTATATCAAACCATCATTAGAAAGCATCTCAGCCCCTGCATCAGCAGCAATACCAGCCGACACAAGAGTCATGCTAACCAATTCACCTGCTAAAGATGCATACCCAATAGCATGCTTCACATGGATAGTATTATACAAAGAACAAGCATACGATGGAAGAAAGATAGAGCAAGCCGAAGCAACAATAAAACTTTTAAAATGGATGCTTGAGGATACTGCGCAAAATCTAACAAAGAAAGTACACTACGCTCCTCTACCGGTAGCAGCAAAAGAGAATGCAAAAGCAATCTTACAGACTATTACTTTCGAAGGTAAAGCACTTAAATAAAACACAGCAACAAATTGTTCAACAGAACAAATCAAGATGAAAGACAGAGCATTAAAGATAGGATTATTAGTGAGTGGGACAATTGTTCTATTAATCATGGGAGGTATCGTCTTCACCCTTATGAGCGGTGCACTTCCAACGATAAAAGAATATGGCTTAAGCTTTATATTCTCTTCAGAATGGAACCCTAATCCAGACAGAGAACAATATGGAGCACTACCCTTTATCATGGGAACACTAATGACCTCTTTCCTTGCTCTTCTTTTATGTATCCCCTTATCTTTTCCCATTGCACTATTCACTGGTGAATATTTCAAAGGGACTAAGGCAGCAAGCTTCATCAGTACTATGGTTGATCTACTGGCGGGAATACCATCAATCGTATATGGACTATGGGGATTTTATACTCTACGTCCTCTAATGGTGGAACTAGGACTTAGTCAACAAGGATTTGGGGTTTTCACCTCAGCCCTAGTACTAACAATAATGATAATACCCTATGCAACATCACTAAGTAGTGAATTCATACGCATGGTACCCAATGACATTAAAGAAGCCGCCTTTGCCATGGGAGCAACACGCTTCGAAGTCATTAAAAAAGTAATCTTCCCAGCAGCAGGATCAGGTATCTTTGCATCCTATATACTCGCACTAGGTAGAGCACTAGGCGAAACAATGGCAGTAACCATGCTAATAGGAAATGTGAATGCCATACCCATGGGACTCTTCGACTCAGGAAATACTATGGCCAGTGTCATAGCCAATCAATTTGGAGAAGCAGACGGATTAAAACTAAGTTCACTAATCACTATTGGACTACTACTATTCCTATTAACAGCAATAGTCAACTCTCTTGGTCGCTTAATCATTAAAAAACTAAGTGCATAATGACAAACACTAGATATCGTCAAATAAAAGACAAAGCATTCTTCTATACAGTATGTGCAATAACAGCCATCACGATGATTCCTCTTATATCAATCATATGGGAATTAATCAAGAAAGGAATAAAGCACATCAACTTTAGTTTCTTTACAGAAGTAGCCCCAAGTACACTTGATGCCATGCTTGCAAAGACAGCTGGTGAAGGAATGCCTGGTGGAATTGCCAACGGTATAGTAGGAACTCTTCTAATAGTCAGCGTAGCCTCATTGATTGCCATACCTATTGGAGTACTAGCAGGAGTTCAACTAGCAGAGAAAGCTAACAGTAAATTCTCACACGCAATACGTTTCACAGCAGAGCTACTAAATGGTGTTCCATCCATAGTACTCGGTATAATAGCGTACGCGTGGGTAGTCAGACCCATCACAGGAGGTTACTCAGCACTAGCAGGAAGTCTAGCACTAGCTATCATGATGTTACCACTTATCATACGCTCAACAGAAGAGAGTATAAAGATGTTACCCACATCACTCAAAGAAGCATCACTAGCACTTGGAGCATCATATGCAACAACAACAATAAAGATAATCCTTCCCTCTGCAATGAGTGGAATGTTCACAGGAATATTACTATCTATCTCAAGAGTAATGGGAGAAACAGCCCCATTAATACTAACAGCCTTAGGCTCATCGGTCATATCACTCGACCTAAGTAAACCGAGTAGTGCGGTACCTCTTCTGATATGGGAATTCTACAACGATCCCTATCTAATAGACATGATATGGAGTTCATCACTATTCCTATTAGGCTTAATACTATTATTCAATATCACAGCAAAACAAATCTCTAAGAAATGGAAAACACAATAATAAAACTGAACAACCCGATACTGAAGCTTAAAGACATAAGTGTATCTTACACTGCAGGAAAATATGCAGTAAAAGATGTCAGTGCACGAGTAGCAATGAACTCAATCACTGCTATCATGGGACCATCAGGATGTGGAAAGAGTACACTCCTTAGAGCCATCAACAGGATGCACGATTTGTACCCTGAGATAAAGGTAGAAGGAAGAGCATCTCTTGACGACAAGAACATCTACCAGATGAATCCCATGCATGTAAGAAAAAGGATAGGAATGGTCTTTCAACGACCTAATCCCTTCCCTTCTATGAGCATCTACGAGAATGTACTTGCAGGATACTCACTAAACGGGATAAAACTAAAAAAACAGGAGAAAGATAAGATAGTTGAGAACTGCCTTAGAGATGTCAGTCTTTGGGACGAAGTGAAAGACAGTCTCCACAAGAAAGGAACATTCCTATCAGGTGGTCAACAACAAAGACTATGTATAGCACGTTCAATAGCCCTTGAGCCAGAAATACTTCTAATGGACGAACCCACATCAGCACTCGATCCAATAGCTACAAAACACATTGAAGATCTATTATTAGAACTAAAGAAACGCTTCACCATCATCATCGTCACACATAATATGGGACAAGCAGCCAGAATATCAGACTATTCAATGTTCATGTACATGGGTGATTTAGTTGAATATGACAAGACAGCAAAAATGTTCGACAGCCCCAAAGACAAAAGAACAGCACAATATTTAAGCGGTCAGTTTGGTTAATAGTAATAATTGCATAACTTTATTTTATATATCATATAACAACAATTACACCCATATATAAAAATGAATAAATACAAGATATTAGTCGTTGACGACGAAGAAGATATTTGTGAGATACTTAAGTTCAATCTTCAAGACGAAAACACCAAAGTGACGACACTACACTCTGGTGAAGACGTACTAAAAGAAGATATTGAGCAATACGACCTCCTACTCCTAGATGTGATGATGGGTGGTATCTCTGGATTTCAACTAGCCGACAAACTAAGACAAGAACGCCACATAGAGACTCCAATAATCTTCATTACAGCAAAAGACTCGGAAAACGATATGCTTACAGGCTTCAATCTTGGAGGCGACGACTACATCTCTAAGCCCTTCTCTATCAAAGAAGTGTCAGCAAGAGTAAAAGCTGTTCTTAAACGTCAGGTAAAAAAAGTAAATCAAGAACAAGAGGAAGAGAACAAACCTATTGTTGTTGAAGACTTAGAGATAAACACAGTAAAAAAGATAGTCAAGATAGCTGGAGAGACAATCAAGCTAACAAAGAAAGAATACGACATTCTCTATCTTCTTATCTCAAAAGAGAATAAACTACTAACAAGAGACGACATACTCAACTCAGTATGGAGCGACGACACATATGTCTCAGCACGAACTATTGATGTACATATTACTCGCCTAAGAAAGAAGATTGATAAATATGGTAATTACATACGTAATCGTTCAGGATTCGGCTATTGCTTCTCAGTAGATGAATAAATTTTAAGACATTTATCATGAATAGATATATTAACTACAAGACAAAACTCTTTTTATATTTCTTTATTCTCTTTGCCATCTTTACTGTAAGTATTCTTAGCTTTCAGTACAAGCGAGAGAAAGAGTTCAAGATAGAGCAACTAGAATCTAACCTAAATCTCTACAACGAGATAATATATAAAAAGATTAATGATGACACACTAAAGATCTCTGACACAGACAGACTAAATCAGTTTGTAAAGACATTATCATCAGATGTCTTAAGAGTCACAGTGATTGATAACAACGGTAAGGTTCTCTACGACAATGACGTTGAAGATCCTCAGCGAATGGAGAATCACCTTAACAGACCAGAGATACTTAAATCGCTTCACCACGAATACGGTACAGCAATACGACTATCTAAATCAGTCAACAAAGATTTCTATTACTATTCTAAGTCATACGCAAAGTTCTACATACGTGTAGCACTACCCTATGACATACATATTCAGAATTTCCTGAAAGCAGACAACCTATTCATCTACTTTCTAATACTTGTCTTCATCATAGTCATCTTCTCACTGATATACATATCAGACAAGTTAGGAAAATCAATATCTAAGCTAAAAGACTTTGCCATAACAGCAGACAACAACACCTATGATGCATCCAAAGCTATTACATTCCCAAAGAATGAACTAGGGATCATTGGTAACAGAATAATAAGTATCTATAACCGTCTCTCAGAAACTAAAGAGAAACTGACACGTGAGCAAGAAAAATTAACCATGCACTTCAATAACTCGGAGAACGGAATCGCCATCTTCTCACCACTCATGGAGAAAGTCTATTCTAACTCACGATTTATACAGTACATCAACACAATGCTAGATAAACCAGTTCAGGAGATAGAAAACATCTTTAAAGAAGACGACTTCTCAGAACTTGTTGCATACATCAAGCATCAACATGCTGAGACAGTTATTCCAGCCGAACTACCACGATACAAAACGACTCTATACAAGAACGGAAGATACTTCACAATAAAAAGTATAGTCTTCGAAGACAACTCCTTCGAGATAGTAATAGTAGACATTACCAATGTAGAGAAAAACAGACTTCTTAAGCAAGAAATGACATCTAATATAGCTCATGAACTAAGGACACCAGTCACATCAATACGAGGCTTTCTTGAGACAATAATAGAAAAACCAGATATAGATACAAAAAGTCGTGATCTATTCATGAACAAGTCATACAAACAGATACTACGACTAAGTGAACTAATCAGCGACATATCAGTAATAACAAAAACAGAAGAAGCACCTGATAAATTCGATATAGAAAAAGTTTCAATAAATAAATGTTTTAATGAGTCGCTGAATGACCTAATTCTATTGACAAATAACAAGAAAGTAGAAGCAAAAACTAACATTTCTAAAAATATTTTTGTCAATGGAAGCAAAATTTTACTATATTTACTCATTAGAAACCTGATAGACAATTCAATAAAATATGTTAACACAGACGTTTTAATTGAATTCAACAACTATCTTGAAGATGAAAACTACTACTACTTCTCATATTCAGACAATGGAGAAGGTGTACCGGAAGAGCATCTCAACAGACTATTTGAAAGATTTTACAGAGGAGACTCTGGAAGAACGAGGAAAACGGGAGGGACAGGCTTAGGTCTATCAATAGTTAAAAATTCAGTACTCTTTCACGGAGGAGAGATTACTGTTAAAAACAAACTAAGTGGAGGACTTGAGTTTTTATTCACACTTAAGAAGAATTAGCTGAATATCGTTTCCCTATAATATCAAACATTTCAAAATTTGTGAGATTGCATCCCTAGCAATCTCACTCTTTTTTTAGCCCATACCACACAAGTAAAAGCATAAAAGAGCGTCAATTAAGAAATCATAATTCATAATTCATAATTAAAGTGTACCTTTGTAGGCTATTAAGGGAATAAAATAAAGAGAAAAGTATGAAGTTTAGCGATTATAGATTTGCGCCAGAGATAAAAGAGAACCTAGAAGCATTAGGATTTGTGAGACCAACTGACATTCAGTATAAGTCAATCACTCCTATCCTTGGAGGGGAAGATGTGCTTGCAATTGCACAGACAGGAACTGGTAAAACAGCAGCTTTTGTTATTCCCGTAGTCAACTCAATCCACTCACAAAAGAACCGTACTTCACGTCGTGACGGTATCAGATGTATAGTAATGGTTCCAACGCGAGAACTTGCTATTCAGATAACAGAAGTCTTTAACAAGATAGAAAGACAAACAGACGTAAAGACAATATGTGTTCACGGAGGAGTAAATCAAGATGGACAGATAGACAAATTAGAAAGAGGTGCAGATATACTTGTAGCAACACCTGGTCGTATGTTCGACCTAGTAAGCCAAGGTCACCTTGATTTACATAGAATACGCACACTTATCCTTGATGAGGCCGATTTAATGCTTGACCTAGGATTCTACAAAGACATACAAGATCTTATAAAACACATACCAAAGCAACGTCAGACATTATTCTTCTCAGCTACTATTGACAAGAAGATAAAGAAACTTGCTTACTCACTAGTAAGAAAACCTATTCGTATACACGTATCTCCAAAAGATCCAGTGTCTAAGAATATCACACACTTCATGTCATTCATTGAGATGGACGACAAGCGATTCTTCCTAGAGAGACTAATCAACGAAAACAAAGACAAAAAGATACTAGTCTTCGTACGTACAAAGGTAAGAGCAGAACGTGTATGTAAAGCCATGGAAAGAGTAAACATCTCAGCAATGACAATACACGGGGACAAAGACCAAGATGCACGTATCAAAGCACTACGATTATTCTCACACGGAGAGACAAAAGTACTTATAGCAACTGACGTAAGTGCACGAGGAATTGATATACCAGAAGTAGACTTTGTAGTCAACTACGACTTACCAGACAAAGCAGAAAACTACGTTCACCGTATTGGTAGAACAGGACGTGGACGCTCAAAAGGTACAGCAGTATCATTCTGTGCAACAGAAGAGAAAGAATACCTTCAAGAAATAGAGAAATACGTAGGAAAAGAGATTGCTCGCATCCAAATGAGCAAAGCAGAATACTCAGACACTATAGACTTCTCTGAATCAGCAGCACACAACGTGATGGCAATGATTGAAGAAAATGAGGTCTTCCAAAAAGACCTAAAAAAGCTAAAGGCTAAGAAAAAAAGCAAAGCCAAAGCAAAACCTAAAAAGAAAAAATAAGAAACATTAATCGTTTCTAATTAGATACAAGAAATCCCCATTACTTACATATGTAGGTAATGGGGATTTTTATATATAGATATATTCAAATACTACAGCTTAAACCTTCTCGAATCAAGCATGCCATCATGTTTAATAAATTCAGTCATCTCAAAAACTATCTTAGTCTTATTAATATTTGTATAATCAAGCTTAACAAAACCATATTTCTCACTGAAATATGCCATTAATGAAGTCTTTCCTATTCTACTAGTTGCTGTAGATTTTATCTTATAACACTCAATCAGTCCTAACTTTGTATCAAGCTTAAGCTTATCAACAATCTCATATTCATACTTATTTTCAATAGAACCCTTCCACTCTTTCCAATTCTTATTACCCCATTGATCACCTATATTCAACTTCCATAACCACTTGTTACCAATAGAATAAGGCTTCTTGATGAAAGGAAATGGATTTAATTCTAAGCTTCTAAAATTCTTTGTTCTTATTGGATGCATCCATATATTCGCCTCATTCTCTATTACTCCAGTTACACTATTCTTATATGCTATTGCACCATCCTCCTTACGGGCTTCATATTTAATTATTGTTTGACTATAATCTGGAATATTTTTAAAAACAGACATACCCTCTAATACAGTTACTAATACAGAATTAATAGTTTTCTTATCTACTTTATCAATATCACTTATATCCCAAAGACCATCTTTATCTAAATCGCAATCCTTAAACAAGTACTCTTTCCCACTAGTATCGATATATTTATATGAATATCTTACTTTATTCTTAGGAACAAATATCTTATTATCATGATTAAATCTATTCTCATCAGTCACCTTTGAATCAAATCTCTCAACGACAACACCATCATCTTCAACTAATTTATATTCTAGCTTAGTTGAATCAGCACTCACCCCCTCAGCAGTGTGCTTCACCTTCTTCAAACTTGCTTTAGTATCAACAGATGCTTGCACCTTTACTTTCTTATTATTCTTGCAACTATTAAAAATACAAACTGAAACTAATGCAAGAACGATAATCCTAGAAATCTTTAAACTCTTCATACAATTGTTTTAATATAATATTAAATAAGTATCTTCTCTGAAATCAAAAGTAAGTGATAAAATTCCA
>Ga0193960_1000928_pt1 | contig 11934 bp, 5 predicted proteins | sample FB_3_MG_FD_140338 | JGI IMG/M metagenome (GOLD analysis project Ga0193960, IMG submission 140338) | Microbial mat bacterial communities from the Broadkill River, Lewes, Delaware, United States - FB_3_MG | ecosystem: Environmental > Aquatic > Freshwater > River > Microbial mats | place: USA...
CTCTCATTTGTTTCAACTTTGTTGGGAGTTTTCCATCAGGAGATAAAGCAAGCCATCGAAGTTGAGTATCAATCAAACTAATAGCTGCTGTGAAACTAACTCTCGTCGGTTCAACTTTTGCTTCTTCTGCAATGGCTGCCATTTCCAATCGTATGAGGTTATACGCAATTAACACGCCCCACAGCTCTTGCTTTACACCATCAACAAATCGACTTCGAAGTGTGATTTTATTTTGAAGTTGTGTTTGCTTTAACTCTCCATAACCTTCTTCAATCTCCCAGCGTTGCCAATAGATATTTAATATTGATTCTAACGGATATTTATCAGGATCAATGAGTGAAGTGATAAACCCTTTTATCTCTCCTTTAGGCTCTTGGTAAGCAATAAACCTAGCACGCCATTTTTCAGGGAGGCTAGGATTTTGTTTTCTTGCTTGTGGAGATACAGGCATATCTATAAGAAGGTCATTTGGTGCAAACTCCTCGACAATTTCATAACGCATTTTATTCTTTATTGGTGTTAACCAATGGCGTTCTTTGCCTGCACTTTGCCATTGAGTAAATAAATCAGCTGAAAAATAGCAACGGTCAAAAAGTGTTAATGAATTATCAGGCGTATCAACTAGTAATTGACGAGCCAAACTTATTTCACCAATCTTGCAAGCATCAAATGCTACGCCTAGCATTAAACGAGTTTCAACCGACATTAAACCAACTAAGCGTAGCTGTGGATACGGCTTATGAGTATTAGATATAAAACCAAATTCCTCGGCATTTTCTTGAGAGTCTTGGCAGCGAAATGTTGTACCATCTACGGCCAAAATATGAAGGCCAATATCACTTTGAGTTCCGAGCGCTTTATTCTTCCACGCTTCCAATGTTGTCTTAAAAAGGTAAGACATAGGTGAATCAGATAAACGACGGCGGCAATCTGTTAGCACACTTGGAGCAACTCTAGACCACTCGTTACTGACACTAGGCTGTAGAGCAATATCCATAGAGCTACAAACCTCTTTTATCGACTTATTTCGTATAAGTCCCATCCAGATAACAAGCCAAATAGCTTGTTGGGCTGGTAATCTTCGATTTCGAATACTTGCTTTTCCTGTAGCTAGCAAAGACTCTTCTATCCACTCGGGTTCAATCGCTTGAATTACAGATTCATAAGCACCACTTTCTTCAACTGATTCATAGACAAGCTCTAGTTCATTATTAAGCACAAAAAAATCCCCCCTGAAAATATCAGGGGAGATTATCTTATAGCTGCAAGATCGTTCAAGTCTTTCTTAAACGATCGGCATTAACCCGATAGTGAGCATTTTTAACAGCATTATCGAAATCAAATAATTTCATACTGCCTTCAAGCCTAAGATCATACATCTAGTGTGTTATCTTAGGCTTTTTTATGTCTATTTCCCCTCCACACTCCGCCAAAGCTAGACGTTTTCTAAGGGGGCTTGTAACTGCCTTGTTACAAATAAATCACTTAAAAAGTGCAAATCACTAATTTTCAAGACCAGTTATTTAACTTTTCGGAGGTTAATTTTTATCGATCCGTTCAGTATTTATTCGGACCTTTTCACAGATTAAATTTGTCGTGAACAGGAATTTTTTTGAAACATTCCAAGGGAAGATAAATGAGTAAATTATATAAAAATAACTCTAATAAAAAGCATTTCTCCTTAACACCAATTGCTTCTGCGCTATGTTTACTTTTAAGTTGTGCCTCAGGTGCAACTATGGCTGAACAAGCCACACAAAAAGAACTTGATGCAAAAAAAGAAAAAGATATCGAAGTTATTGAAGTTACAGGTATTGTTAGTAGTTTAAAAGAAGCACAAAACATTAAAAAGTTTTCAGATAACGTTGTAGATGCAATTGTTGCAGAAGACATCGGTAAGTTCCCAGATGATAATGTTGCTGAAGCATTGCAGCGTGTACCAGGAATAAGTGTTACGCGCGTTGATGGTGAAGGGCAACGTGTCACTATTCGTGGTATGTCGGGTAAATACAATATTACTACTTTCAATGGCCGACAGTTAGCAACAGATAGTAATACTCGAGACTTTAACTATGATGTTATTGCTTCTGAACTAGTGGGCAAAATAGAAGTACATAAAACACAACAAGCTCGTTTACAAGAAGGTGCTGTTGGTGGTGTGGTCAATATTTATTCACGTAAGCCACTTGATCTCGGTAAATCTTTAAGTGTGTCAGTTAAAGGTGATTATAACGAGCGTGCTGAATCATTTAATCCGAAAACCTCTATTGTGGTAAGTGATGTTTTTAATGATGGCAACTTTGGTGCATTAGCGACGTTTGTACATAATAAAAGAACGACTCGCTATGACGTTTATGGCTCAACAAACTGGGATGATTATGAATACAGTGAGTTGCATGGTGACGATAGTATTTTAGATGTATTACCTGAAGGTTCAGCAATGGGCGATGTTTTTCGTATGCCTAGCTGGCCACGTATTACACGAACAGAATCAGATCGTGAGCGTATTGGCGGTACCTTAGCATTACAATGGTTAGTAGGTGATAATTTAGATATTAATTTTGATGCTTTATATAGCTCATATAATGTTGAGAATAGCGCTAAGGCAATGACTTTAGTACTGCCTAACGTATGGAGTGCTCGCGGTACTTATACTGATTTTAATGTAGGTCCTGATGGTTTATTAGATAGCGCTGCTTGGAATGATGCAACATTAGAATTATTAGAAACGGGTGTGCCGCGTTCAAGTGATACTTATCAAATAGGTTTGAATGCTAACTGGATCATTGATGAAGTAACTTTGAACTTTGATGCTGCTGTATCTGAAGCATCAAATGAAAATGATAACGATGGTCGTCTTGTTGTTGTCAGAGCAGGTATTGATGGTGCCGCTATTAACTTTAATAACGGTATGTCAATTCCTGATATGGTTTTATCTCAACAGATTGACGATACTGCTGTCTATGGTGCGCATCACTCAAGAAGATTTGGTGATAGCACTGATAACAGTACATCTAGATTTGTTGTAGATGGCACATGGGAGCCATCTGATGGCATACTAACTGCCTTATATTTTGGTGCAGGTTACAATTCTCAAGAGAAAGATCGTCAATATTTCTGGCCAGAATCTCCTAGTATTTTTGCACTTGATCATATAGATGATGTTAATCCATCTTTTGACGCTCCAATGGTTGAGATTGGTGGTCAAACTATGTGGCAATTACCAAGTAACGTAATTAACCCAGGTACTAGTGAAAACTTTGGTGATGGAGCAAATGTTCCTAGCTACTGGCCTAGTATTAATATGGATAATTTATTTGGTTACTTCGAACAGCTTGATCCAGCAGCACATCAAAAGTTATTACCACAATTAAATGGTTCGCGTGGCAATACCTATGGTGTAAAAGAAGAAACTTTACATGCTTACGTCGAAGCTAAATTTGAAGATGAATTATTTGGTCTTCCTTACATGTTAGATGTGGGTGTTCGCTATGTACAAACAGATATTGAATCGTATGGTTATTCGCAAGATCCTGCTAACCTTGAATTTAGTTCAGATGGCTCACTTGCCAATGAAAACTGGAAAGATCGTAGCTTTGTAACCTTTGGTGGTGACTATAGTGAAGTGTTACCAAGCATGAACTTTAAACTTAACTTAACTGATGATCTCGTGCTTCGTTTGGCGGCGTCTAAAGCGATTTCACGACCGTTTCTTACTCAGTTAACGCCTAATACAAGTTTAAGCCCTGAACTTGATGAAGGTGGTGATGGTAAAGTAACACGCTCTATGTATGAAAATGATCCAGGGCTTTCGCCTTATTCAGCCGATCAATTTGATACGGCAATTGAGTGGTATTATAGCGATACAGGTAATTTAGCTTTTGCAACTTTCTATAAAGAGTTTGTAGGCCAAATTAAAAATGAAACCACCTCAGAAGTTGTTGCTGGCCAAGACTTTGAAGTAACACGACCTTACAATGATACTGCTAACCCAGCTATTATGCGTGGTTATGAACTTTCTTGGTACCAAACATTTGATGAGTTCCTGCCTGCTAGTCTTGAAGGCTTTGGTATCTCTGCAAATTATACATACAATAATTCAGAGTCAGGTGAAACAAACAGCGAAGGTGAAAAAATACCTTTCTTTGGTTTATCTGATCACCAAGTTAACCTAGTCGCATTTTATGAGATTGAAGGTTTTAGCGCGAATATTGCGTATAACTATCGCTCTGAATACACTGCACGTAAAGTATGGCATTGGACTTATGAAACGTGGGGAAGCGTAGGAACTGAAACGGCAATGGCCCCTAGCTGGGAGAACTTAAGCGTAGGCATTTCATATGACTTCTCAGAAAACTTACAGTTTACTGCTGATGCGTATAACCTGCTTGATCCTGAAGAGCACTTAACTGTTGATGCGTTAAAAACAGAACTATTAGCTGCAGGTGCAAGCACAGGTCAATATACAGTTGGCAGTGCAAGTTATGGTCGTAGCTTCTCTGTAGGCATGCGATATAAGTTTTAATATAAACTGAGTAACCCCGAAGTAATTAATTTTGCTTCGGGGATTTTTTTGTTTGAAATTTAGAGGAAAGGATTGTGGTAAGTCATAATCGAAGATTAATACTGACGAGTTTAATCTTGTTAGGTATATCTGCCTGCTCAAGCTTTGTTGAGTCTGAACAAGCAGCAATGAGTGGTAATGTATTAGTAACAAGTGAGGAAAAGGGGAGTATATATATTGATGGTGAGTTTACTGGGCAAGTAACACCACATAGCTTCACTATGGAAGCAGGTGAATACAGTATTTCAGTAGGTACTGAAAACAGTCGTCAGTATTTAAAACAGCAACTCACCCTTACTGATACTCCACAAGAAGTTCATTTTACTGCACGAGATAAAGTTGCTCCTGCTGTTTGGAAAGCACTGTTTGTTGGTGTACCAACGGTTACAGGCAAGTCGAGCACTGGGGAATGTAGCACACACTTTAATGAAAATGATCTTGATGAAGCTTTCAGTTTTTTTAATCATAATTTAACAGAGCACATTGAGCCTTTCTCATATAACACGGTTAAATGGCAAATAGATCGTCAAGATTTAACCAAGCCTGTTGAATTAACTTACAACCCTAAAAACAAATGGTATACGGTAGAAGCAGAGCAAGGGCTAGCAGAGTTAAGCGATTTAAAGGCAGGTGATTACGATACGGTATTCCTTTTCTGGCGTGAAGAGCAGGGTGATTGTAGCTTTAAAAGCCCTTACTTTGGTTTAGCATGGCTTGATCCAACAGATAAAGAAACCAAGCAAACAGGTTATGTTACGGTGAAGTTCAACCCTAAAGACATTGGCGTAAAAGCAAGAATTGATGAATATTTAGCAACAGACCCAGGCGTTTGGACTCATGAATGGCTACATGTGGTAATTGAACAGTTCTATCCTAATTTAGGTGTAAAAACACCGTTAACACCGAAAGATAAGTTGATTCTACATTCAGCCCAAGCATATGGTTATAACTACCCTTGGATAAAATGGTATAAAGACTTAATTTCTGGTCAAGTACCACTTGGGCAGAAGTATGTTGGCATAGGTCCTGAGGCATTGCTTAATTGTAGTGTTGCTCGTACAGCGTTGGATACGTGTAAAAAGTAAACAAAGACGCTTCTAATGGAATGTTATAATAGCTGACAATAACTGACAATAGCTAATGAATTGTCACTATAAACATGGTGTATCAATAAAGCCTGATACCGTTCTATTTGAAACCCTTTTTAGGTAAGCTGGTCTGTTGACGTAATAAAATCAATACAGATCAGCTTGTTAAGTTAGCTCCTTCCTGTTTTTACATATTCTTTTACTACTTGTTAGTTAGGTTAATTATCCGTAATAGATTGTGATTTTACCGAATTGAATATGGTTTCTATCGATAATAGTATCTGTAAGGTGGTGATATTTTCACCATGAGGCTGTAAGTCATTTATACAGCCATTTAGCTATAAAAAATTAAAAATAATAAATAAAAATAGAAGGTAGTCATTTTGAAAAAAATTATAACAACAGCTACTCGGCTCAGTGCATTAGCATTGAGTATTGGGAGTTTTGCTACTTATAGTACAGAAATACCTCATTTAGCATCGTTAAATCATCAGCATGCAGAAGATGTAGCGTGTTCTTTTGAACAAGACATGAAAGATTTTTCTGATTTAATGACCAAAAGAGGTCATGAAGATCCAGTCGTTAAATTTGAACAATCAATACAACAATCAATCGCACAAAACTCAACGGGCTTATCTAAGTTATTGCGCACAGCGCAAGTAGAAACTTCAAGCAATGGCAACCCTAGATATGTTATTCCTATTGTATTTCATGTTTATGGTGGAGATGATGATTACTTTGGCACAGCATCAGATGGTTCAACCATTGAGCGTATAATCGATGAAGCCAAAGTTAAAGCTGGCTTAGCAGAAGTAAATGCTAATTTTAAAAGTGACAAATCAGGCATCGATTCACCCTTTGATACGATAGAAGCGGGAATGGATATTGAGTTTCGTTTAGCGCAACTTGATCCTGATGGAAATACCACTAACGGCGTGATTTTTCACCAATATGAAGAAGGTTTTGCCTTAAATGGCAGTAAAGATGCCGACATTCAAAAGTATGCTTGGGATAATAGCCAGTATATGAATGTATATATTCAAGTGGTGCTAAAAGCGGGTAGTACAACCAACTCAGGCACGGCTTGGTTACCAAGCCAAGGAATGACTGATGAAAATACTGCGCGTATTGTTTATAACGGTAAATATTTAGAGTATTCGCCACCTGCCTCTTCATTAACTCATGAAGTAGGTCATTACCTAGGTTTACATCACACTTTTGATAATGGTGGCTGTACTGCAGGTGATGGTGATTTTGTTGATGACACACCAGCAACGTCAGGCGGTTTAGGCTGTGGTGAACAATATAACTGCTTTGGTGAGTTAGTAAATAGCCAAAACCATATGGATTACAACTCGTGTGAAGCCATGTTTACTGCAGGACAAACTGCACGTATGGATGCAGCTTTAGCAGAATCTTCTCGCGTGACGCTATGGCAACAAGACAATTTAGTACAAACTGGGGTTGCTCAACCTTTAGGGCCAAGAGTGTTGTTCAACTACAGCACACGTGAAGATGAAGATTTAGACAAACTTAAGTACTTTCTTGAAAGTCCACATTTAAACGATGGCAGTATCATTAATAAGCGTACTATTAAAGCTGTTGATGGTGCTACATTTAGCAAAACTGGCCAGTTAACTAAAGGCTTAGATTATAACGTTGCTAACTTGCCGCAGGGTTTGTCTTTATCGGTTAATGTGGTTGATTCCACAACTGCAACGATTAATGTAACGGGTAATGCCTCAGCACATGATAAAGCCGATAACGCAACATTCTCATTAACCCTGCTAGATGGTGCTGTTACAGGTAGTGCAAGTGCTCTGTATGCACCAGCTGGCTCGTTTGACATTAATTTTGCTGATGATTATAAGGTGATTTACGGTAATTTAACCAAGCAAACCTACACTGCTTGGTCGTCGGTTAACATGCTGCCTACTAAAACAGGTTACTCATCATTGTTAGTGGGCGGTGATGTAGCCATTGATATGTTGAACTTTGATGGCGATAGTGTTGCATTTAACAACTTCATCAATAAAATTGAAATGCTAACAACTACGGGTAGCCATAATGTACAGCGTTTTAATGAGGGCGATGTTATATCAGCAACAAGCTCTGGTGATTGGTTTGTTCGACCAGATATAAACCAATATCCACCTGTGATTACTTCGCCTGACTACACAGCGTGGCATGGCAAAGTAGGTTATGCGGCTATTAGGATACCTACTGCTTTTAATGAAGGCTTCTTATATGGTTGGTTGAAGTTAAAAGTGAGTGATGATGGTGCAACTGTAAATGTTCTGAGTTACGGTATTAATGAAAATGCAAACGAAGAAATTAGTGCAGCCATTGATAAACCGGTACTTGAATACTTTGGTGATCGATTCCATGAAAGTAGTGACAATGATGGCTCTATTGAGTCAACCTTAACGGTTCAGCTTGAAAACGCCAGCTTTGCAAAAACTGGTAGTTTAGCTCAAGGCACTGACTTTACCGTAAGTTACTTGCCTTCAGGGCATACTGTTAATGTTGATGTTATAAGTGCCTCGCAAGCAACAATTACGGTAAGTGGTAATGCAACAAGGCATACATGGCGCGACTCAAGCTATAGTGAGTTTTCTATTTCATTTTTAGATAGTGCCTTTAGTACCCTTGATGTTACTGGTAAAACTAAGAAGTTTGCTATTGAGTACATTGGCGATAGCTTTATCAAAACGGTTGACCGCTATCAAGAAGCGAGTGTTGCTGATGAAACTTCTGGCCATGTGTCATTTTTACAATCATACGAAAGTATTGATAATCAATTAACTTATCAAATGCAGAATTATGAACCAGGTGCTGGTCCACTAGCTGGCTTTAAGTTTATTACTTGGCGTAAAGATGCTTTAGCAAATGAAAACTATGAAGTGATTAAGCTATCTCAAGGTGACTATATTGGACCAAATAGTTCATGGAAACCTGGTCGTGAATACTGGAGTGATAAGGGTCAACATATGCTTGATGGTTTAAGCTATGGTGAATCTAATTTTGCTGATTGGCGTGGTGAAACAGGCTATCTAGGCGTTCGTTTTAGACGAAGTGGTAAAATGCACTATGGTTGGATAAAACTGTCAGTAAGTAGTGATGGTGAAACTGTTACCTTTATCGAATATGGCTTAAGTGGTAAGCCTGAAACGGGTATTAAAGCGGGAACTATTGATGAAGCTGATGATGTTACGCCTGTAGTTGGCGTTGGCGAAGAGGTGTTTAATAATACAAGCAAAACAGTATCAGGTGATCGATATTCTGAGACTGACTATTTTGTTAATGTTCCTGCTGACTCGTCTAATTTAGTGGTGACATTAACGGGTGGCAGTGGTGACGTAGATTTATACGTTAATGAAGCAACACGCATTGATAAAGCGAATAGAAGTAACTGGACTTGTGTTCCTTATAAGTCAGGTAACGAAGAAAGCTGTGTAATTGATACGCCTAGTGCAGGTATTTATCAAATTATGTTATATGGTTTTTCGTCCTACAATGATGTTAACTTTTCAATAAGTGTTGATAACAGTGGCGATACTGGCGGTGGTGATAACGGTGGCGGCACCACTCCAACCTCAACGGTTGATGATGTTTGTTTAACTCAAGCGCCTGTAGCTAACCGTTCTGATTTATATCCTAATGAGGCAGTTTGTCTTGAAGACGGTAATAGTGCTTTAGGCTTTTATTTAGGTAACTCAAATGACTATGGCAACATTGGTATTAGAACCGATAATGGTACGGGAAACTTGAGTTTATTTGCTAAAAATGGCGGCTGGCCTGCAACCGATGGCAGTGATGCTAGCTCTGAAAATGCAGCCAACCAAGAATGTTTAGTAATAACTAAAGCGATTGGCGAAGGCAACACTTGGACATATATCAGTGTCTTGGGTGACAAAGCTGGTGCGGCGCTTAACATTGAAGTTGATGTGGCTAGTGATTACTGTAATTAGCGGTAAAATTATTTTATAAAGTTATAGCTATTTAACCTATTGATAACCCTGCATATGCAGGGTTATTTTTATATAAAAATAAGGGGAGTTATCAATGAAGCAACTCATTGCTACTTTCAGCCTAGTTAGCTTGTTCAGCTTATTCAGTTTAGTATTTCATGCCAATGCCAATGCCAATGCCAATGCCAATGCCAATGCCAATGCCAATGCCAATGCCAATGCCAATGCCAATGCCACTGAAATAGAGACATTAAAAAGAAATTTATCAGTCCATGCACCAAAACTAGTTATTGAATCGATTCAGCAATCACCTGTTAATGCACTGTATGAAGTTCAGTTAGCATCGGGGGAAACCATTTACACTTTTGCCAATGGTGAATATTTTCTGGCTGGAAACTTATTTAAAGCAGGAAAAGATGGCAGTTATCTTAATGTAACTAAGGCAAATGAAACGCAAAGACGACAAAGTATCATTGAAAACTTATCAGCCAAGACGGCTATTAGTTATCTTGCAAAGGGTACAGAGAAAGCGCAGATCAATGTTTTTACTGATGTTGATTGTAGTTTTTGTCGACGATTTCATGGTGAAGTTACTGTGTTGAATGAACTCGGTATTACCGTTAATTATTATGCTTACCCGCGAATGGGGCTTGATTCAGCAAGCTATAAAACTATGAATGCTATATGGTGCGCTAATGATAAACAAAGCGCGTTAACGCACGCCAAAGCAAATAAAGAAATTGAAGCTAATACTTGTAATGATTCAATAGATTCTCATTATAAATTAGCAAAATCTATTGGGGTGCGTGTAACTCCGTCTATAGTACTCGCTAATGGCGAGTTAGTAGAAGGGTATCAGCAAGCAAAAATCTTAGCTGGCAAGGTGTTTTCGATTCAGTAGTTTATTTTAAGTAACAGCAATAAATAACTCACAATGAGTAACTTTCTCTAAGTCACTTTATTGTCCGACAGAGATAGGGGGGGATGAGCTTTGGAGCTGTTTTTGTATTGGAAAAGTAGATCTATTTGGATATTATTGGGCGCTCTCATTAATATCCAAATAGAATCTACTAGAAATAAAATTATCTTTCTAATTTGTTGAAATTGTGGAATATTAACGGGTAATTATTTTAAATCATTGAACGGATATTACAGAGAAACCTTTGTAATAAGCTGTTAGCAGTACAAGAATTATATCAACTAATGGAATATATTTTCATGGAAAAAATGGAAGGCCTCAGATAGAAGAATCAAGTGACAATCTAGGTCTTATTCGGATGCAAACCGAATTTTCACTTGTAGATTCAATGATAAAATTAAAAACATTAACAATTATGGTAGTTGTTGGTGTTCTAACATTTTCTGGCTTTGCGTATTTTTTGTGTAAATGGCAGATATGCAATAACTAACGTAATGTACAGCTAACAATTGTTAAATCAGGACAAATAACAGCTGGTTATTTGCTCCATCGTCGCTATTTTCAGGCAATAATTTTCTGCCCATTAACGAGGGTGTTGTATTTGTAGGTGGGAATTCATGGATTTGAGTACATTTGAGATTATAGTAAATACTTTATTAATCATCATTGGAGTATATCAAATAGTACTATCATTACTTCATAAAATGGATTTGATTTCTAAATCAATGGTCACAGGTTACTGTGCGCTAGGTTCATTATTATTAGGGCTTGGCTTATTGAGTCTTGGGCTTATAGAACATTTAGGTAGCACTTTTTTCTTGGTGCCATTAATCTATCTTCTGCCTCTGTGTTTCGGTATTCATTTTACTCAAAAGGCTAAATACACAAAGAAAGCATAATAATTTAAAGCGAGATTGCTAACAGTTTGCTCGCTTTCGCTTTCTACACAAATTTAGCAAACTATTAAAAGCCCCTTAATTGGGGCTAGTAATACAAGGAGGTTTTGTGCAATCAAATATTAAGGTGTTAACTAAATCAAAGCATAGTTTAGTCTCAGGCACTTTGAGGGGCTTAGCTGATTATTATTGTTTAAACCTAAATGGGCTCCAGTTTGTTTTTCTTATTGCAGCATTTTTTGGTGTTGGTTTAGTTTTCTATTTTGTACTCTGGATAAGTATTCCAAATTACTCACAAAGAGAAGCTTTGCTACATGACTTACAATCTAAACATGAGTAATTTACTGCTGACAACTCATTAAAGCGTGAAAATTTATGGTTGGTTGTTTTCACTGCGCTTAACATTTTAACCAACAAACTTTTGCTCATTATTGTGCTTTAGGTATACACGGGATGTTTAATTTTCAAGGTAAACTCGTATTTAATAAATCTACAA
>Ga0193960_1000930_pt1 | contig 11924 bp, 9 predicted proteins | sample FB_3_MG_FD_140338 | JGI IMG/M metagenome (GOLD analysis project Ga0193960, IMG submission 140338) | Microbial mat bacterial communities from the Broadkill River, Lewes, Delaware, United States - FB_3_MG | ecosystem: Environmental > Aquatic > Freshwater > River > Microbial mats | place: USA...
ATTTTTTCAAAATCTAATTGTGTAGTATCTCCATAAACTTCAGCAACAAACATTTTTATATGTGCGAAATTTTTATATAATTTTGTTTTACATTCACCTTGAGCACTGCTGTTTATCTTTAATATATCATTTTCATATGAAGAGAAAGTAAAACTTTTTTCAAAACATTCACCCAGCTCGTAACTTTTTTCATAAATAATTTCAATTAATTTTTTATATTTAATTTGACCTTCATTGATATTTTCAACTATAGGTTCTTCTTCAATATCTATTGATTTTAGTTGTTCATTTTCTTCAAGATTTGAATTTACTATTTGCTCTGATTGTTTTACAGGATTTATAATTTCATTTTTTTCTTGAATAGGAACCTCTACTTTCATACTTTCAACTTGAGAAATCACTTCATCTATAGTTTTTAAATTAACTGCTTCTATCATTTTTGACAATGTAAGAATTAACACAAAACCACTATCACTATTCATATTTAAAAGCTGTTTTGCATCTGCAATAATTCTAAAAAACCTATCAAACAAATATAATTCATACCTTATATCATTTAAAAGCATTTTTTGTTTGAGATATATACTCATCTCATCTAATACTTGTCCAACTTCATAACTTTCTAAAGAATCTACAATAGGACGAATATCACCTTTTTTTAAAAGAACATCAAAGATATTATCCATAAATGCTGGATCTATCATACCTAACATCTCTGTAACTGTCGAAGTTGTTATAATACCTTTTGAATAAATTATGGCTTGATCCATTAAGGTAAGTGTATCTCGTAAACTACCTTGCCCAGCACGTGTTAACATCTCTAAGGCGGGTGTCTCAAAATCTATATTTTCTATATTTAATATATGGCTTAAATGATGTATGATATTTTTATCGGAAATTTTTTTAAATCTAAAATGCTGAGTTCTACTTAATATAGTAGCTGGTAGTTTTAAAGGATCAGTTGTAGCTAGTATAAATTTTACAAAAGATGGTGGTTCTTCTAATGTTTTTAATAATGCGTTAAATGCTTGTGTTGTAAGCATATGAACTTCATCGATGATGAATACTTTATATAGGGCACTAGTAGGTTTATATTTTGTATGTTCAATTAAATCTTTGATATCATCTATACCACGATTTGAAGCTGCATCCATCTCGATAATATCTAAATGTCTATTTTCATTTGCACTTACACAACTTTGGCATATTTCACACGGTTTTGAAGTTGGAGCATTTTCACATACTAAAGCTTTTGCCATAATACGAGCAGTTGAAGTTTTTCCACTTCCTCTTAATCCACTTAATAAATAGGCATGAGAAAGTCTATTTGTGTCTAAAGCCAAAGATAAAGTTGTAGAAATCGAATCTTGTCCTATTAAATCTTCAAATCTCTTTGGTCTGTATTTTAATGCTAAAACTTGCCGTGCAGATGATGTAGTATTTTCCATTAAATTAACTCCTTTAACCATGATTTCGCTACTTGTTTCAAGCCTTGTGGATTTTCAGATGCAAAAAACTTGATTGTAGTATTGTTAAATTTTGTATGACAACTATACTCAGATTTTAAAAATTCTACTATAGCATCACCACTATGTATAGTAACAGCATTTTTTAAATACTTCGAAATTGTATCTTCTATTAAAGGGAAATGGGTACAACCTAAAATAACCGCATCTATATTTTTTAAATCTTTAAAATAATGATTTATAGTTGAGTGTAAAATTTCACCATCAAATATCCCCTCTTCAACAATAGGTACGAATAGTCCCGTTTGAATAGAAGTGATATTTTTGTATGATAAGTGTACTAAAGCATCTTCATATTTTCTTGAATTAATTGTAGCTTTTGTTCCGATAACTAAAATATTTGAATCTTTATTTTTTACTTTATTTTCTAACGCTTTTACACCTGATTCAATCACTCCAACTACAGGAATAGAAGTATTTGCTCTTATCTCGGCTAAGGCATATGCACTCACACTGTTACAAGCAATAATTAAAATATCAATATCAAAATTTTTAAAAAACTCTAAAGCTTCTAATGAATATCTTATAATAGTATTTTTATCTTTAACTCCATAAGGAACTCTTGCTGTATCACCATAGTAAATAATCTCTTCAAAAATATTATTTTCTAAAAGTGATTTTACAACAGTTAAACCTCCAATTCCACTATCAAAAACACCAGCTTTCACAATAAACCTATTTTATTTATAATCTAAAATACGTTTTGTATTATTCAAACTATCAAAAAAGATAATTTGAAATAGAGGTGTTGTTTCTACATTTTCTTCATTAATTGTAGTAAATGGAGAAAATCTTAATTCTGATCCCTCTTTTGAATGAATTACAAATTCTAAATTTCCCATTGTTTTTAAACAATTTTGAATCTCTTTATGTAATTTTGTATTTTTGATAGTTAAAATATTATCATCCTGATGTTGGATAAACATCTCTTTTAAAGCAATTACTTTCTCTTTAAATATCTGTTTTCCCCAGCTAATTGTTCCATTGTTAAAATGGAACTTCCCAGTTTTATTTAGTAATGGATGTTGTGGATATTCTTTCACACTTTCTATCATTGCTAAAAAATAATTTCTACCACCTACTACATCCATACATTTTACCACTAGTTTTTGAATTTCTAGTTTTTCATCATGCGATAAATTATTAAATTTCATTTTTTGCCCTAACCATTCATCGAAATTAAAAATTCGGCGTTTGATTTTGTTTCTTTCATTTTTTTGTATAAGAATTTTAAAGATTCTACTTCATCCATCTCTGCCATAGCATTTCTTAAAATCCATATTTTTTGTAGCTCATCTGGATGTAAAAGAAGTTCTTCTTTTCTTGTTCCTGATTTCACCACATCAACTGCTGGATAAACTCTTCTTTCTGCAGCTTTTCTACTTAAAACAACTTCACTATTTCCAGTTCCTTTAAACTCTTCAAAAATTACTTCATCCATTTTTGAACCAGTTTCTACTAAGGTTGTAGCAATAATTGTTAAACTACCACCCTCTTCTATATTTCTAGCAGCTCCAAAAAATCTTTTTGGTTTGTGTAATGCATTTGCATCAACCCCACCACTTAATACTTTTCCTGAACTTGGAGTTACCGTATTATAAGCACGAGCAAGTCTAGTAATAGAATCAAGTAAAATCACTACATCTTTACCCATTTCAACTTCTCTTTTTGCTTTATTTATAACCATCTCAGCTACTTTAATATGATTAGCAGCAGGTAAGTCAAAAGTAGAACTATAAACTTCACCTTTAACACTTCTTTGCATATCAGTAACCTCTTCAGGTCTTTCATCAATCAATAAAACCATAAGTGTAGCATCTGGATTATTTATACTAATTCCATGTGCAATCTCTTTTAATAATTCTGTTTTACCAGACTTTGGTTGTGCAACAATAAGTCCTCTTTGCCCTTTACCCATAGGTGCAAACATATCCATTACTCTACCTGTTAACTTTGCAGGATCATATTCAAATTGAAATTTTTCTGTAGAATATAACGGAGTTAAGTTATCAAATAATGGTCTATTTTTTGATTCATTTACAGGTAAATAATTAATCGCTTCAATTTTTAATAAAGCATAATATTTTTCACTCTCTTTAGATGGTGGTCTCACTTGTCCAGATACAATATCTCCACTTCTTAAAGCAAATCTTTTTATTTGTGTAGCACTAACGTAACTATCACTGTAAGAATCACTAAATTTTCCATCAAATGGTCTTAAAAAACCAAATCCTGCTTCTTTTATGTCTAAAATTCCTGTAAAAAGAATATATCCACCTGCAACAGTTTGAGCTTCTAATATAGCAAAAATCAGATCTTGTCTTTGCATCTCTTGAGGATTTTCAATATTTGCTTCTTTACCAGCTTCAATAAGTTCTAAAGTATTTTTTCCTCTTAATTGGTCAATTGTAATCCCTTTAACAGGTACATGTGTTCGAGATTTTTTACTGTTTGGATTTGTATTTTTTTTAGGAGATTTTTTTAGAGGTGTTGAAGTTTCAGAATTATTAGTTTCTGCTTGTTGTGTTTCTTCCATTATAGTTAGATTGCCTTTTGTTGATTTATTTTGAATAGTTTATAGCTATTATATCATAAATTTTTTAAAAATTGACAAAGTAGTATTTTATTTATCCAACAAGAATATTATTTATGATAAGATTACTCAGAGATTAACAGAAAAGTATTAAATGATAGAATTACAAAATATTACCAAAAACTATAACATATCAAACGCAGAAAGCATTCTTGCTTTAAATAATATTAGTCTCACTTTTAAAGAAGGTGAACTTATTATTTTAAAAGGAGCAAGTGGAAGTGGGAAAAGTACCATTTTATCACTCATTGCAGGTTTACAAAAACCAACATCTGGAGAAGTTATCGTTGACAAAAAAAGAATTTCAAAACTCACAGATGACTTTTCATCTTTATATCGCAGAGAAAATATAGGATTCGTATTTCAAAAATATAATCTTATTCCAAACTTGAGTGTTAAAGAAAATATTATCCTCCCTTTAATACCGAATAATATAGATGAAAATTTACTACAAACAAAACTTAATAAAATTATGGAAAAATTTAATATTGAACACAAAGAAAATATTTTAGTTAAAAACCTTTCAGGTGGAGAGCAACAGCGAGTTGCAATAGCAAGAGCACATATCAATAATCCTAAAATCATATTAGCTGATGAACCAACTGCAAATTTGGATAAAGTTTTATCTGAAAACTTTATCTCTATTTTAAGAGAACTGAAAAACTCAAATAAAACTATTATTATAGCTACCCATGATCCTATCTTTTTTAATTTAGATATTGTTGATAAAACTATTAACATTCAAAATGGGCAGATTCTCTTATGTTCTTAACTCCAGAGATTTTAACACTACAAATTGTCAATTTTATTTTTTTTAGTTTTGCTACCATTGCATTTTTTTTAAGTACAAAAATTTTTCTTAAATGGGATTCAACATCTTCCACACAACAGCAATATAAACTTGAAAAACAAAGTTACTTAGCCTCTATTATTATTAAATATATACTACTATTCAAAATACCACTTTTTATTTTTTTTATATTTACACTTGATAAATTATCAAATATTATAACAGGAGCGATGTGTGCTGCTGGTATAGTAGATGCAACTGATTATGGAAGCTTCTTAGTTATTATTAAAGTAATTAATCTCTACTTATTTGGTTTTTGGCTTATTTTACATGCAAAAGATATAGAAAAAGAAACTTTACCTTATACAAAATATAAATTTGGTCTTTTTTTATTCATTTATATTATTTTTACTTTTGAAATTTTTATTGAACTCATTATGTTTAACGCAATTGATATACAACAAATTGTACTATGTTGTGGAACTTTATTCTCTGCATCTAGTACATCTTTTATCTCACTAATATTTGATATCAATCCTCTAATAGTTATCTCTATATTTTATCTTAATTTCTTTTTTATAGTATTATTTAAAATATTAAATCAAAAAGAATTATTTGCATTAAGTAATCTTTTATTTATACTTACATCTATAGTAAGTTTGATTGTTTTTTTTGGTACTTATATTTATGAACTACCAACACATCATTGCCCTTTTTGTTTTTTACAAAAAGAATATAACTATATAGGATATGCCATTTATATACTGCTATTTATTGGTACATTTAATGGAATTGTTTCTGGATTTATAAAAAATAATCATAAAAGTATGAAGAACTCTTTATTATTTAACTTCTTATATTTGTTAGTAGTAAGTGCCTATCCATTAATTTACTTTTTAAACAATGGAGTATGGCTTTAATCTATTAAATTAATGGATTATTTTTTTTTAGACTTTGAAGAAAAACCAGCACCCTCTTTTGTTTTTGCCTGTAAGTCAAGTGTTTCTATTAGAGTTCTATAGTCTATTTCATTAGAATTCATATGAGCAAAACATTTAGCTACTACTGCAATTGCATTTGGTACTTCTTCTTTTTTTTTATAAGATTGAAGATTTTTTTCACTTACTTTAATCAGCTTGCTAAACTTTGGTAAACTTATATCTGCATCTAATAATAACTTTTTAAACTCTACGAATGTCATCTTCTCTCTTTTTTCTACCTATTAGATAGTTAATGTTTGAAATTATACCATATTTTATTACCATTAGTCATAATTTAGTTTAATTTAAGATTATTGAATGTACAATGCCTATAATTTATTACTATTAGTAATATTAAATTAACTTAAAGGGTCTAAAAATGGCAAAAGAATTAAAAAAGAAAGTGAACAAAAAAGTTGCTAAAAAATTAGCTAAGAAAAAATTAGCTAAAAAAGCTTTAAAAAAGAAAGTTGCAAAAAAAATTGCTAAGAAAAAAATTGCAAAAAAAGCCTTAAAGAAAAAAGTTGCAAAGAAAGCAGCTAAGAAAAAAGCATCAAAGAAAAAATAGTTTTTACTATCTAATTATAAAAAGGGGGATGAATTAATATTCATCCCCCTTTTTTATTATATGAAATAAACTTTTTTTTTACTATAATAAAAAAAATAAAATAAAGAATACTAATGAAAAATAAAATTATAGAATTAAAACAAGAAATTTCAAAACAAGTAATCGGTCAAAAACATATGATAGATGCACTTTTAATAGGTTTATTTACAAATGGTCATATCTTACTTGAAGGTGTACCAGGACTTGCAAAAACAACAACAATAAATGCTATATCAAAGTCTTTAAACCTTGAGTTTAAAAGAGTTCAATTCACCCCTGATTTACTTCCATCTGATATTGTTGGAGCACAGATTTATGATATGAAAAATGGTGACTTTAAAATTAAAAAAGGTCCAATTTTTACAAATTTACTCTTAGCTGATGAGATAAATCGAGCTCCTGCAAAAGTACAATCTGCACTTTTAGAAGTGATGCAAGAAAAACAAGTAACTTTAGGTGAAACAACATATAAAATGGATACACCATTTTTAGTTTTAGCAACTCAAAATCCAGTTGAACAGGAGGGTGCATACAACCTACCTGAAGCACAACTAGATAGATTTATGTTTAAAATAGTTGTAGGATACAATACAAAAGAGGAAGAGTATGAGATAGCATCAAAAGCAGCTTTTTCAACATTTGAATCAATTAATAACATACTAGATAAAAATGATATAGAAATTATAAAAGAGAAAGTTAAAGATATACATATAGACAAAGAACTAGAAGAGTATATTGTAAATATTATTTTTGCAACAAGAGAACCAGAAAACTATGGACTTGAAGAGATTAAAGATTATATTGAATTTGGAGCAAGTCCAAGAGCAACGATAGATATGTTTAAAGCAGTCAAAGCAAGAGCTTATTTACGAGGAAATGATTTTGTTAGTCCACTTGATATTACTTTGTGTGTTAAAGATGTACTAAGACATAGAATCATTTTAAGCTATGAAGCGATGGTACAAGATATTACTACAGATGACATTATCCAAAAAGTACTTGAAAAGGTTATTGTTCCTTAAATTTAGAGTAATGAAAGAAAAAAAGTAATTGGGTATACAATAACATTAAAATATCTTAATGTAAATGAATAATTAATATCCATAGGTACAAGAGGTGTGATATCTTCATCATCTTGTATTTTCTTCATTAAATACAAACGAAAAGATATATCTGTAAATTTAAGTACTATTATACTACTCATTAAAAAACCATAATTATTAAATTTCATTGCTAAATATATTGAAAAAAAGAATGTTGGATTTAAAATAAAAAATAAAAATATATTTTTTTCATAAACTTTATAATTGTTTTTTATTACACCATAAAACGTATCAGCTTTTTGCCAATTCGATTCGAAGAGTTCTAATGAGATAAAAAATATGATTAATATAAAAAGTGTAGTCAAAGTTATTATTTTGTGAGATAAAGTAGAGTAAAACTCTACTTTATAATTTAGTTATTTACAGAAAATGTAACTTTTTTATTTCTGTATAAACCTGTTCCAACTGGTATTGTTCTACCAATAACAACATTTTCTTTAAGATCTGTTAATAGATCCATTTTAGAACTAATGGCAGCTTCTGTTAAAACTTTTGTAGTTTCTTGGAATGAAGCAGATGATATAATACTATCAGATGTAACAGCAGCTCTTGTAATACCAAGTAAAACTGGTTCTGCAAGTGCTGGCTCTCCACCCATTTTAACAATTTTTTCATTTTCTGCTAAGAATCTTCTTTTAGAGATCATATCACCAACAACAAACTTAGTATTTCCTCCATCAATGATACTTACTTGTCTTAACATTTGAGATAAAATAACCTCAATATGTTTATCAGCAATGTTAACACCTTGTCCTCGATATACACCTTGAACTTCAGAAACAATAAATTCATTTAAAGCTTTTGCACCTAAAATTTTAAGAATATCATGAGAAGCAATTTGACCATCTGTTAATTTCTCACCAGCATGTACAAATTCACCTTCTCTTACTAGAATTGCTCTATCTTTTTGAATTAAGAACTCATCTTTATTACCAACATTATCAGTAATGATTAATCTTTGTTTATTTCTTAATGCTTTACCAAAACTAACAACACCATCAAAAGTAGCAAGTACTGCTATATTTTTAGGACGACGTGCTTCAAATAATTCAGAAACTCTTGGAAGACCTCCAGTAATATCTGATGATTTAGAAACAGCTTTAGGTGTTTTACCAATGATATCTGCAATTGCAACTTTATCACCTTCGGCTACAAACAATGATGTTTTAGGTTCAAGAACATATCTTGAAACCACTTCACCTTGATGTTTTATAACAATAGCAGGTTTATAGTTTGCAGGAATATACTCATTAACAACAAGTTTTGAAGTTCCTGTTAATTCATCATATGCTTCATTTACAGTTATACCAGAGATGATATCTTCAAATACAACATCACCCTCTTCTTGTGCAATAGTAGGGTTTGCATATGGATCCCATTCTGCTATTACTACGTGCGCTTCATCTTGAGGTTTTGCAATTATACTTGTAGCATCTACTTCACTATTATCATCAGCAACTATTACAGACTCTCTTGAGATATAATGTCTAGAAGCTTCTCTATCTTCAGCATCAACGATAACTGCAAATAAACCTTTTCTATCAATAACATCACCAGCTTTAATATCAGTAATTCTATCTAAATAATCACCTCTTAATTTAAAGTATTTAACTACACCTATTTCACCTGCACTAATTGTTCTAGTAACCGGTGCTCCATCATTTACTTTTAATGTAGATGCATAAGGGATTCTTGATGGTACATTCCATCCATCTTTAATAACTTCAACAATTGAATCAAATTCGTTTACTTGATCTCCATCATTGTATGGAAGATAAAGTTTACCCTCAATTTTACCACTTACACCTGCAAGTTCATTTGGTTTTGCGATATCGTGTTTTCTGAAATAGTATTTTTTAGTATCATTAGCACTAACAACAGAAACAATAACCTCTTCGTGAGTTGTTTCCATTTTAAATGTACCATCAAATGGTGCATTCATTTTAGGCTCTACTAATAAAATACCTGCATTTCTTCTGTTTGCAATAATTTGCTCACCTTTTTTATTTTCATAAGTTTTAATATTATAATATCTTACAAAACCTTCTTTTGTAGCTTTTAACTCTTTTTCTGCTTGAGTCGCACTAGCTGTCCCACCAACGTGGAAAGTTCTTAGTGTAAGCTGAGTACCTGGCTCACCAATAGATTGAGCAGCAAGTACACCTACTGCTTCACCTGGATTTGCTTTTCTTTGCTCACCAAGGTTAAGTCCATAACATTTTGCACATAAAGTATTTGGTGCTTTACAAGTTAAAGGTGTTCTAATTACAACTGATTTAACACCAGCTTCCGATACAATTTTTGCATCTTCTTCAGTAATTAGTGTTCCCTCTTGGAATAAAATTTCGTTAGAAATTGGATCAACAATATCTGCAGCAATAACTCGACCTGTGATTCTCTCTTCTAAACCTTCAATTAACTCATTACCATCAACGATATCAGTAATTTCTATACCTTCATGAGTACCACAATCTTCTAAGTCAATTCTTACATTTTGAGATACATCAATAAGTTTTCTTGTTAAATATCCAGCATTCGCGGTTTTTAAAGCTGTATCCGCAAGACCTTTTCTTGCACCGTGAGTAGAAATAAAGTACTCAAGTACATTTAGACCTTCACGGAAGTTAGAAAGAATTGGTGTTTCAATAATTGAACCATCAGGTTTAGCCATAAGACCCCTCATACCTGCAAGCTGTCTAATCTGAGCTGAACTACCTCTAGCCCCTGAATCTGCCATCATATAAATAGAATTGAATCCATCTTTATCAGATTGAACTAAATCCATCATTTCTGATCCAAGTTTATTATTAAGCACTGTCCAAATATCAATAATTTTATTATATCTTTCTTGCTCAGTTAATAAACCTTGGTTAAATTGTTTTTGCACTTCAATCACTTCTTTTTTAGAAACAGAAACTAACCCTGCTTTTGAATCTGGAATTCTAATATCATCTATTGAGATAGAGATTCCTGCTGATGTCGCATATTTAAAACCAAGATTTTTTAAATTATCTAAGAACTTAGGTGTAACTTCATATCCACCATGTTTATAAATATAATCTACTAAATTACCAATATCTTTTTTCTTTAAAATCTTATTCCAGTAATCTAAAGGTACAAAATCTGGTAAAATATCATGAATAATTAATCTACCTGCAGTAGTGTTGATTAACTGACCATCAATTACTGTTCTAATTTTTGCATGAATGTCAACTTTTCCTAACTCTAATGCCATTAAAACTTCATTTAGATTTGCATATAATTTATGCTCACCTTTTACTCCGTTTTTTTCTAAAGAAACATAGTAAATACCAAGAATCATATCTTGAGAAGGTACTGCAATAGCACGTCCTGAAGCTGGTAAAAGAATATTCATTGAACTCATCATAAGAACTTTTGCTTCAGCAATAGCTTCTTGTGATAATGGTACGTGAACAGCCATCTGATCCCCATCAAAATCGGCATTAAATGCAGAACAAACTAATGGATGTAACTGGATAGCTTTACCATCAATTAAAATAGGGTGAAACGCTTGGATTGAAAGTTTATGCAGAGTTGGAGCTCTGTTTAGTAAAACTGGATAATCTTCAACAATTTCAGCTAGACATTCCCATACTTCATTTGTTTCTGCTTCAATTAATCTTTTTGCAGATTTTAAAGTAGTAGAGTATCCTCTCTCTTCAAGTTTTGCCATTAAATGTGGTTTAAATAACTCTAAAGCCATTTTCTTAGGAATACCACATTGGTCCATATTTAATGTAGGTCCAACAACAATTACAGAACGACCAGAGAAGTCAACCCTTTTACCAAGTAAGTTTTGTCTAAATCGTCCTTGTTTCCCTTTAATAATTTCAGATAATGATTTAAGAGGTCTTTTATTTGCACCTTTTACTGCATTTGCTGTTTTAGCATTATCAAATAAAGCATCAACAGCTTCTTGAAGCATTCTCATCTCATTTCTGATAATGATTTCAGGAGCATCAAGTTCTGTTAATCTTTTAAGTCTATTATTTCTGTTGATAACTCTTCTATATAAATCATTTACATCAGATACAGCAAATTTACCACCATCTAGAGCAACAAGAGGTCTTAAATCTGGTGGAAGAACTGGTAAAACTGTTAACATCATCCACTCAGGTCTATTTCCAGAGTTAATAAAGTTTTCTACAACTTTTAACCTTTTTACCAAAGTTTTCTTTTTAGCTTCTGATTTTGTTGCACCCATATCATCTTTTAAAGAGTGTAATAGTTCAACTAAATCTAAACCTTTTAATAAGTCTTGAACAATTTGCCCACCCATGTTTGCTTCGAAACCAGTATGTTCA
>Ga0193960_1000933_pt1 | contig 11913 bp, 8 predicted proteins | sample FB_3_MG_FD_140338 | JGI IMG/M metagenome (GOLD analysis project Ga0193960, IMG submission 140338) | Microbial mat bacterial communities from the Broadkill River, Lewes, Delaware, United States - FB_3_MG | ecosystem: Environmental > Aquatic > Freshwater > River > Microbial mats | place: USA...
AAAACCACAAGCGGATCGCTTGTGGGAGAGAGCCGCATCGTCTGGCCAAATTCCAAATGAGCCTGAACGACTGGGTCGCGGGGCGCGGGGGCAGCTGCCTTTGTGAGGGGTGTTGCGGGGGCATTGGGTTCTTCTGCCTGACCCTCAGGGGCGGTGATGTAATCGCTCAGGCCGAAAAAGCGCTGGGCGCTGGCCAGGCTGGCGCGGCTTTGACTGGACAGTCTGTTCTGCAGGCCGCCAAACTGGACATGTTCAAAGACCTGCATCGCTGCCAGTGAATCGTTGGCCAGATCGACCTCAGTCAGTATCAGCTCAATTTGGTCCGCCATGTCATCCCGTGTGAGTTGCAGGCGAGGACAGGCAGCAGAACCATCTTCGTGCAAAAGACCCAGATCCAGGGCCTCGCTCTCCGAGCGGCCTTCCCAAACGCGGCCAGGTAGCAAGACAATAATATCGGTGAAACCGGGCGCGCGGTCTTGACCGCCTTTTTTCTGGCTCTGCGGATAGAGAATGACTTTTGGTGGCGAAAGCTCCCCTGGCAGGTCCAGCGTCAGGGTGTCCGCCTTGGGCAGATTGTTCAATCGGGCGCGGAGCTCCAATCGGTTGCTGAGACAAAGCTGACCCTTGTCCAGTAGAGCCTGGTTGCTGCGGCTCAATGCTCCCAGGGCAAGTTTTGGATTGGCACTATCGCCAAAATCTACATCTCCAGCAGCGATTCCACCCTGATAACTTACAAAACTGATCTTATCGAGGTTTGGATAGGGACGACCAAACAGGTTGCGGCCAAAGCTGAAAACCTTCTTTCCATCCAGTGCGACGGTCACATGTGGTGGTGCGAAGGTAATAGTGACCTCAACCCCTGTTTTGGGCAGCGGGTGCTTTTTTGCCTTTTCTGCAGACCATTGCTCACCCATGCGCCTATTGCAGACACAGAGCCCTTCTTCTTGGCGAAGCGACAAATGAAACAGGATGTTTTCCTGGTCGCGATCAAAAAACGAGATATTGGCATAGGGATATTGCGAGAACCTCGCCGTATAGCGAAACACTGTGGTATCTTGAACTAGGAACGACTGCATTACGATTTCCATATGCCTGACTAGTGTTTTATTGTCGCCTGCCACCGGTGAGGAGGGCAGGCTAGGAGCTGCGACGAAGTCGGGCTTCAACGCTGAGCAGGGTTGCGATCCGTCGCCCCTCCCCCGGGTCTAGTGGTGTTTGCTCTCGGGTCAACCCTCGGCGTAGGGCTGCCCAGGTGGCTGAAGCAGACAATAGGGCCAATTTAAATGTCCGAAAGGGAGGAGAAATCTGGGCTATCCGCAGACGCAGGGCGCGGCCAAAGAGGCGCCGCTGCCAGCCTTTGGGTAGTCTTTCTGCCAGATGTGGGGGCAGATTGCGGTTCAGTTGATCCAGAGAGCGCAGAAAGGGCCGGAACCCGCCGACGTCGTGATACTGGGCCAGTGCTTCGCTGGATTGATTGATATCACAGCCAGAATGTTGGAAGTAGGCTGATTGTTTTGCCAGCAAGGCTGCTTGCAGCGCCATAGTCCAGCCAGGTAAAGCACCGTTTCCAAATTGAAGGCCTGTTTCAATTAGAAAAGCCCGCCGATAGAGCTTTGGAGAAATCTGACCGTCCAACGCGAGGGCGGCTTCAGGAGCGAAGGCAAAAGCTGCGGTAGCCAAACTGTCCAGAGACACCGTTTCATCCTGATAGAACGAGGAGTGATAGTCTTCCCCCTCCAACCCCTGGCGAAAGACAGAGACGGCAAAATCAGCCTGAGCGAGGTGTAGCCCGTCCACCCAGTCATGCAGTGCCATCTCCGTCAGGATATCGCCAGCCACGAGAAAATTCACATAGACACCCTGTGCGGCTTTGAGGCCGATATTACAGGCTGGGCCGAGTTCCGTTTCGCTATGGCGCAGGGTGCGGGCCTCGGAGTGGTGGCGTTCTGCGATGGCCTGGGCCTCGGCAAAGGCCGCGTCTGAATTGCACAGAATCAGGATCTCGCGCCCTGGTGCGCCTTGCCGGGCAAGCGATTGCAGGCTCTGCCGCAGCAGGCTGGCATCTTTTCCGCCCCAGGGGATAATCACGCTCAGCGGGAGCGTGCCGTCGATTTCCAACCCCCAGGCGCGGGAGATGTGCGGATCCCAATCGGGGGAGTAGGTGAGATGATGCTTGTCCAGATAGGCCGCGCAGGCGCTGGCATAACGTGCCCGGCGTTCGCGATTGCGCAGGGCGGTGCTGCGTTCAAACAGAAGGCGGCTGGCGATTTTTTCAAAGGCGGCATCTGCCCCTGGGCGTTTGCTGGTTTTCATCAAATGTTTGATGCGGTCCAGAACGGCGAACTGTTCAAACACGCGATCACTGTCTTGGCCAGTGATCTGGCCTTCCCGTGCGCGTGTTTGCAAGTAGAGCGGCGCTTCGATGTGCAGCAGGTGGTCGGTTCGGGTCAGGGCTTGGTAGTAAAATTCATGATCCTCAAACCAGGTGCCTTCTGGGAACCGCAGGCCTTCAATCAGGCTGCGGCGATAGAGCTTGTTCCAGGCAGATGGAAAGTGTTGGATAGCGTCTTCCCAGTTCAACTGTGGATAGCGCCTTACCTGACCAGAGCTGTGCTGTGCGGCGCTTGCGTGGATCGCAGAATGGTCAATGGCTTGATCATTGGGAAAGCAAAAGCGGATGCCGCAAGACACCCAGTCGGCTCCTGTTGTCTCCAACGCTTGCCACAGGCGAAACAGATAGTCAGGTGCGAGCCTGTCATCGCTGTCGAGAAAGGCAATGAAGGCACCTTGGGCTGAATCAAGCCCTGTATTTCGGGCACCCGACAGGCCCTTGTTTTGTTGTTTGATCAGGTGAAACCTTGGGTCAGCCCCGATCACGCTCTGGGCAATGGCAGCGCTATCGTCTGTTGATCCGTCGTCAATCACCAGGGCTTCAAAATCATTCAGTGTCTGTGCCTGAAGGCTGCGCAGGCAATCCGCCACATGGTCGCCCACATTAAACACGGGAATGATGACCGAGATGAGTGGCCGTGGTTCGGGCTGGGGCATTCGGAAAAACAACTTTTACAAATAGGGTCTGCGCGTGAGGGTTGATACATCACAAAGGCCCGTGCTGTCACCAATCCTCTTTGCGCAATCAGAGGTCGGAGAGGGTTGTCCCAGCTCTTCTATGAGGCGGCGATGGCGCAATTTCACGCTTTATCCGACGCCTTGTGCCCGCTCTCTGTGCTGGTCATATTAAACGGAAGAGAAGGGGCGGGCATGACCGAGCAACTGTTCTATGTTTTTGGCGGAATTGGCATGTTCCTCATGGGGATGAAGGTGATGACCTCTGCCCTTCGCGAAGCTGCCGGCAGCCGACTTCAGGCGGTCTTGACCAGATTTACCACAACACCTTTTTCTGGGGTGATATCCGGGGGGCTGACAACCGCAGCAATTCAGTCGTCCAGCGCGACCACGGTGATGACCGTTGGCTTTGTCGGGGCAGGGTTGTTGACGATGCCTCAGGCGCTTGGGGTCATTTATGGTGCCAATATTGGCACAACGGCGACGGGCTGGCTCGTGAGCCTGCTGGGTTTTAAGTTGAAACTGGGCACAGTGGCCATGGCCTTGCTGTTTCCAGCCAGCCTGTTGGATCTATTGGCGCGTGGTGGCTGGGCACGGGCTGGGCGCATGGTGGCGGGGCTTTGCCTATTGCTCATTGGGTTGGACCTGATGCAGGCAGGTATGAAAGATGTCAGCGGGTTCCTGCATCCTGATATGCTGCCCTCCGGGACCCTTTGGGGACTGCTGGTCCTTGCGGCTCTGGGCGCTGGGCTAACGGTGATTATGCAAAGCTCTTCGGCGGCTATGGCGCTGGCGCTGGTGATGATCCAAAGCGGGGCCATCAGCCTGACGCAGGCCATGGCCATTGTGGCGGGGATGAATATCGGCACCACCTGTACGGCGCTTTTGGCTTCCCTGGGGGGCTCGTTGCCGATGCGTCAGACCGCTGTGGCCAATATTTTGTTCAATATTGCGACCAGCTTGATGGTGGTGCCTGTCTTGCTGTTCGGGGTTGGTGCGCTTCAGCAGGTCGCTGACCGAACCGATGCGATGACGGCGATTTTGGTGTTTCATACTGGCTTCAACCTCGTTGGAGCGATGGTGTTCGTGCCTATTACAGCGCGGTTTGCCAAGTTCATCGGCTGGCTTTTGCCAGAGGCGCCAAGGCAGACAGTGGTGGATTTGGACCGGGCCTTGCTCTCGGATCCCGATATGGCGCTTTTGTCAGTGCAAAGCGCACTAGAGGTCCTTAAAAATCGGGCCTATGCGGCCATGGCCGCAGCTCTGCAGGAACCCGCGGATTATCGCGGCATTGCGGCACTTGGCCCCTGTCACGCCGGGTTGGCCGAGGTGGAAGCGTTCCTGGCTGATATTCGCCTGACTTCGGACCACGAAAAGCAAGAAGCGGCACTTTCGGCGCTGCTGCACCAGACGGATCATCTGGTGCGGTTGCTGGACCGTTTGACCCAGACAGGGCGGATTGCGGTACTGACCGAAGATTCTCTGTTGCGACGTCCTGCCTTGATCACTGGTGCGGCGCTGCAGTGGCTTACTGTGGCGGCGCCTTCTAATAGCGCGGGGCAAGCCCGGTTGCAGCGCATTTCGGGCTTGGTCAATCAGCGCAAAGATCGCCATCGCCGCGCGCTTTTATTGGGCGAGCACGCAGGGCTCTATGATCTGAGTGAGGTTTTTGCACATACAGATGCCATGCGCTGGCTGAGCCGCAGTCTACATCACCTTGAGAGACTGGAGCATTATCGCCATGTGGTCGACACCTTGTTACCTGTGGCCAGAACGGTGCCTGATTAACCTGGTTCTCAAAAAGAAAAGAGGACGTCTCCGCCCTCTTTTCCCATGTTTCCCATGTCCTAGATCCCGTAAAAGGGAGAGCCTAGGCAGTCTGCGTTACAGGCTGGCCTGCAGGGCTGCGACAACAGCGTCGCCCATTTCGCTGGTCGAAATCGGATCAACACCGTCTTCGCCCAGCAGATCTGCAGTGCGGGCTCCGTCCGAGAGCACTGTTTCGATGGCTTTTTCCAGACGGTCGGCCTCGGCCCCCATGTCAAAGCTGTAGCGCAGCGCCATGGCAAAGCTGAGAATACAGGCGATTGGGTTTGCCTTGCCCTGACCGGCGATGTCTGGGGCGGAGCCGTGCACCGGTTCGTACATTGCCTTAGGACGGCCATTGGCCATTGGCGCGCCGAGGCTGGCAGAGGGCAACATGCCCAAGCTGCCGGTCAGCATAGCGGCGCAATCTGACAGGATGTCGCCAAACAGGTTGTCGGTCAGGATGACGTCGAATTGTTTTGGCGCCCGTACCAGCTGCATAGCGCCGTTGTCGGCATACATGTGGGACAGCTCTACCTCTGGGTAGTCCTTGCCCACACGGGTGGCTACTTCGCGCCACAGGATGCCGCTCTCCATCACATTGGCCTTCTCCATCGAGCAGACCTTTTTGTTGCGACGCATCGCCAGTTCAAAGGCGGACCGGGCTGCGCGTTCGATCTCAGACTCGGTGTAGCGTTGGGTGTTGATGCCAACGCGCTCGTTGCCTTCTTCAAAGATGCCGCGGGGCTCGCCGAAATAGACGCCTGAGGTCAGCTCGCGCAGGATCATGATGTCCAGACCGGCTACGATGTCATGCTTGAGCGAGGAGAAATCCGCCAGGGCGTCAAAGCACTGGGCTGGACGCAGGTTGGCATAGAGATCCATTTCTTTGCGCAGACGCAGCAACCCGCGCTCAGGCTTGACCGAGAAGTCCAGATCATCATAGGCCGGACCACCCACGGCGCCGAGCAGAACCGCGTCCACCTCTTGCGCTTTGGCCATGGTCTCATCCGCGAGTGGCACGCCGTGCTTGTCATAGGCGGCGCCGCCGACCAGATCTTCGCTCACATCGAACTGAATGTTGCGGGCCTCACCGAACCAGGTGATGACTTTACGAACCTCGGTCATGACCTCGGGGCCGATACCGTCGCCGGGCAGAATCAGAATCGATGGATTGGACATATGTGCCTCCTAAAAACAGTTGAAAAGGGCCTACCCTTATGGGGGCGCAGGGTCAACAACAGGCCCTGATTTCAAAGGGGGTCAGGGTGATTTACCAGCCGTTTTGAGGGCTTTTGCCAAGAGAGACCAAACCCGTCGGATACGCGGTGTTTCCCGCATAGCGCTATGGGCGGTCAACCAGATCGGTAGGGCGGGGATCTCAACGCCTAGATCCAGCTCTGCAACGCAGTCATCCGCACGGGCGACACCGCTTTGGCAAAAGCCGATTCCGCAGCCTGCCCGCACCAGTTGCCAATAGGTCGTTTGATTGTCGCAACGCATGGCAAAGGCGCTGCGATCCACCTGCCAGCCCATCTGGCGCATTGTGTTCAGGATCAAATCGTTATTGTCATATCCAACCAGGTCATGTTGCCATAGCTCCTCGCTGGTGCTGGGCCGTCCACGACGTGCCAGGTAGGATTTTGCGGCAAAGATCCCAAGGGGCAGATCTGCGATATGCTGGGTGATCACATCCAGCTGCGTTGGGCGATACATGCGCAGGGCGATATCGGCGGCGCGAAAGAGCAGGTTCTCGCTCTCATCTGTCGGCACCAGTTCCAGCTCAATTCCTGGCTCTTCCCGGCGTATATCTGCTAGGATAGGTGGCAGCAGGTGATGCGCCGCAAAGACGCTGGCGGTGATACGCACGGTGCCTGCGAGCTCTTCAGACTGGCCTGCGGCCTGCAGTGACAGCCGGTACATCTGCGCTTGCATTTCCCGCGCCATCGGCAAAAGGGCAGTCCCGGCTTGCGACAGTTGAAGCCCCCGAGGGTGGCGCTCAAACAGGCGCTGATTTAAATCGGCCTCAAGGCTTTGAATGTGGCGGCCAAGGGTGGGCTGGCTGCGAGACAGCTGCCGTGCCGCCGCCGATAGAGAGCCGCAGTCCGCCACAGCAAGGAAACTCTGAATCAGAGACCAGTCGGTGCGTGTTGTCTTTTCCATTCAATAATGAATGGCAGATCAAAATAATTTGGCAATGCCATATTTGTTTCGAATGGAGGAGCATGGGGCAGATCTTAAGAACAGGAGAAGACGTGATGACACAGACAGCTCTCATACTCGGGGCCTCTGGCCGGTTTGGCAGAGCGGCAGCTAAGGCTTTTGAACAGGCGGGTTGGCAGGTGGAGCGTTTCCGGCGGGGACAGGACAATCTTACTCAGGCCTGCGCAGGGGTTGATGTGATTGTGAATGGTTGGAACCCGCTCTACCCTGATTGGGCCGCGCAGGTGCCAAGGCTGCATCGGCAGGTGATCCAGGCGGCAGAGGTTGCTGGTGCAACCATCATTTTGCCAGGCAATGTCTACGTTTTTGGCCCAACCACGCCTGCCCCCTGGTCGCAGCAAAGCGCCCATGCAGCGCAGAACTCCTTGGGGCGGATCCGCATTGAGATGGAAGCGGCCTACCGCGCCTCCTCTGCGCGGGTGATTTTGTTGCGGGCAGGAGACTTTCTCGATACCGAGGCCTCGGGAAACTGGTTTGACGCGATGATCACCGCCAAGCTGAACAAGGGGAAGTTCGTCTATCCGGGGCGGTGGGATATTCCTCATGCCTGGGCCTATCTGCCGGATGTTGCGCGTGCAGCAGTGGAGCTGGCAGAAAAGCGCGTTGACCTGCCGCGGTTTCTGGATGTGCCCTATACGGGTTACACTCTTTCGGGGCAGGAGCTGTTGGCAGCATTGAATGCAAATTTGTCCCGTCCTGCGAGGCTGAGCGAGATGTCCTGGCTGCCTTTGCAGCTTGCCCGTCCGTTTTGGCCGCTCGGACGTTGCCTGTTGGAGATGCGCTATCTATGGAATACACCGCATAGCCTGAACGGAGATCTGTTTCATGAGCTTTTGCCGAGGTTTCAAGCGACGCCGCTTGCGCAAGCACTGCCGCATTGCCTACCCCAGGAGTTGTTGGTCAGTCAGCCGGGTGCGGTGCGCCAGGATGCCATAGCTTAGTCCAAAACGAGATCGACCCAGACCAGCCTGTGACGGCTGGCATGGGCCGCCGGAGAGCTGTCGCTGTCAGGCCAGACCACCCCCGCAGCGGCCACCCGCCAATCCTGTGAGGGCAACAGGTAGTCCACCCGCATGCGACGCCCTTCTCCCCAATCTACGGTCGCAGTGTTGGCCTGCGCTGAGTTGGGGAGGGGGTCCTGCAGCCTGCGGTCTTGTAGCAGCTGGGCGATGCTATCGCGCCGGCCATCGCCCTGATTTGGGTCCAGATTTGCACCGCCGACAATCACAAATCTGCGGGTCGGAGGGGGCGCAAGCTCTACCGGTAGCAAGCCGTCAAGAAAGACCTGCCAAAGCCGGATTTCATCTGCATTGCGCAGCCCGTTGCGATCCTCAGCCCCGTCAAACAGCGGGGGAGCAGCCTGAAAACATAGCAGGGTCAATCGCTGGCCATTTGCCAGCATGATCGGCAATACCCAATGGGCAGTAGAGGAGAGGCGCTGGATTGCCTGTGCCTGGGGGGAGGGGAAGGGGCTGCCGTCAGGATGTTGGGGGAGCGTCGCCCCGGGGATTTCGCGCCACAAGAGTGCTGAAAGATCCTGCATTTCATCCAGCACCAGAGGCGAGCGCGACAACACTGCCAGGCCAGCGCGACCCGTGTAGTCGCCATAGCCCTGTGAATCTCCGGGACCGCCCAAGCGACCGTCACCATCCAGATCCAGCTCCGTAGCCAGGCCCGCATTGGGCTGGCTGGCAAAGAGATGAGGATAGGGTGATCCAGCCTGGGCCAGGCGTTGTGTTAGGGCCTTTAGAGCTTGATTATTGTAATCCCAGTCGATGCCCTGCAGCAGCAGAATATCGGGGTTAGCTTCCGCAATCACGGCAATCACCGCAGCAATCTGTTTGTCTTCGCCACGTTCAATATCGCGCAGCAACAGGCCCGGCCCCTTGCGGGAGAGTTCGGTATTGAAGGTGGCAATACGCAGGGTTTCGGCCTGGGGGAGGCGCGGTAGCGCGACAAAGGGGATCAGCAGAGTGAGATATGGCAAGATGGAGAGATATCTCCACATCGCCCAGAACATCAGACGGCCTGTAGGGCTTCTGCATGGGCATAAACCGCCCGTCTTTTTTGTGCGATCAAATCCGCGACCCGCAGCATGGCAAGGCCGCGCATAATCATGGAGGCCGGTACAAGGGCCCAGGCAGAAATCACCCAGACCAGCATGTGCGCAGAGGTGAGATGACTGATGTCGATAAGGCCAGACATGAGCTGGATAGTGGCGGGAATGGCAAAGGGCAGCAATACGCCGATTATGATGTTGATACGGCCGTCGCGTTGCAACCTGGTGACCACATCGCCGCCAGTGGTTGGGTCAAACAATGGCAGATTCACCCAGACATTAAAGGCCCCATTGGCGACAGGCCAATTGCCAACCCGAATGGCCAGGATAAAACCCAGGATTGCCAGGGCTGAGGCAACATAGGCGATGCCAGCGGCGCCGCGTGTCAGGTGGAGGCTCTCGCTGGGGGTGTCGAGCGGCAGCATCAAAACCGTCAATTGCACCGGGGAATAGGCAAAGTCTAAGGCCTCACCCAGCCGTATTCCCACCCCCTGTACCAGCGCAGTAAGCCCGGTTGGATCCAGAGAATGGCGCGTGAGAAGACTGAGCAGGCCGATGGTGACAAGGGCCGCAACAAACCGCATTCGGTTCAGCGGTGGCGCTTCGCGAAACTCAACAAAACTGGGATAGTTGGAGAAATACTCTGCAAAGGTCAAAGCTCCGCCAAGTATCGCCATTAGGGCGATAATCTCAGGGGATTCCGTGGCAGAAACTGGCAGTACCATCGACGGCATTGCAATGAGCAACGCAATCAACAAACCACGAGTTGCCGCGCCTGATATGCGAGCAAACACTGCTATTTTTCCCTTCAAACTGGACTGGACGGTACTTTGCCGTGCCCTTGTTCCAACTTGATGCACCCTGGATCGTCCAGAATGCGCGCCTCAATTTTGCCCCATTTGTGCATGGATTGGTTCATGGGCTCAAGTTTGCAATTGCGGAAATTTGATTTTCTTTAAGGAAGTCGTTCGGCCTGATGCGCGAATGCATCAATTTTGACCAAGCCAATCAGCAGCTTGCCTCGCGCCTACCAGATCTAGTGGTTGCGGGCTTCAGGCCCCCAATCGGACCCGCAATGTCGAGGTGCGCCGGGTGAATGTGTTCGAATGGGGCGAATTTGTGGCGAATTTGTCTTAATTTGCACATTATCTGGGATGCGCAGGCGACAGATTTTTTGTTTTGGCCCGCTGCCCAAGCAACAAAGCCGCCCCTGAATAACGGGAGCGGCTTTGTCTTTATCAATGAGTTGCGGCGCATCTAGACCTGCCAGAGCACGAAAGAGGTGCTGTTAGACCCAGGGACGTTCCTGGGCCATCTTCCCCTCATAGGCCTCAACGGAGCTTTGTTTCTGCAGGGTCTGTCCGATGTCATCCAGACCTTCCAGCAGGCATTGTTTCTTGAAGCCATCAACCTCAAACTTGATGACTTCGCCATCCGATGTGGTGATTTCCTGCGCCTCAAGATCCACGGTCATACGGGCGTTTTCGCCCTTTTCTGCGTCCTTCATCAACACATCGACCTGCTCTTGTGGCAATACAACGGGCAGGATGCCGTTCTTGAAGCAGTTGTTGAAGAAGATATCGGCAAAGGAGGTGGAGACCACGCATTTGATGCCAAAATCTGCGATTGCCCAGGGTGCATGTTCGCGCGAAGAACCGCAGCCAAAGTTATCGCCGGCTACCAGGATCTCGGAGTTACGATACTGCGGTTTGTTCAGCACAAAATCTTCGATCTCGGTGCCATCGCGATTGTAGCGCATCTCGTCGAAAAGGTTCTTGCCAAAGCCTGTCCGTGCAATCGACTTCAGGAACACCTTGGGGATGATCATGTCAGTGTCGATATTGACCAAAGGCATGGGGGCGGCGATGCCGGTGAGTTTTTCAAACTTTTCCATCTGTCTCGCTCCTTCAGATCAAATCACGAATGTCAGTCAGCTTGCCGGTGATGGCCGCTGCGGCAGCCATGGCAGGCGACACCAGATGGGTGCGGCCCTTGTAGCCCTGACGCCCCTCAAAGTTGCGGTTCGAGGTTGCAGCGCAGCGCTCACCCTCGGACAGCTGGTCGGGGTTCATCGCCAGACACATGGAGCAGCCCGTAAGGCGCCATTCAAAACCGGCCTCGCGGAAGATATCGGCCAGACCTTCTTCTTCGGCCTGGGCGCGCACCAGACCAGAGCCGGGCACGATCATGGCGCGCATACCGTCTTTGATCTTCTTGCCTTTGACCACTTCGGCCACGGCACGGAAATCTTCGATACGGCCATTGGTGCAGGAGCCAATAAAGACGGTATCGATTTCGATATCTGTGAGCTTCTGACCAGGGGTCAGACCCATGTATTCGATCGAGCGGCGCGCGGCCTCAACCTTGCCACCCTCAAAATCTTCTGGGTTTGGAACAACGCCTGTGATGGGCAGTACATCCTCGGGCGATGTGCCCCAGGTGACAACCGGCTGGATGTCTTCACCTTTCAGGGTGACAACCTTGTCGAAATGCGCGCCCTCATCGGTATAGAGGGTTTTCCACCAGTTTAGCGCGGCTTCCCACTGTGCGCCTTTGGGGGCGTGGGGGCGACCGTTGACATAGGCGTAGGTGGTTTCATCCGGCGCAATCAGGCCAGCACGGGCGCCGCCCTCAATGGCCATGTTGCAGACGGTCATGCGGCCTTCCATCGACAGATCACGGATTGCTTCGCCGCAATACTCGATCACGTAGCCAGTGCCGCCACCAGTGCCGGTCTCGCCGATCACCGCCAGGGTGAT
>Ga0193960_1000943_pt1 | contig 11842 bp, 7 predicted proteins | sample FB_3_MG_FD_140338 | JGI IMG/M metagenome (GOLD analysis project Ga0193960, IMG submission 140338) | Microbial mat bacterial communities from the Broadkill River, Lewes, Delaware, United States - FB_3_MG | ecosystem: Environmental > Aquatic > Freshwater > River > Microbial mats | place: USA...
CAAACGGAATACAAGGAGCATTAACTATTATGATTATTGCTGTGGTTGTATCAATATTAATTATGTTAATGTTTGCTACTCCTATTAGTAATTTTGTAAACAAGCATCCTACAATTCAAATGTTAGCTTTATCCTTTTTAATTTTAATTGGGTTTATGCTAATTACAGAAAGTGCGCATTTATCTCACACAGTTGTTTTTGGACAATCAGTGGGTGCAATTCCTAAAGGATATTTATATTTTGCTATTACTTTTTCGCTTCTTGTAGAAATGCTAAACATGAAAATGAGAGGTAATTCAAAGAAGAGTTAAGAAAATATTATGATTATATAAAATAAAAACCGATAGCCTTATTGCTATCGGTTTTTTTATTTTTTCTATTTTTGCTGCCAATGGCTCAATTCAAAAAACATATTGCTGTACTCAGTATATTCATGTTGTTATTACCTACGGTAATAGCAACAATACACTTATTTGAAAATCACGAGCATGTTGTATGTACGTCTACTGATGAGCAACACTATCACGCCCAAGAGCTTGATTGTTCTCTTGCTCATTTTCAATTCAGTACATTTACATATCAAACCGTAGAAAACTATGCGGTAATTCCACAACATTTTTACAAATTAGATTACAACACACAACCACAGTTAATCTCATTTGTATATACTGATAAAAAATCTTCAAGAGCGCCACCTTATTTTACTGTATCTTAAACATTTGTTACAAACAACCAACAAAAAATTATAGTTAAAACAGTAAAATTCATTTTTAATGAAGACAATTTTTAATTTCCTATTTTTTATAGGAATATCTGCTGTATATGCACAAAACAGCTTATCAGGAAAAATTACAGATACTAATAACCAACCTCTTTTAGGAGTTGAAATATACTCTGACCAATTACATAAAGGAACCATTACCAATGAAGATGGTACATACAACCTACAAAACATTCCTAACGGAAAAGTAACATTTAACTTTTCTTTTTTAGGATTTAAAACAATAGCTAAAGAGTTTATTTTTAACAATAAAAATATTTCTTTTGATGTACAATTAGAAGAATCAGTTTTTAAAATTGATGAAGTTATCATCTCTACCCCTTTCAATAAATTACAGTCTGAAAATGTAATGAAAGTTGAACGTCTTTCGGCTAGAGCGATTCAAAAAACTGGTGCTACAACATTGGCTGAAGGTATTACAAACATTGCAGGGGTATCTCAAGTTTCTACAGGAACATCTATTGGAAAGCCTGTTATTAGAGGTTTAAGCGGAAACAGAGTATTAGTTTATACTCAAGGAATTCGATTAGAAAACCAACAATTTGGTGGAGAACATGGTTTAGGAATTAACGATGCTGGTGTTGCCGGTGTAGAAGTTATTAAAGGCCCTGCCTCTCTTTTATATGGTTCTGATGCTTTGGGTGGTGTTTTATACATCCAACCAGAAAAATTTGTCCCTGAAAATACTACAAAACTAAATGTTAGTCAACGTTATTTTAGCAACACCTTAGGTACAAATACTTCTCTTGGTTTTAAATCTTCATTAAAAAATTGGCAATTTTTAGCCAGAGGTACCTATGCACAACATGCAGATTATAAAACACCTGATTACAGAGTTACAAATACTCGTTTTAATGAAAAAGATTTAAAACTAGGTATTGGTTTTCATGAAAAAAACTTCTCTTCTGAATTACGTTATAACTTCAATAACTCTAAATTAGGGTTAACTGAAGGAATTGGTGAACAAACTAAAGAAACTCACTTAGAAACTCCGTATCAAGACATCGATAATCATATTATTAGCTTACATAATCATGTTTTCTTTAAAAACTCAAAATTAGACATCGATTTAGGGTACACGATTAATAATCGTCAAGAGTTTGAAGAACATCACGATCATGCAGAGGGTGAAACTGAAGAAGAGCACGAAGAGCATGAAGAAGCTGAAGCTGCTTTAGATATGAAGCTAAAAACTTTTAGCTACAATACTAAATACCACCTTCCTAAATTCGGAAAATTTGAAGTTTTATTAGGAGCACAAGGGTTGCATCAAACCAATACAAACTTTGGTGAAGAATTGTTAATTCCGAATGCAACTGTAAACGATTTTGGTGTATTTACTACTGCTAATTTCGAATGGAATGACAATACTTCTTTACAAGCCGGAATTCGTTACGATAATAGAGGAATTACTACAGAACGACATGAAGTAGCTCATGAAGATGAAATACACGTTTTTGAAGCTATAGATAAATCTTACAATAGTTTTACCGCTTCTTTCGGAGCAAAAACTATGCTTTTTAACACTATAACTTCTCGCTTTAATGTAGCTAGTGGATTTAGAGCCCCAAACCTTGCTGAATTAACTTCTAATGGAGTACATCATGGTACAAATCGTTTTGAAGTTGGTAACAACAACCTAGTTAACGAGAAAAACTTACAATTTGACTTATCTTTAGATTACAATTCTGAACACTTTGAATTATTTGCAAACGGATTTTACAATAAATTAAACGATTATATTTATTTATCTCCTACTGGTGAAGTTGAGGATGGTGCCCCTGTTTACACTTACTTACAAGAAAATGCTAAATTGTATGGTGGTGAATTTGGTTTTCATTTACACCCTCATCCTCTTGATTGGTTACATTTAGAAAGTAGTTTTGAAATGGTTATTGGAAAACAAGATAATGGTAACTATTTACCGTTAATTCCTGCTAACACGTTAAAAAATACGCTAAGAACTGAATTTTCTAACGAAAAATGGTTACCAAATGGATATGCTTCTGTAAGCCTACACTCATATTTTAAACAAGATAATATTAGTGAATTTGAAACAGCTACTCCTGCTTATAACCTAGTTAATTTAGGTGTAGGTGGTGATATACTAATTAGCAAATATACTTTTACAACATCATTAACTGTAAATAATTTATTTGATAAGAAATATATTAATCACTTATCAAGGTTAAAACCTGATAACATTTTTAACCCTGGTAGAAATATTGTTTTAGGAATAAATTTTACTATTTAATCAAAAAATAACTCCCCAGTAATAATATTACTGGGGAGCTTTTATATAAACAAACTTTAACTTAATAAAGTTACCCGTCTTTTCTTTTTTTAAGCAATTCCGGAAACTTATGTTTAAAACGATTCAACCTAGGAACTGACACTTTTTTTACATACGGATGTTCAGGATTCAAACGTTTAAAGTTTTGATGGTACTCCTCTGCCGGATAAAACTTCTTAATCTTTTTAACTTCTGTAACTATTTTTCCGTCATAAACATCTTTATTTAGCCTTTTAATAGTCTTATCTATTATCTGCTTCTCTTCTTTTGTTTTATGAAACGCTATTGACCTATACTGTGACCCATAATCTGGATGTTGTCCATTTTTCGTAGTTGGGTCATGTGAACCAAAGAAAACAGTTACCAATGTTTGAAAACTAACTATTTCCGGTTTGTAATACACTGCTACTGTTTCTGCATGTCCAGTCCTACCTCTTCCTACAACTTTATAGGTTGGATTTTCAGTATGACCTCCTGCATATCCAGATATTACTTCCTCTACACCATTTACACTTTCAAAAATTGCTTCAACACACCAAAAACAACCACTGGCAAAGTATGCTACTCTAGTGCCTCTCTGTTCTTGTTTTATATCTGAATTCTGTTGATCTTCATTTCCTAAAGAAAAACTCCATAAAATAGCCATTAAAAAAAGGACTACTAATATTGTTACTAGTTTTACTATCTTCATAAGTTTATCATTTATATTGTCTTTGTCGTATTAGGATTTCTTTTTTTACAATTGTTTACAACTTTAATATTTCCTTAATAGTTTTGTTTGCGTGTTGCCGTTGCGTTTTCTATTTTTGTTCATATAAAGATAAAGATAAAGTTTTAATGGAGCATTTTATAGTATCAGCACGTAAATATCGTCCTCAAAATTTTGCGGATGTGGTAGGGCAACAAGCCATCACCAATACGTTAGAAAATGCTATACAAAATAACCATTTAGCACAGGCTTTATTGTTTACAGGACCTCGTGGAGTTGGTAAAACATCATGTGCTCGTATCTTGGCTAAACGCATTAACCAAGAAGATGCAACTATAGATGATGAAGATTTTGCTTTTAATATTTTTGAATTAGATGCTGCTTCAAACAACTCGGTTGACGACATTCGTAACCTTACCGATCAAGTTCGAATTCCTCCTCAAACGGGTAAATACAAAGTGTATATTATTGACGAGGTTCATATGCTTTCTCAGGCTGCTTTTAATGCTTTTTTAAAGACTTTAGAAGAACCGCCAGCACATGCTATTTTTATTTTAGCAACTACCGAAAAGCATAAAATTATACCAACGATTTTATCTCGATGTCAAATTTTCGATTTTAAGCGTATTGGTGTTTTAGATGCTAAAGAATATTTAAAAACCATTTGCGACAAAGAAAATATTACTGCGGAAGATGATGCTTTACATGTAATTGCTCAGAAGGCTGACGGTGCAATGCGTGATGCGCTTTCTATTTTTGATAGGGTTGTAAGTTTCTCTGGTAATAACTTAACACGCGAAGCGGTTACCCAAAACTTAAATGTGTTAGACTACGATGTGTATTTTAACATTACTGATTTATTATTAGCTAATAAAATTCCAGAAGTCTTAATGGCTTTTAATGAAGTATTAAGTAAAGGGTTTGAAGGACATCACTTTATTAATGGTTTAGCTTCTCATTTTAGAGACTTGTTAGTTGCCAAAGATCAAGCAACTATTGCTTTATTAGAAGTTGGTGATAATACCAAGAAACGATATTTAGAACAAGCAACCAAAGCAAGCATGCAGTTTTTAATGCCTGCAATAGATAAGGCAAACGATTGCGATTTAAAATATCGAGGAAGTAAAAACCAACGCTTATTGGTAGAACTTACTTTAATGCAAATTGCCTCTATCACTTTTGATGGAGCAAAAAAAAAATCTAGCAACTACATAATTCCTGCTACATTTTTTACTTCTTTATCTCCTTCAGTTAAAAAAACTGAAGTAAAACCAGCTACCTCTGTTGTTAGCAAACCACAAAAGGCTCAAGAAAAACCAGTTGTCACTACAAATGAGACTCCAAAGCCGACTTTAAAGAATATTAAACGTCGTACTTCTGCTTTATCTTTAAAAAGCTTGCATCAGAAGAAAGATGTTAAAGTAAATTTAGATGAAGAAGAAAACTATGATAATCACCCTAAAACACCTTTTTCTCTTGATGAGTTGAAAGATGCTTGGAAAAAGTACTACTTTCAACTACAACGTATGGGAGAACAAAGTATGGCGGCAATTATAGCCTCTGACGAACCTAAGTTACAAGAAGATTTTACCATCATATTTGCTGTACCTAGTGATTTAATGAAATCACAATTAGAAAAAGGAAAACCAAAATTATTACGATTTTTACGTGAAAAACTTAATAATTACGGAATACAAATTAATGTAAAAGTTAACGAAACTATAGAAAAAAAGTTTGCCTATACTCCTCAAGAGAAGTATGACAAACTCAAAGAAAAAAATCCGTTACTTGAAAAACTGAAAAGTACTTTTGGTTTAGATGTTTAGGTTTTTTCCTAAATAAACAACTATCCAACCTTCAATTTTCTTTACATCATGCTCAAACTCAGAAATTAACAAAATTTCATTCGTGTTTTTATTCTTAACTAGAATAGGAATAGACTTAATTTCATTATGTATTTTCTCTATTTTAGTCTTATACTCTTGAACTGAGTTTACTGGAGTCTCATGAATTTCTGGAAACTCTCTTACGGCTTCCATTATATTGATATAATCATCTTCAATTGTAAATAGATGATCTTCATCTTCGTAATCTTTTGTAATTACTTCTTGTGATGTAGCTAAACGATAAGCGCCTTGTTCACCAAAAATTGATGAAAAGTTTGAAATTACATACTTGTTTATTGAATCACTTCCTGTCATAGCTACTAAATAACCTACATCATTCAACTCAATATTATCAGTAAGCTCTTCGTCATAAATATTTACTTCTAACGACTCTAAACCTTCTGCTTTTGCTTTCTCTACATTTTCATTGTTAGCATCAATTAAAACTACTCTTCGCTTGTTATCTTTTAAATATTTAGCTATTAACCTAGCTACATCAGATGCTCCTACAATCATAATCGCATTAGATCGCTTTAAAAATACTCCTACTATTTTAGCAAATAATCGTGCTGTCGTTGCATTTAACAATACCGTTCCTAACACAATCATAAATACTAACGGAGTAATATATTCAGCACCTTCTATTCCTTGTTTTAATAGTTTACTTCCAAATAACGAAGCAATACCTGCAGCAACGATACCTCTTGGTCCTACCCAACTAATAAATAGTTTTTCATTAGTTTTTAAATTGGATTTTGATGTACTTAAAAATACCGCTATAGGACGTATAACAAAAACGATTAATGCAAATAGTAATAATGTTTTCCAATCGTATAAAAGCATTAATTCTTTATAATCAATGTTTGCTGATAATAAGATAAATAATATAGAAATTAATAATACACTTAGCGATTCTTTAAAGTATAAAATTTCTTTTAAGTTTTTTAACTTACTATTACCCAGTACCATTCCCATAACCACAACAGCTAATAGCCCTGATTCATGAGCAAATAATTCTGATTCAACAAATACTAATAAAACAGTAGATAAAGAAACAACATTTAGCAGATAATGAGGTACCCATTTTTTATTAATAACAAAAATTAAAGCATGAGCAAATGTGAACCCAAAAGTAGTTCCGAATAATATAATTTTTAAGAATTCTAATAAGGCGGTTTGCGTAAAACCAGCACCTCCTCCAACACTAATAAACTCAAAAACAAGTACGGCTACTAAAGCTCCAATAGGATCAATTAAAATACCTTCCCACTTTAAAACTGCTGAAACATCTTTCTTTAATGGTATATTTCTTAAAATTGGGGTTATAACAGTTGGACCTGTAACAATAATTAACCCTGAAAATAAAAAGGATAACTCCCAACCTAAACCAAACACATAATGTGCAACAATAGCGCCTCCAAAAAAGGTAACTGCGGCTCCTAAAGTTATAAGTTTAGTAATTACGGGGCCTATATTTTTAATTTCTCCACGACGCAAGGTTAACCCTCCTTCAAAAAGAATGATACTAATAGATAATGATACAAAGTAATATAAACCATCACCAGGAAATAATCCTTTTTCACCATTCCAAACGGGTTCTATCCATTTACTTCCATCTTCATTAAAAAATTCTGCTGCAATTGGCCCTACAAGTAGTCCAATTAAAATTAAAGGCAAAATTGCTGGAATTTTAAATCTCCAAGCTACCCATTGGGCTAAAATTCCTAGTATAATTATCCCCGCTAGTTCTAACATAGTTTATTTTTAAAAAACTAAAAATACAGTTTTTAATTAAACTGCTTTTACATTTACTTATTTTTTTACCTCTAAAACCTTCTTTAGTTCATTACCAAAATCATCGATTACCGTAATAATATGAGTTCCTTCTTTAGGCAAAATTGCTTGTTCGTGATATTGCTGAGTAATACCTATAAATTTTTTATTTAAATACCAGTACACCTTTGTTTCTGAATTACTGTGTGTTAACTTTAAAACTATAGGGTTTAACTGATTATCTTCTCCTTTGGTTAACGAAACTTTTGTTATATTTTTTGACGGAAAAACGAAGCCCATTAAATTGCTCTCTAATCGATTGCAATCAGACCTGTAATTAGGTAATGGTCTATAATCAGCATTGTTTTGTTGATAATAATAAGCCATTAACGGAGGTAAAACAAACCATGATTTTGATTTCATATTTGAAATAGATTCACAATTTGAATTTACCCTGAACTTTTCAAGCTTATCAACCATAACTTGTTGATGATATGGACACGATTGTGCTCTCATTGCGCTTTTTTGAATCCTTTTTGTTACAGACGAACAAATAGGTTTTGCTAAAAAACCACTTTTTTCGCAAATAGCTACTTCTATCAAATCTTCATAAGGTTCTAAAAACCAATTAGATTTTGGTAACATATCAAAAACATCAAACATTAATGGGGCTGCGCTACCTACACCTGTTAAATCAGGACGCCCTTCTCCATCAGAATTTCCAATCCACACCCCTACAACATATTTAGGTGTTACACCAATAGACCATGCGTCCTTATTACCAAAACTTGTTCCTGTTTTCCATGCAATTTTTTGAGACGAATCGTAATACTTCCAAGCTTGATCTGTATAAGGTCTGTTTACCTCTATTAAAGTATTTAGTGTTAAAAAAGTAGCCCCAGCGTCTAAAGTTGTATAGTCTTCTTGAACTTTACCAAAATCTGGAATTCCTTCAAACAAAAAACTCGGTTCTGTAAATTCATTTTGATAATAATTATGTTTTAATTCTTCATAGTGATTTACAATACCTGCATATCCTGCAAAAGTTTTACATAAATCCCATAAGCTAGCTTCCGCTCCTCCTAAAATTAATGAAAGCCCATAATAATCTGCTGATTTATTAATATCGTTAATGTGATATGCTTTTAAATCTTCTCTAAATTTTTCCAATCCATATCTCTGTAACATACGTACTGAAGGTATGTTTAAAGAACGTGTTAATGCTTCATTTGCTGGAACTGCCCCATCAAAAGTTAAGTTAAAGTTTTTAGGAGAATACCCTGCTATTTCAGTTGGTACATCTGCTACTAATTGACTGGGTAATAAGTCTCCCGACTGAAGCATTTGTGCATATAAAAATGGTTTTAAAGTACTTCCTGTGCTTCTTGGAGCAATAATATTGTTTACATCTTTTTGATGTGCTTTATCTGTTGGGGAATTCCCTACATAAGATACTACCTTTCTTGTTTTAACATCTAACACCAACACAGCCATATTATATACTTCATTTTGTTTTTGACGGAAATAATGCTGCTTAACTAAATTATTTACTTGTTTTTGTAGATGAATATCTATAGAGCTTTTTACTCGTTGCCCTCTATACTGTTGAGTTACTTCTTGTACAAAATGAGGTGCTACTGTGGGTAACGGATATGGTTTTTGCGGTAATTCTTCTTCAATAGCTAAATCATACGTAATTTGATCAATAATTCCCTCCTCATGTAATTTTTGCAATAACCTATTTCTTTTGATTTTTAATTTCTGTTGATTTTTTCCTGGATAAATCAATGATGGAGCATTTGGCAATACTGCTAAAGTGGCTGTTTCTGCCCATGATAATTGATATGGTTTTAATCCAAAATAACGCCACGATGCCATTTCCAATCCAACAACATTACCTCCATATGGTGCGTGCGAAGCATACAATTTTAAAATTTCTTTTTTGGAATGACGAAATTCTAATCGAGTAGCTAATACTAACTCTTGCAACTTTTCAAAATACGAACGCTCTTTATTTTTTCTTGATAATCGAATTACTTGCTGTGTTAGCGTACTTCCTCCTCTTACAACTCTTTTTGCTTTGATATTTTCTACCATTGCTTTTCCTATGGAAACAGGATTAAAACCAAAGTGCTTATAAAAATAAGCATCTTCAAATTGTAAAATACAATGTTCAAACTTTTTAGGAACGGAATCTAACTCAGGAAATCGCCACTGACCATCACTAGCAATAACAGCTCCTAACAATTCATTATTTTTTGCTGTTACGACTGTTGATGTTGGGTTATCAAATAGGTTTTTAGGTAGACAGAAATAGTAGAAAATGACTCCTATAAAAGTCAAGATTAATAATATTTTCTTTTTCTTAGTCTTAATCATCTTCCTTCTTTTAACAAAAAGCAAAGAAATATATATTTTGATACATTTCTTCGCTTTTTTATTATAAAAAAAATATAAAAATTATGATTTAGCTCATTTTTTTCTATTCTATTAATAAATTAAAAACTCCTTTTTCTAAAAATTTTGTTTCTTTTTTAAGTTCTGAGTTTTTTAATTCTACATTCTTCTCAAACGTATTTCCAACCTCAACTTTTTTCTTTTTAAAATAATAGCCTTCGTTTGATTTTTCATCTAAAATTAATCCAAACATTTCTCCTTCTATCTCAGCTACTGAAGTCTCTGGTAATGAATTAACTTTATTACTATTCGTTTCTATTACAGCTTCTACAAACATACCTGACAAGAAATTTCTTTTTTGTTCTTCCTCAATATGTGCATGTACATCTACCGTTCTGTTTTCGTTAATACTTTTTCCAATCAAATGAACTTTTGCTTTATAAATTTCTGATGATAATTCTGGAACTCTAAAACTGATTTCTTGACCTACTTTTAATTTTAAAGCATCTTTTTCAAAAACAGAAAGCTCTAAATGTAAATGCTTGTTGTCTATAATTTCTAAAATTTCATCAGCTGGAGATATATACGAACAAGTAACTGCTTTGATTTTAGTAACATTTCCTGAAATTGGAGCATAAATACCCGTTACAGAAGTTATTGAACTACTATTTAATTTACTTGCAGATATATTAATCATTTGTAACTGTTTTTGTAAACTAACCAACGTAGTTTGTGCTACTTCAAAATCTCTCTTTGCCTTTAAATAATTTCTTTCTGATGTTATTTTTTCATCAAACAAAGTTTTTTGACGTTCGTATTCAGACTTTAAAAAAGTTATTTCTTGTTTTGTTTCTAAATACTGTTGTTGCATAGCTACAAATTCTTGATTTTCTATCGCTATCAAACGTTGTCCTTTTTTAACTTTATCACCAACTAATAAAGGAATGTTTTTTATAAATCCGCCCATTTTAGCAGTTACTACAACCTTATTTTTAGGCGGTACATCTATTTTTCCTACTACCTTAATTGTTGTTGGAAAATCTTGTTCTTCAACAGTAACTAATTTCATACTGTTTTTTTCCCATTGTTCATTCGTTATAAAAACTCTATCATCAGTAATTACTACTGAAGATTCAGTAGTACTTTCTGCTTCTTTTGATTTACATCCTATTACAGTTACAAGTAGGATACTATAAATTATATATTTCATCTTTATTTTTTTAATACGTTAAGTAGTTAATATCTATCACAATATTGTTGTACGACTCTATACTGTTTACATAAGCTAACTTTAGTTGATATGCATTTTCAACACTTTGTATGTATTGAAAAAAATCTATTTCACCATGTTTAAAACTCATGTTTGCTGTTTTCAGGATTTCATTCGCCAAAGGCATCCCTTCTTCTTGATAATAAGCTAATGATACTGTTTGTTCTTGTAACTTATTTTTAAGGTTTGTATAGTAGGTTTCTAACTGTTTTTGATAATTTAAAGTTTCATTTTCAGCAATTTCTTTTGCTATTTTTGATTGCTTTATTTTAGAAGATTCTCCACTAAATAATAATGGAATTTTAATTCCTACTTGATATCCATAAAAGTCTTTAGCTATATATTGATTACTTCCTCTAAAGACTTCTAAAGATAAGTCTGGTAACAATTGTTGTTTTTGTTGTGACAATTGTCTTTTTGCTAACTGCTCTCTTTCATAATAACCCTGAAGTTCAGTAATTTTATTTAGATTAATGCTTTGTACTTGCATTGGTTGAATAATAGTTTCTTTTTCTACTACCAAACTATCTTTCACCTGAACTAGCGCTTTAATTTTTTGATAAGCTATGCGGGAAGCAACTACTGTGTTTCGATAATCATTTTTTACTTGCTTCTGTTTTGCTTTTGCTGTTATTTTTTCTAAATAATTAGTTTCTCCCAACTCAAATCGTTGTTTCGCTGCATACGAAAACTTATTATAGAGGCTATCTAAACTCCTATAAATATTCTCTTG
>Ga0193960_1000944_pt1 | contig 11833 bp, 9 predicted proteins | sample FB_3_MG_FD_140338 | JGI IMG/M metagenome (GOLD analysis project Ga0193960, IMG submission 140338) | Microbial mat bacterial communities from the Broadkill River, Lewes, Delaware, United States - FB_3_MG | ecosystem: Environmental > Aquatic > Freshwater > River > Microbial mats | place: USA...
AAAACAAATCCAGCTCCAACTAATGTTCTTGTAGATTCTCCTATTGCCTTTGTTAATTCTTTAGTTTTCATATTATGAATAAAGTAGGTCAATAACACAACCATTATCATAATACCTCCTGGTAAATAAAGAGGAGAAAAAGATGTACTAATACCAACTTCACCTAAAATATCTTTGAATGAAACAGTCACAATTTTTAGTGCAGTTTTAATTCCTAAAGAAGGTATCCTGCTCAATACAAGAAAAATTGCAACTAATAAATAAGGAAGCCAAGCTCTTTTAAGTGATAGTTTTGAAGTTGTACCAGCAAGTCTTGATAATTTAACTTCTATATTTCCCATCCAAGTTGAAGGCCAATTTGAAGCAGGTTCAAAATCCCAAGTATCTTTTGGAACTAAAAAGTTTGATTTTGCAGCAGTAACAACTATCACTAATCCTACTAATGCTCCAATTATTGAGGGAAATTCTGGGCCTAAAAATACTCCTGTTAAAGCATAAGGAATTGTGAATGCCAGACCAGCGAAAATTGCAAATGGAGTAATAGATAATCCTTCGGTCCAAGATTTATTTTTTCCGAAATATCTAGTTAACATCATACACATAAACAATGGAATTAAAGTACCAATTATTCCATGTATAATAGCAACCTCAGAAGTGATTAACATTAAAAATTGCTCCCAGTTAGTACCGGCATTAGCTAATTGGGTTGATAATTCTGTTGTTTTTAAACCAGCATCTACACCTATTACTATTGGGGTTCCTACGGCACCAAAGGAAACAGGAGTTGATTGAATCATCATACCTACAATTACTGCTGCTAATGCGGGAAAACCTAAACCAACTAATAATGGAGCGGCAATTGCAGCTGGTGTACCAAAACCTGAAGCGCCTTCAATAAAACTACCAAATAACCAGGCTATAATAATAACCTGAACTCTTCGGTCGGTACTTATATTTGTAAAGCCTGCTCGTATTACTTTAATTGCCCCTGAATGTTTAAGTGTATTTAGCAATAAAATTGCTCCAAAAATAATCCATAATATGGAGGCTGTGACTCCTAAACCTTGAAGTGTTGAAGCAAAAATTCTGTTAATAGGCATTTCCCATGCAAATAATGCTATTATAAATGTTGTTAAAAAAACGATTGGCATTGCTCTTTTAGCTGGCCATCTTAAACCAACAAGTAAAATACCTGCCAGAAGAATTGGGAAGAAAGCCAAAAGTGCTTGAATTGGTAAGCTCATGATAATTAGATATTAGGTTATTATTAAATTCATTTGTATATTATTCCTTATTATTTTATATTTTTTGCGAATTGCCACGTACTTAAATTTTAATTAGAATTTGAATTGTTTTATTCTGAATGGAGTAAAAAACACTTTAATTCTAATATTTTAACTAATTTCGCATTGAATTTTGTTTAATAAAATACGCTAAAACTTGTTATTTTGCTAATAAAACCAGGTGTTTAGTATGGTTAACAGTTGTGCGAAATCGTTTTCGTAAAGGTATTTTGATTTTTGAGTGTGAAAAAGAAGATTATTTGCAGATTGTAGTATAAAATTTGCATTTGAAGAATGTTTAACTAAAAATTTGAACCTATTATGAAGTCTATTTTGTTGAATAAAATAAATGACTCCTTTCAAAAGTCTTTTATTATTCGTCCCAAAATCTATCCTCAGGCCTATAGTTTATGGCATCATCATAAGGAATATGAGGTTCTTTATTTTGTGAAAAATTCTGGAACAGCTTATGTAGGAGACAAAACAATTCCTTATAAAGGAGGAACATTGTTGCTTTTAAGTGCAAATTTACCACATATGTTTGTACCTAAATTAAATTCGGAAGAACATCCTGATAATGTAATTGATGCTTATGTGCTTCATTTTTCATATGAAATGATCAATACTATGATTGAAAATATTCCTGAATTTAAATCCATAAACAATTTGTTTAATAATTGGAAAAGAGGAATGGTTTTCAACAATATAAAAAGCAATGAACAGGTTTTTAAATTAATGAAAGACATTCATGAAGGAAGTAATTATAAACGTATTACTCTATTCTTTGAATTATTAAATCTTTTGGAAACTGATAAAAGTTTCGACTTTATTGCAAGTGCCGGTTTTGTAAGTGCTACGAGTTTACCTAAAGGGCGCCTTGAAAAAGTATACGATTTTACAATGGACAATTTTAATGATTCGACTATTAGTCTTGATAAAGTTGCTGATTCAATTAATATGAATAAAGCCGCTTTTTGTAGATACTTTAAAAAGATTACACATAAAACGTACTTTCAGTTTTTAAATGAAATAAGAATTGGGAATGCTTGTAAAGTTTTAATTGAAGAAGATAAAAGTATTACAGATGTTGCTTTTTTAAGTGGCTTTAATAATATGTCTAATTTTAATAGGCAATTTAAGCTTATTATGGGACAGTCTCCGAGTTCCTTTCTTAAACTAAGAGAGTTAAAACGATGATTGTTAAATTTGAAAGATGATTCATAAAAAAAGCGCCATATTAATGGCGCTTTTTTCTAAACCAAAATTAATTAATTTTTTCTTTCACAAGCTAACAATGTATTTTTCATTAACATAGCAATTGTCATTGGACCTACACCGCCAGGTACAGGTGTTATAAATGAAGATTTTTCACTTACACTTTCAAAGTGAACATCTCCAGCAATACGATAACCTCTTTTCTTAGTTGAATCTTCAACTCTGGTAATTCCAACATCAATAATGGTAACACCATCTTTTACCATATTACCAGTTAAAAATTCAGGGATTCCTAAAGCAGCAACAATAATATCTGCCTGTAGGGTTAATTCTTTTAAATTTTTTGTTCTACTATGAGCAATTGTAACAGTTGCATCACCAGCTGCACGTTTTTGACTCATTAATATGCTCATTGGACGGCCAACAATATGACTGCGTCCTATTACAACAACATGCTGTCCTGAAGTTTGAACATTGTAACGTTCTAATAATTCTAAAATTCCAAATGGAGTTGCTGGTAAAAAGCAAGGCATATCTAAAGCCATTCTACCTACATTTGTTGGGTGAAATCCATCTACATCTTTGTCTGGATTTACTGCCATTAATACTTTTTGCTCATCAATATGTTTTGGCAATGGTAATTGTACAATGAAACCATCAATATCGGCATCGTTGTTCAGTTTTTCAATTTCTTCTAATAATTTATCTTCTGTAGTATTTTCAGGAAGATCAATTAATGTAGAATTAAAACCAACTAATTCACATGCTTTAACTTTGCTATTTACATATGTCATACTAGCACCATCTGTTCCAACTAAAACAGCAGCCAAATGAGGTGTTTTTTTACCTTGTTCTTTTAATATTTTAACTGATTCAGCAATTTCAACTTTTAAATCTGCTGAAGTTTTTTTCCCGTCAAGTAGCGTCATTTATTCTAAATTTAATTTTTTGATATAAAAAAAGGCAAACATAAATGTTTACCTTAATATTTTTATTTACCCATTCCTTTCATCATTTGCATCATTTGTCGACTTCCGCCTCCTTGCATCATCTTCATCATTTTACTCATTTGAGTAAATTGCTTTAGCAATTGATTTACTTCTTGTATTGTTGTACCAGATCCCTTCGCAATTCTCTTTTTACGACTGGCATTAATTGTTTTAGGTTCAGTTCTTTCTCCTGGAGTCATCGAATGAATAATTGCTTCAATTCCTCTAAAGGCATCATCATCAATATCAACATCCTTCATCATTTTTCCAGCACCTGGAATCATACCCATCAAATCTTTCATATTACCCATTTTTTTGATTTGTTGAATTTGCTTCAAGAAATCATCAAAACCGAATTGATTTTTGGCTATTTTCTTTTGAATTTTACGAGCCTCTTCTTCATCATATTGTTCTTGAGCGCGTTCCACTAATGAAACAACATCTCCCATTCCCAATATTCTTTCCGCCATACGATCTGGATGGAAAACATCAATTGCTTCCATTTTTTCACCAGTACCAATAAATTTAATTGGTTTATTTACAACCGTTTTTATTGATAAAGCAGCTCCACCACGCGTATCACCATCTAACTTAGTAAGAATAACACCATCAAAGTTTAAGATGTCATTAAAGGCTTTTGCTGTATTTACAGCATCCTGACCTGTCATTGAATCTACAACAAACAATGTTTCTTGTGGTTCAACTGCTTTGTGGATGTTAGAAATTTCAGTCATCATTTCTTCATCAACAGCTAAACGACCAGCGGTATCAATAATTACAACATTTTTACCTGTTGCTTTGGCATGTTTAATTGCGTTTTGAGAAATTTCAACAGGGTTTTGATTTCCAACTTCCGCATATACTTCAACACCTATTTGTTCTCCAACAACTTGTAACTGATTAATAGCGGCAGGACGATAAACATCACAACCAACTAATAATACTTGTTTGGTTTTTTTAGTTTTTAAATAATTGGCAAGTTTTCCTGAAAATGTTGTTTTACCAGAACCTTGTAAACCAGACATTAAAATAACAGTTGGATTTCCAGAAAGATTGATTCCAACTGTTTCACCACCCATTAATTCGGTAAGCTCATCTTTTACAAGCTTCACCATTAATTGCCCAGGATTTAAAGATGTTAATACATCTTGACCTATGGCTTTATCTTTAACAGTTTTTGTAAAGTTTTTTGCTATTTTAAAGTTAACATCGGCATCCAAAAGAGCTCGACGAACTTCTTTTAATGTTTCTGCAACATTTACTTCAGTAATTTTTCCATGTCCTTTTAATACATGAAAAGCTTTATCTAATTTATCACTTAAATTATTAAACATACTCTCTTACTTCGTTTTTTAGAATTGACAAAGATAATAAATTGTAGTGAATAGTATTTACTTCAGATAAAGGATTTTTAATAATTATTGAATTTAAAAGAAGGTTCGTTAAACTATTAATTTTGAAAAAAATATAAAAAAAACGTTTGAGTAATATTAATTACAATATAGGTTATATTTTTGTTGAAAATTTGCAAAAAAATAAAAACAAAAATGAAAAAAATAATAGTTATTGGAGGCTTGTCAGCTGGACCATCTGCGGCAGCAAAAGCTAGGAGGGAAGATGAAAATGCTGAAATAATACTTTTTGAAAAAGGAGCAAATATTAGTTATGCCACTTGTGGAATGCCTTATGCATTTTCTGGTGTAATTGAAGATAGAAGCAACCTTATAGTTGTTAAACCTGAATTGTTAAAGAACAGGTTTAATATTGATGTTAGATTAAATGAAGAAATTATAAAAATTGACACTGAAAGAAAATTAGTTTATTCTAAAGGAGGTGTTTATGAATATGATTCATTAGTATTTGCGACAGGAGCAAAATCAATTGTTCCTCCTATTGAAAATATAGAAAAAGCTACTAACTGGTCTACTTGTAGATCAATGGTAGATTTTGATAAAATCATTGAAGAAGGAATGTCAGCTTCATCAAAACATGTTACAGTTATTGGTGCAGGTTTAATTGGGGTTGAGGTTGCTGAAAATTTACGTGAAGCAGGAAAAGAAGTAACACTAATTGAAGGAGATCAGCAAATTTTAAATATGTGGCAGCAAAAATTCGGAAATTTTGCTGAAGCGGTTTTAAATGAAAAAGGAATTGAAGTTATCACATCTGGTTTAGTTGAAAAATTTGAATTGGACAACCAATGGAAAATCAACGGTGTTAAAATTAAAGATGGAAAAACGGTAAATACCGATTTTGTAATTTTAAGCGTTGGAATTAAACCAAACACCGATTTATTATTGGAACATGGAGCTGATCACATTCAAAATGGTGCTTTAAAAGTAAATGAGCGAATGGAAACATCTATAAAAGATGTATTTGCAGCAGGTGATAATGTGGCTATTAAAAATTTACAAACTAAGGAGTATGATTACTTTCCATTAGGAACGCATTCAAACAAAGCAGGTAGAGCAGCAGGCGCAAATGCTGTTGGACAAGATCTTCAATTTAAAGGAGCTTATAAAACTGCAATTGTAAAGGTATTTGATTATACATTGGCTAGAACAGGTTTAAACCCTAAAGCTTTGGAGAAATTAAATATTCCATTTAAAACAGTTTTATCGGTTGCAGGTTCTACTCCAGGATATTATCCAGGTCAAAAAGATTTGATAACCGAAATTTATTATAATTCAGAAACCGAAGAAATATTAGGAGCAGAATTATTTGGTGAAGTAGGAGTAGATAAAAGGGTTGATGTGTTAAGTACTGCAATTTATGCAAAACTAAAAATAACAGATTTAGCTCAGTTAGATTTAGCTTACGCTCCACCATTTTCTCCGGCAAAAGACCCTGTTGTAGTAACTAGCTTTATAACTGAAAATAGTTTAAATGGTAGAACTAATCAATGGTCTATTGAGGAGTTAGAGACATTTATTAATGAAAAAGAATCTTCAGAATACTTGTTAATTGATGTAAGAACTGTTTCAGAATATGAAAAAGGAACAATCCCAAATGCTGTAAATTATCCTTTAGATTCTATTAGAATGCACATTGATACTATTAGAAATCAACATAAACCAGTGATTATATTTTGTCAAAAAGGATTGAGAGGTTATTTGGCCGAATTGATATTAAATCATAGCAATATTGAAAATGTAGTAAATGTTGCAGGAGGATTTAAACTTTGGAAAATGTTTAGTACAAATGTTATTATTCCAGAACCTGTTTTTGTAGAAAAACTATAGAACAATTAAAATAATTAAAAAGCCTCTTTAGTTTTTAATTAGAGAGGCTTTACTTTTTATATGAATTTGTATTATTTGTTAAAAGCATTTTTATTGAATTCATCAGATTTGTTTTTTGGAATTGATAAACTTTCCCAATCTTTATTTTTAAGCATCTTAGCTATATAGATTAATTGCCCAATATGATAGGGGTAATGAGCTAATTGCCTATGAATTGCATCAATGACAGTATGATCTTCATTTCTAATTTTTATAATTTTAGTTAAGTTTTCTTCATTTAGGTTATCTATAATATTAAATAAACATTTCCATCCATCCTCCCAATGAACTAATAATTCTCCTTTGGTTTTTGTGGTTGAGGTAAATTCAGCATCTCTTTGTCTCCATTCTTTTTCACCATCTTCGGTATAAAAGTTAGTCCATCTACTAAACATATTTCCAACTATATGTTTGATAATTGTTGCTGCACTGCTACTTTCATCATTATATTTCCAATGTAATTGTTCTTCAGAAAGAGAATCAATAGTTTTATTACCAAGACTTTTGTAGTATCTAAATTGTTTTTGAATACTTTTTATATAGTTAGCATTTATATTGCTCATGCATTTTTATGTTTTGTTCTAAATTAGAAATAACCTTCTCCAAACGTTTAAGTTTGGTAGTTTCTCTTTTTGCATCAGAGATATGTTGTGCATATTCTTTTTTATAGGTATAAGCCATATTTTCAAAATTTGATTTAGCCAACTTATTTTTAGCTAAAGCATTTTGAAGTAATTCAGGAATTATAAGTTCTTTTTTTACAGCTGTTTTTTTAACTGGAATTTCGCTAATTGAGAAGGCTTCTTTAAAATAATCAATTAATTGTGCTTCATTAATTTCTGAAATATTGGTGAATTTTAAAGTTCTCATTTTTTGCGCACCACAATCATCACTAAACAGTTTGTATTTATCACTCATTAAAGCACCATTGAAGAAAGTAAGTGATACATGCTTTTTAAAACCAGCAAACCCACAAATCATTTTATTTTTATGAAAAACAGGAATATTCCATTTCCAATCTTCAGTTACTGAATTATCTGCTTTATGAATTAATGTTCTTAATAAGGCACAAATTTCATTTGCAAAATCAGCCTTGCTAAATAAATACTCATCAATTAATAAAGATGCTTTTGGATTAATTTTTGACATTTTTAAATTGAATTATTTATGCTAATATAATTCATTTTATTTTTCAGACTTCACAAATTTTATAGAGGTTGTGTTTACACAGTAGCGTTGACCAGTAGTTTCTTTAGGGCCATCATTAAAAATATGACCTAAATGGCCATCGCAGGCAGCGCAAATTATTTCGGTTCTTGTCATGCCATGACTTTTATCTAATACAAATTTTACTGTTCCTTCTATTGAATCATCAAACGAAGGCCAACCGCAATGAGATTCAAATTTACTTCCAGATTCGAATAATTGTAAGTTACAAGCGGCACAATGGTAAGTTCCTTTTTCAAAATGAGAAGTTAATCCACCTTCACTAGCTCTGTCTGTTCCTTTTTGTCTTAATATAAAATATTGTTCTGGAGAAAGTATTTCTTTCCATTCAGCTTCAGTTTTTGTAACTTTTTTAACCATAACTTTTTTGCTTTTTTCTTGAGAATAATTTTGAAAGGTAAATAGTAAAAGGGCAATAATTGTTAAATATAATTTTTTCATTTTAAAAGTATTTAACATTATGGTCGATATAGAATATGGATTCTTACTTTTTAGTTTGAATTTTTTAGTTCTTGATATTGTAAGTTGTCTGGATACATATTTATCAAAATGGTTAATATTTCTTCGGCTTTTTTAGATTTACCTTGACTTTGGTGAATTGAATAGGCTAAAGTTAATAATTGTTCATTATTTTCAAATCTCTTTAATGCGCTTGTGATTGTTGTAATAGCTGCATTACTATTGCCATTATCGTTTTGCATTAGTGCATAATAGTAATAATTTTGAGGATCGGTTTTTACTATGTTTTTTGCCGTTTTAAATGTATTTAAAGCTTTTTGTTTATCACCTATTCTTATATAAGCAAATGCCAAGGCCTGATAGGCAGTTGAAAATTTATTATTAATCTTTATAATATTTTTTAAAATTTTTATGCATTCTTCATTTTCTCCTTGCATTCTTTTAAAATCGGCATAATTTAATTGTGTTATTAAATCTAAAGAATCCAATGCCATAGCTTTTTTGTAATAAGAATCAGCTTGTTCAGGTTTTTGTAAATTAACCGCAGCCATTCCTAATCTTGCTAAACCAAATGCTCTGTCTTGCCAGTATAATAATTGCTGAATATATTCTTTTTTAGCCTTTTTAATAATTTCTTTATGCTCAGAAGATAAATCTTTAGTAGGTACGTTGTATAAAAGACTGTTAGCCATATGACGAACACCATAAATACTATCGTTTGCAAGAGGTAAAGCCCATTTCAATTGATGTTGAGCTGGTAAATTTTGTAAAGATTCTAATGCAGACCTTCTAACTAAAGGACTTTGAGAAGCTAAAGCCATTTTTAAATTTTCAAAGGCTAATGGGTTATTATTATAATTTTGATATTTAATTGCGGTACCTAAAACAATATGATTTATGTTTTTATTATTTATAACTTTATTTAAATCTGATTGAGCATCAGGTTTGTTTGTTCTAACCTTATTAAATGCAATTCCATAGTGTGATATGGTATCGTATTTATTTCCGTACCAGAGATTGAAATTTTCCAAGGCCCACTCATTTGTTTTGTCTTTATGGCAATTATTACAAGCATTTGTTGCTCCGGTTTTAACACTTAAATCTGGTCGAGGAATTCTTAAACTATGGTCAGATCTTGGATCAACTACCATTACGGTAATTTTTGGCATATGGCAACTAATACAACTAGAACCTGTACTATCATCTTTATGTTTATGATGCTCCGTAGTTTGATATAAATTAGGCATATGACATTGAAAGCATACCTTATCTTTTGGAGCTTTTAATTGCCCACTATGTACGTTATGGCAGTCTTTACAAGTAACTCCTTTTTGGTACATTTTACTTTGAAGAAAAGATCCATAAACGTAATCTTCATCATTATTTGTACCATCATCATTGTATATTGGATAATCCAGTGTTGTAACCTGATGTGTATGTTCCAGCATTTTACCAAAGGTATATTCATCTGTCAACTGGGTTCTTCTTGAATGGCATCTACCACACCATTCAACCTGCATATTAGATTTTCTATCATTTGTTCTACTTACCAAACCAGATGATGGGTCAATATTCCAGTAGGCCGTATCTCTATCCATTATATCAAAAACCAATCCCATGTTTTTTAAATTAGGATCTTCATCTTCGGCCCATTTTTCGTGAATGGCACCTGGACCATGACATGCTTCACATGAAACATTTATTTCATCAAAAGTTGTGTTGTAGGTAAGTGTTTCAGAATCGTAATTTTTCTTTACATTGGTCGAGTGACATTCAGCACACATATAATTCCAATTTTGTAAAGGTCTTCCCCAATTTAACTCATCATGTGAAGCTATAAATTCATCAGGATACAAATGTTGCCATTTTTGCCCACCGTCTTCTTTTGAACGAGAATCCCAGAAAGGAGTAAGTACCTGAAGTTTGCCTTTAGGAAAAATGACTAAATACTGTTGTAAAGGATAATGACCAAAGGTATATTTCACTTCATAATCATGATATTTTCCATCAGGTCCTTCAGTATTTACAAAGAATAAACTGTCTTTTTTGAAAAATTTACTTGTAACACCATAGATTGTATATTTAGTATTATTGAAATTTCCTAAAACGGTACTGTCAGTTGGTAATTGCATTGCCAATTGATGATCAGAACCCATCCAATCATTGTATTCGGTTTTATGACATTCAATACAATTTGAAGAACCTATAAAGCCTTCGTCATGTTTCTGGTTTATTAATTCAGTTTGAAGTGGACTGTATGTTTCATTCTCATTCTTTTTGCAAGAATAAAAACTAAAAATAATAGATAAAAGTATAATACTTTGTAAACTTATTATTTTAGTAATGTTAAAATTGAAAATATTTAGTTGCATTAGAATTTATGAAGAATTATGAATGAATAACAGTGAGCTAAATTAATTAAAATGGTTAGAAATTTTAATGATCTCTTAGAACAAAATCTATAACCCTGTTTACTACTGTTGGGTCTTTTAAAATACGAGTATGACCTAAGTCATTTGTAATTAAAAGTTCTCCATTTTTTAATTTTGTTCTAATATTATAAGCACAACTTACAGGAACTTCTTTATCATCAGAATCATGAATTACCAAAGTTGGAATTGAAACATTTTGGGCCGCTAAACTAGCTGAATAATTATCAATATGATCTCCAAATTTTTTAAAAAAATAAAATTTCATTTTCTCTACGAATTTCGGATTCATTTCAATTTTGGAGATAAAAACCTTTATAATATCAGTTATAATATCTCCAGCACCTATTGTTATCGCCTTTTTAAATTTTATTCCATTTTTAATACTATTTAAAACAGACATCCCACCAAGTGAATGTCCAATAGCAATTTCAAATGGACCATATTTATCTTCTAAATATTTTGAAACAGCCATGAATTCGGGCATCATAGTCTCTTTCCCTTGGGATTTTCCATGGGCTGGAGCGTCAAAACTATAAGTCATAAATCCGTTTTCTAATAATTTGTCTGCAATTTTATACAATTGTGTTCCTCTACCTGACCAACCATGAACCAATAATACTTTTCTTTTAGAATATCCATAAGTGTAAACCATCACTTCTTTATTCAATTCAGGAACAAAATGCATTTCTGAATTAGAACTTTTTGCCATCAGTTTTTCACGTTTGGGTGTTTTAAATTTGATAGGTGTTTTAAATAATTTAACAGCAAACCTTGTTGCTAGTTTTGAAGATATACACTGTAAAAATTTTCCAGTATAAATAATGGAGTTAGGAATTTTTGGAATATTATTTGATTGATTTATTTTATTAGTAACGTTAGGTTTCATTTAATCTTTTAAATTTGTGGATAAAGATAAAGTTTGTAACTTTATAAGAAGTACAACTATT
>Ga0193960_1000945_pt1 | contig 11832 bp, 12 predicted proteins | sample FB_3_MG_FD_140338 | JGI IMG/M metagenome (GOLD analysis project Ga0193960, IMG submission 140338) | Microbial mat bacterial communities from the Broadkill River, Lewes, Delaware, United States - FB_3_MG | ecosystem: Environmental > Aquatic > Freshwater > River > Microbial mats | place: USA...
AAATGCTTACGACACGTATTTTAAATAAATATGAGCATTACCATATCTAACATATCAAAATTTTATGGCAAAATAACCGCATTATCAGATATTTCTTTTGATGTAAAATCTGGTGAACTTTTTGGACTTATTGGACCTGATGGTGCAGGAAAAACAACACTGTTTCGTATTCTAACCACTCTTTTGATAGCAGACAAAGGACAAGCTACCGTAGCAGGTTATGATGTACTTGAAGAATACAAATCGATAAGAAATAGTGTGGGCTATATGCCAGGACGATTCTCATTGTATCAAGATTTAACGGTAGAAGAGAACCTGAATTTTTTCGCCACCATATTTGGAACAACTATTGAGGAAAACTACGATTTGATTAAGGATATTTATGTGCAAATTGAGCCCTTTAAAACACGACGAGCCGGAAAACTTTCAGGCGGAATGAAACAAAAACTGGCGTTGAGTTGTGCCTTGATACACAAACCAAAAGTGTTGTTCTTAGATGAACCTACCACTGGTGTAGACCCTGTGTCGAGAAAGGAGTTTTGGAAAATGCTAAAACGGCTACAGGAAAAAGGCATTACCATTTTAGTATCAACACCTTATATGGATGAAGCGGCATTATGTGACCGCATTGCATTAATCCAAGATGGCAAAATTCTGGAAATAGATACACCAAGAGCTATTGTCAATCACTTTCCAAAATCGTTATATAATATTCGTACCAACGATATGTATGGTCTTATTGAGAGTTTGACAAATTACGAACACACGTACAGTATTTTTCCTTTTGGGGAGTTTGTGCACTATACCGACAAGCGCGACACAATGGATATTAAAAGTTTAAAAGCCTATTTAAAGTCACAAGGACTAACAAACATTCACATAGAAAAAACTCAACCTACCATAGAAGATACATTTATGGAATTAGCGAAATAATGAAAAACAAAAACGTTATACAAGTAGAAAATTTATCCAAATTGTTTGGTGGTTTTGCTGCGGTAAACAACATCAGTTTTTACGTTAAGGCCGGAGAAATATTTGGCTTTTTGGGAGCCAATGGTGCAGGCAAGACCACAGCGATGAAAATACTGATTGGCATTTCATCACCTACATCAGGAAAGGTAACAGTTGCTGGATTTGATGTTTATAAAGAAACCGAATCCATTAAAAAAAACATTGGCTATATGAGTCAAAAATTTGCCTTGTATGATGATTTGACAGTAAAAGAGAACATCACATTTTTTGGTGGTATTTATGGACTATCTAAAAAACAAATAGAGCAAAAACAACATGAATTGGTTGGCGAATTGGGGCTACAAGAAGTTGTAAACAGTCTTGTGGGTTCACTGCCCTTGGGCTGGAAACAAAAGTTAGCCTTTTCGGTTTCCCTGTTGCACGACCCTAAAATCATTTTTTTAGATGAACCTACTGGAGGCGTAGACCCTATTACCCGACGACAGTTTTGGGAAATGATTTACAAAGCTGCCCATAATGGTACCACCATTTTTGTAACGACCCATTATATGGATGAAGCCGAATACTGCGACCGTGTTTCCATAATGGTCAATGGAAAAATTGAAGCCTTAGACACCCCAAAAAAATTGAAAGAGCATTACAAAACCAACACAATGAACGATGTGTTTTTAAAACTGGCAAGAGGATGAAACGATTTGTAGGTTTTGTACGAAAAGAGTTTTATCATATATTCCGTGATAAACGTTCCCTGTTTATATTATTTGGGATGCCCATAGCCCAAATATTATTGTTTGGTTTTGCCATTACCAACGAAATCAACAATGTGAATATTGCCATTTTAGATCAGGCTAATGATGTAACATCAAAAGAAATCATCAATAAAATTGCAGCTTCAAAACACTTTAGCATTGTAGATGTCATTCAGAAAGAATCATCCATAGAATCTATATTCAAAAAAGGTAAGGTAAAAGCAGTACTTCAATTTGAAAACAATTTTGGAAGCAACCTCATTAAAGAAAAACAAGCCTATGTACAGGTACTAACTGATGCTACAGACCCAAATATGGCAAATACCATAAGTAATTATATTTCGGCCATACTTAAAAAATATCAGCAAGAACTAAACAAGAATACCTCCAAAAATTACCAAATTGTACCGCAAAGCAGAATGGTTTACAATGCTGAACTAAAGAGTGTTTATATGTTTGTTCCGGGTGTGATGACGGTTATTTTAATGTTGGTATCGGCAATGATGACATCCATTTCCATAACCCGTGAAAAAGAACAGGGCTCTATGGAAATTTTATTGGTATCGCCTTTAAAACCCTTTCAGGTAATTATTGGTAAGGTGTTTCCGTACATATTCCTATCGGTTATCAATGCCATTGTTATTGTGCTGTTGAGCATTTTTATTTTTAACGTGCCTGTTAACGGCAGCTTGTTGCTATTAGGTATTGAAAGTGTGCTGTTTATCATCACGTCATTGGCTTTGGGTATTTTAATTTCTACCATATCGGCAACACAGCAAACCGCAATGATGATTTCCTTAATGGGTTTAATGCTGCCTACCATATTACTTTCAGGGTTTATTTTTCCCATCAGTAGCATGCCCTTACCACTTAAGGTGATTAGTAACATTATACCCGCTAAATGGTTTATTATTATCGTGAAAGGCATCATGCTAAAGGGTATTGGGATTGGTTTCATTTTTAAAGAAACCGCCATTCTTGTTTTGATGGCGTTATTGTTTATAGGTATAAGTGTGAAAAAATATAAAATAAGATTGGAGTAAGATGAATATTATATTTTACATTATACGTAAGGAGTTTAAGCAAATCTTTAGAAATAAAGGCATGCTGCCCATCATTTTTATTTTGCCAGTACTGCAATTGGTCATTTTATCCAATGCAGCGACCTACGAGATAAAAAACATACAATTTGGATATGTTGATGCCGATAATAGCAGCACCTCAAGAGGATTGATAGCACAATTTGAAGCCTCATCGTTTTTTAATGTTTCAGAAAAATTTTCTTCAGAAAAGGAAGCTTCGCAAGCAATGCAAGAAGGTACTGTTGATGCCTACTTGAATATTCCTGTGCATTTTGAGCGGGATTTACAAAAAAACAAAACAAATACTATAGGCGTTTTTGTTGATGCTATTGATGGTGCAGTAGCTGGCGTAATCAATGTTTATATTACCCAAATCATTCAGAAGTACAATAAAACAATTGCTACGGATTTGATACAGATTTCAGATACCATACAACAACCTAATAGCATTGATAGCATTCCTTTATTTTGGTACAATCAGACCTTGAACTACAAAACATTTATGGTGCCTGGTATTTTGGTTTTGCTTGTTACCATGATTACCCTGTTTCTTTCGGGAATGAATATTGTTAAGGAAAAAGAAATAGGCACGTTGGAACAAATCAATGTTACACCCATAAAAAAGCATCAGTTTATAATTGGAAAACTATTCCCTTTTTGGGTGTTGGGCATGGGATTATTGACTATAGGTTTAATACTTGCAAAAGTTATCTTTAATGTTCCTCTACTTGGAAACTTGGCGCTACTCTATGCCTACACCTCTGTTTATATTTTGGTAATTTTAGGAATGGGGCTTTTCATTTCAAACTTTACCGACACGCAGCAGCAAGCCATGTTTATTGCGTGGTTTTTTGTCGTGATATTTATATTGATGAGCGGCCTGTTCACACCCATTGAGAGTATGCCAAAATGGGCAAAAACACTTACGGAGTTTAATCCTATAAAATATTTTGTGGAAATCATTAGAATGGTTATGCTGAAAGGCTCTGGGTTTGCCGATATTCTTCCGCTGGCTATAAAAACATTAGCCTATGCAATTGTAATGAACGGTTTGGCGGTTTGGAGTTATAAAAAAACCAGTTAAAACTTAATTGGAATAACAAATATAGAAACAACAAGTTTTTTAAGAAATAGGATTTAAATAGGTACGTAAGAATGAAAAAATAGAGACTATCAAATGATAGTCTCTTAAAACACTATTTCCCTAACATTAGTAACTCGTTTACAATAACTTCTGTTACATAATGCTTTTTTCCATCATTATCATCCCAAGAACGGTTTGTTAATTTGCCTTCAATAGCAATTTCTTGACCTTTTGATATGTAGTTTTCTACCACTTTAACAAGTCCACCGCGAACAACTATTTGGTGCCAGTAAGCACGTTCTACTTTATTTCCGTTTTTGTCTTTGTAGCTATCATCTGTAGCTAGTGAGAATTTGGCGATTTTATTGCCATCTTCAAAATTTACAATTTCAGGAGCTTGTCCTAATCTACCAATTAACTGTACTCTGTTTTTTAGTGCGTTCATAATATTTGTTTTTAATGTTAAACAGTTAAGAATCTGTCATTCAAACGAATTGACACTGCAAAGATGAAACACCGTACAAATTAAAAGCGGTTAGTAATCGTTTATTTTCGTTTGTAATTGAATGTAATCGTTTAAATATTTTTAATATATTTGAAATCAAATAGTTAGAATATGAAATTTTATTTAGAAACAGAACGTTTAATTTTAAGAGAATTCAGAGAAAGTGAAACGGAAGGAATTTTTGAGTTAGACTCAAATCCTGAAGTACATAAATATTTAGGAAAGAATCCCATTACAACCTACAAACAAGCTGAAGACATCATAACATTTTTTGAAGAACAATATAAAGAAAGAGGCATTGGTAGGTTTGCTGCTTTTGAAAAATCTTCTGGAGAATTTATTGGATGGTCAGGATTAAAACTCAATACAGGGGAAAAAGAAGAATTAAATGGATTTACTGATTTTATAGACATCGGTTATCGTTTTATTCCTCGTTTTTGGGGTAAGGGATACGCTTTAGAATCTGCTTTTGCTTGTTTAGACTTCGGCTTTAAAGAAATGAATTATGATGTTATTTATGGCGCTGCTGATGTAGAAAATATCGGCTCTAACAAAATTCTACAAAAAATAGGTCTACAATTTGTAAATGAATTTGGCTTTAAGGGAGTAGATGTTAACTGGTATAAACTTAAAAAATCAGACTATGGAAAATAAACAATGTTTAGAGTGTGGAGAAAAAGTTGTCGGACGAATTGATAAAAAATTCTGTTCCGATTACTGTCGCAATGCATACAATAACAAAGTAAACAAGGATAGTAAGAATCTTATTAGAAACACTAATAATCGCTTACGAAAAAACTATAAAATTCTTTCCGAACTGAACGTTACCGGTAAAACAAAAGTAACGCGTCGTAAACTATTTGATAGAGGTTTTGATTTTAAATTCATCACATCCCTCTATACCACAAAAACAGGAAACACCTATTTTTATGTATACGACCAAGGATATTTAGAGTTGGAAAATGAATTCTATCTATTAGTTAAACAGGAGTAACTACTTCCATGTATTTCCTTTGAGTTTCATGGCGGCAATTAATACATCCTTTTGACTAATCTGCCCAACTAGTTTTCCATTTTCAACAATAGGGAAACGCCTTCTACGAGATTGTAAAAACTTATTGGCAGCATCTAATATGTTTGTATTACCATCAATCGTTTCAACCTCTTTCACCATGGCTCTTCCAACGGTACTATTTTCTATCGGTAAATTATAATACCTACTATCTGAAATTTGTTTAATACAATCTCCTTCTGAAATAATACCTACAAGTTCATTATTATCATTTATAACTGGACCTCCTGATATTTTGTGATTAATTAAAATATTAATAGCCTCTTCAATAGATTGATCTTCCTTAAACGTAATAAGCTTCTTTGTCATGTAATCTGACACTAAAATTGGCTCCTCCTCTTTTTCTGGTGGATTATTTCGTTTACCTTGAAAATTGATAATTCCCATAATAATTAGTTTTAGGATAGACTTAAATATACTGATTTTTAACCAATTAAAAACAAGTGTGTTAAAAAATAAATTGCCTATTTTTATAAGGGATAAAATTAAACTATGAAAACATCAAGAAATTACCTAGCTGTAATCATTATCATTTTAACAGTTTATTGGAGCTTTAACGATATGATACCTAGTGTTTCACCTACTAAAAAAGAAGTGAAAGCTGTTGACTTTTCTATAGACAATGCACTATATCATCTAAAACAAATTTCACAAAAACCACATCATACTGGTACAGAAGAACACAAAATTGTACAAGAATATCTTGTTCAAGAATTAAAAAAACTAGGGTTAAAACCTGAAATTCAATATCAAACAGCTATCAATAAAAAATGGAGAGCTGCTACAACCGCAGAAAATATTCTTGCTAGGATTAAGGGAAGCGATAGTAGCAAAGCTTTATTGCTATTATCACATTACGACTCAAATCCACACTCTTCTTTGGGAGCTAGTGACGCGGGCTCTGGCGTAGTAACTATTTTAGAAGGTGTTAGAGCTTACTTAGCAGCAAATAAAACCCCTAAAAACGATGTTATCATACTTTTTTCTGATGCAGAAGAATTAGGTTTATTAGGAGCTCAAGCGTTTGTTGAAAATCATCATTGGGCAAAAGATGTTGGTTTAGTTTTAAACTTTGAAGCACGTGGTAGCGGCGGATCTAGTTATATGTTGATGGAAACTAACGGAAAAAACAAAACGTTACTTTCTGAATTTCTGAAAGCAAACCCAAATTACCCTGCAGCAAACTCACTAATGTATGGAGTATATAAAAAACTTCCTAACGATACCGATTTAACCATTTTCAGAGAAAAAGGAAATATTAATGGGTTTAATTTCGCTTTTATTGATGATCATTTTGACTATCATACCGAACAAGACTCTTACGAACGATTAAACAGAGAAACGTTACTTCATCAAGCTGATTACTTAACTAGCACATTAAACTATTTTGCAGATGCTGACTTAACTAATTTAAACAGTGACACTGATTATATTTATGTTAACTTTCCTTTTACCAAACTTTTAACTTATCCTTTCTCTTGGGTTTTACCCATGTTAATTATTGCTCTGGTTATTTTTATTGCATTGGTTTTTATAGGTATTTCAAGAAAAAAAATCACCACTATAGGAATGTTAAAAGGATTTATCCCTTATATAATTTCATTGGTAGTTTGCATAGGGGTATCGTATGGTTTATGGCGATTGCTATTAATTATTCATCCACAATATACCGATATATTACACGGATTTACCTATAACGGACATCAATACATCATTGCTTTTGTATTTTTAAACCTTTGGTTGATTTTTAAAACATACTCATTCTTTAAAGAACACAGAACAACAGACTTATTAATTGCTCCTATTACCTTTGGATTAATTGTAAATTACCTTATATATATAAACCTTCCAGGTGCTGGTTTTTTAATTATTCCAGTATATGCTTCATTATTTATTTTAGCAATTCTACTTTTAATGAACATTAAAAAGGAATCTAGAGGTACTTTGTTTGCTATTCTATCAATTCCAACTATTTATATGGTTGCCCCAATGGTTCAACTATTCCCTGTTGCTTTAGGTTTAAAAATGTTATTGATTTCAGCGGTACTTTTAGTACTTCTTTTCGGATTTATGCTTCCTGTTTTTCAACAAGAAAAACTAAAAAATGGATGGCAGTCTCTTACAGGTTTTGTAGCGTTATTATTTTTTGTTTTGGCTACTTTTAATAGTGGATTTTCAATAGAAAAGAAAAAACCTAATAGCTTAGTTTTTATTCAAGATTCTGACACTAATACTTCGTATTGGGCTAGTCATAATAAAACCTTAGACGGGTATACTAAACAATTTTTTAACGAAGATTCTCCTCAGGGAGGACAAAACTTAATTGCTGGAAATAGCAAGTACAATACTTCTTTCAATTATTATAAAAAAGCAAATAATAAAGACATTGCTACTTCTAATATAAATATTAATAAAGACACTATTATTAGCGGGAAGAGAAACATCTCTTTTAGCATAGTTCCAACACGTACTATTGATAGATATGAATTGTTTACAGCTTCTAAGATAACCTTAACTAACCTCACTATTAACGGTACTTTATATGATTCTGGAAAAGCTTTTACCGCTGATAAAGGTACCTTACTTATTTATCAAATGGCAAATACAGATAAAGACTTGACTATTTCTTTTTCTATTGATAAAAATGTAAAACCAGATATTACATTACACGAAATATCTAATGATTTACTATCACATCCTAAGTTTACTATCAAACCAAGGAGTGAAATAATGATGCCAATGCCTTTTGTGGTTAACGATGCTATTATTTGTACTCGAAAACTTAAATTATAAAACAAAAAAGCTCAACTTTAAAAGTTGAGCTTTTTTATATTCTTTTTTCTTATTTAGTCAATATGGGAAACACGTAAAGTGTTTACCATTCCTTTGGCTTCAACAGGCATTGAAGAAAGGTTAATTATAAAATCTCCCGATTTTACATATCCTTTTTCTTTAGCTATTTCATTAATATCTTCAATAGTATCATCAGTACTTAATTCTCTATCGTAGAAATAGGCTCTAACACCCCATAAAAGATTTAACTTTCCTAGAATTCTCTTTTCTGATGAAAATGCTAATACATGTGATTTTGGTCTCCAAGCAGAAATTTGAAAAGCTGTATATCCACTATTAGTTAAGGTTGAGATAGCTGCTGCATTAATATCATCTGCCATTAATGCTGCATGGTGACAAACTGATTTAGTTATAAATCTTTTTGTACGAATATGTGGCGGTTCTTGCGGAACTTCAATTAAGTCTGAAAATTCAACACTACCAATAATTTCAGTCATTTTTTGAATAACTCTAACTGGATGTTTACCAACCGATGTTTCCCCTGAAAGCATAACTGCGTCAGCCCCATCCATAATAGAGTTGGCCACATCATTTACTTCTGCTCTAGTTGGTACCGAATTTTCAATCATGGTCTCCATCATTTGCGTTGCAATAATTACAGGAATTCTCGCTTGTTTAGCTCTACGAACCAACATTTTTTGTATTAAAGGTACATCTTGCATTGGTACTTCAACTCCTAAATCACCACGAGCTACCATTAATCCGTCACAGTATGGAATTAAAGCATCAATATTTTCAACCGCTTCTGGTTTTTCAATCTTAGCAATTACTGGAACTCTATAACGTGACTTCTGTTTAATCAAATCACGAAGAATACGTAAATCTTCTGGCGTTCTTACAAAAGAAAGCGCAATCCAATCTACCTCTTGCTCTAAAGCAAAAACAACATCTTTCTTATCTTTTTCGGTTAAAGCAGGTAATGATATTTTAGTATTAGGTAAGTTTACTCCTTTTTTCGATTTTAAAGGACCACCTACAACAACTTTAGTTACAACTTCTTTCTCTTTGTCTGTTGCAACTACTTCAAATAATAGCTTACCATCATCAACTAAGATCTTTTCTCCAACTTTTACATCTTTAGGAAAGTGTTGATAGGTCATAAAAGCCTTTTCTTGGGTTCCTTCACATTTCTCTGTAGTAAAAATAAAGGTATCTCCTGCCTTTAACTCTACTCCTTCTTCCATTACCCCTACTCTTAACTTAGGGCCCTGCAAATCGGCTAGAATTGCTACATTATACCCTCTTTCTTCATTTATTTCACGTATTTGACGAATACGTTCTTTTACTACATCATAATCAGCGTGTGAAAAATTAATTCTAAAAACATTAACACCTGCAGCAGCCATATCTGCTAAAACTTCTTTAGTACTGGTTGCTGGACCTAATGTTGCTACAATTTTTGTTTTCTTGTTATGTGGCATATTATTAAAAAATTAAAAAGTCTTTCGACTTTAATGAGTTTACCTCTATTTCGTAAGAGGTTATTATTTGTGGAATTTGATTGGTTTTTTCTATTAACTTCACGATAAAATCGTAATCAAATTCTCCTTCTATCTTTAAAAAAAAATCAACTTTTTTCTTTTCTGGAATCAAAAAACTGGTTGAATCACTTTGACCAAAAAGACTTATTGATTCTGTTTCAAGAATATATTTAAACACATTGGATATTAAAAACCAATCTTGATCTAATTTTGTATTTGTATACTCGTATACGATATATGAAGATTCTATATTCTTTTGAAAAAAATCTAAATCGTAATTTGCTCTACGAAAGTTAACTTGTAAGTGTTTATTTAACAAATACGCTAACCTATAGTCATTCAAAGTAGTATGGATGCCTATTAACGTGTAATCGTCGTTAGAAAAATCATTAATATTTACCTCATAAATTGGCATAAAACAACTATTTGCTTTTTGCTAAATTAATGAATGTATCTATAATAGTGTGTAAATTTTTCGAAAACGTTTTCTCGAAAATGTTAAGAATTTAGCATTTGGCTTTGCATAGCATAGTACACTCTTTTAGCAGCAATTTCTTCTGCTTTTTTCTTAGAGGTCGCTCTACCTTTTGCTATAATATTACCATCTATACTTACACGTACACTAAAATGCTTCTTATTTTGGTTACCTGAATCTTCATAAGACTCAAATTTGTACTTTTTCTTCTGCTTTTGACACCATTCAATAACAAAACCTTTATAACTTGATATTTTACCCTCAAGTCTTTCAATGTCTACATAAGGCATTATAACTTGTTCGTATATGAACTGATGACAATAGTTATACCCTCTGTCTAAATAAATAGCACCAATGAGAGCTTCAAAAATATTTCCATGAATGTTATTACTAACATGTTCTTTGGAAATATTACTTTTTACAAATTTAATTAAGTCCAAATCTTTACCTAAATCATTCAAGTGCTCTCTACTAACAACTTTAGAGCGCATTTGTGTTAAGTACCCTTCGTCTCCATCGGGTACTTTTTTAAATAGGTAAGAAGCGATTACCGTTCCTAAAATAGCATCTCCCAAAAACTCTAAACGTTCATAGTTAACTGGGTTTCCCTTACTGTCAACTAACTTTAGAGATCTGTGCGTAAATGCTTTTTTATAAAGTGATAACTTAATTGGTTTAAAATTAAGTAACTCTTTTAATTCGTAGTAGAAGTTTTCGTCCTCCTTATTTTGGGGTTTGACAATTCTACGAAGAAAATTCATAAAAAATTAATCTAGTTTTCTAAAGGCTACACAAGCATTATGACCACCAAAACCAAATGTATTGCTCATTGCAACCTTAATCTCTCTTTTTTGAGCTTTGTTTAACGTTAAATTTAACTCTGGGTTGATGTTTTCATCAACGTTACTGTGATTAATTGTTGGGGGAACAACACCGTGCTCCATAGCTAACAATGAAGCAATAGCTTCAACTGCACCAGCAGCACCTAACAAATGTCCTGTCATAGACTTTGTTGAGTTGATATTAATGTTTTTAGCATGATCTCCAAAAACTTCAGAGATTGCTTTTAACTCTGCAACATCTCCTAAAGGGGTAGAAGTACCGTGAGTGTTGATATGATCTACGTCTTCTGGTTTTATTCCAGCATTTTCAAGACAGTTCTTCATTACAGCAATAACACCTATTCCATCAGGATGTGGTGCTGTCATGTGGTAAGCATCCGAAGATAAGCCTCCACCTATAACTTCAGCATAAATTTTAGCTCCACGAGCTTTGGCATGTTCGTATTCTTCTAAGATAATAGCTCCTGCTCCTTCACCTAATACAAATCCGTCACGCTCAGCATCAAATGGTCTTGAAGCTGTTTCTGGACTCTCATTTCTGGTAGATAAAGCATGCATAGCATTAAAACCTCCCATACCAGCAATTGTAACTGCAGCTTCACTACCACCTGTTACAACTACATCACAATGACCAAGTCTGATGTAATTTAATGCATCAATCATTGCGTTTGCAGATGATGCACAAGCAGATACCGTAGTATAATTAGGTCCCATGAA
>Ga0193960_1000951_pt1 | contig 11805 bp, 9 predicted proteins | sample FB_3_MG_FD_140338 | JGI IMG/M metagenome (GOLD analysis project Ga0193960, IMG submission 140338) | Microbial mat bacterial communities from the Broadkill River, Lewes, Delaware, United States - FB_3_MG | ecosystem: Environmental > Aquatic > Freshwater > River > Microbial mats | place: USA...
TCACTTCTATGATATAAAACACCAAGCATAAAAATCATATCAAATTTGTGTTCGTAAAACTCTAGATGTTCTACACCTAAAAGCTCATATTTTATATCACTTTTTACAAAATGATTTACTACATCAAATTGAGTTTTAAATATAGCAGATGGATCAAAACCAACCAATCTTTTAGGTTGTTCTTCAATCATTCTAAACATATAGTAACCGTTATTACATCCTACATCTGCGACTATTTTGTCTTTTATATTAAAATGTTTTTTAAGAAGATTGTATTTTAGATTACTTTGCCATTCACTATCTATATCTAATCCACATAAAGAAAATGGACCTTTTCTCCACGGGATTAAAGCCTTTGCATTCTCTTCTAATAAGATTAGCTGTTCATTCGTAATATTGGACTTATCTCCTACTGTTAGCCAGTCTCCATAAGATATATCTAAATTGTCAGTATTAATTGTTTGTATATTTTTTAGAGCATCTCTCATTGGAACTATATTTTTCCATTCAAGCCATTTTGCTCTTTCTTCTCTTATATTATCTATATTCATAAATGCGATTCTACTTGAATTTTGTTTAACAGTCGCTCAATTAAAAAACAAAAATCTCAGTTATCCACCCAATATATTATTATGAGAAAATATAAACTACTAACAAATAAAATTTCGGTACAATACAAGAATATAATTAAAAAAGGGTAACCATGAACTTTATAAACAACTTTACAATTAAACAAAAACTCCTAGCAGGTTTTTTTACAATTATTTTTATTGTAATTATATTTTCAGTTTATATTTATAGCAGCATAAATAAATTTGATGAAATTAGCGATACAAAAGCAATGAGATATGAACAAATGGTTGACCTTGAGATTGTTAACAATATTAATGCTGAGCTTTTGTTAAATGGTATGGATCTAATTGTAAAGAAAAAAGATGGTGTTATCTACCAAGAGTATATAGATACAAATAATGAACTTTTCAAAAAAATCTACTCACTAGAAGAAGAATTACTTTCAGATACCGATACTACTGAAGAGAAAGAGAATGTTAAATCCTTTATGAGTTCATTTAGAAAATTAGAACCTATATTAAAAGATGATTTACCAAGTTTAATCCTTAAAAAAGCTTCTGACGCTGAATTTAGAAGACTTGATGAAATTATTGATTCAACGGGAAGTAGTATGGACGATTCAATACATAAAGTACTGAATTCAATTGAAAAAGAATTAAAAGAAGCATCTGAGCTTGAAAGCAAGTATGCATCTACTATAAAACTGTATACAATTATAATTTCGTTCATTGTAGTTATTCTTTCGTTAATTATATCTAGTTTTATTTCGATAAACATCATCAGCTCAATAAATAATTTTCAAAATGGTTTATTAGAATTTTTCAAATATCTTAATAGAGAAATACAAACAGTTCATAAACTTGATGATAATACTAAAGATGAGATAGGAAAAATGTCACAACTTGTAAATCAAAATATAGAAATCACCCAAAAAAGTATTGAACAAGATAAGTGTGTTATTAAAGAGACTATTGATATTATTGATAAAGCAAAAGATGGATTTTATACTTATAAAATAAATGCACAATCTTCTAACCCTCAAACAGAAGAACTAAAAGAAAAAATAAATGAGATGTTTGAAATAACAAGACAAAATCTTGAAATAGTGACAAATGCACTTATACAATATGGAAATGCAAAATATGACTATAAAATCAACAGTAACATCTCAGGAAATATAGGTTCTTTAACTCAAGGCACTAATGCACTTGGTGACTCTATATCGGAAGTACTATCAATGATTGATAATACTTCAAAAAAACTATCTTCCAACTCCTCTGAACTAGCTGTTACATCAGAGCAATTATCCGCTTCTGCTATACAGCAAGCTGCTTCTCTAGAGGAAACAGCTGCAGCTATAGAACAAATCACAACAGCTATTGAATCGACAAGCCAGAGAACACAAGAGATGACACGAATCGCTCATCAACTAGAAAATACGAGCCATGAAGATGATCAGCTAGCACATAAAACAGGCGAAGCAATGGAAGAGATTGATAAAGCTACAAATGATATTGTTGAAGCAATTGGTATAATTGACCAAATTGCATTCCAAACAAATATTTTATCTTTAAATGCGGCAGTAGAAGCTGCAACAGCTGGTGAAGCAGGTAAAGGTTTTGCAGTCGTTGCTCAGGAAGTGAGAAACTTAGCAAGTAGATCTGCTGAAGCTGCAAAAGATATAAAAGATTTAGTATCATATGCTCAAACAAAAACAAAAGAAGGTAAATCTACAGCTGATAAAATGGTTGAAAGCTTTAATGATTTAAATGAAAAAGTAAATCAAGTTACTGAAAATATTAGCGAAGTAGCAGCTGCTGCTAATGAACAAAAACAAGGAATGGAGCAAATAAATTGTTCTATAAACCAGTTAGATAAAACTACACAAGAAAATGCAAATGCTTCAGAAATCGTTTCAAATAAAGCAATGAATTTAAGTGAACTTGCAGATAAATTAACTTCAATAGTAGAAAGAACACAGTTTGACACAAGTAAAACTAATCAAGTTTGTGATGTAAATATGGTATTTGATACAACAAAACTAAAATACGACCATATTACTTTCAAAGAAAAAAATTTTAAAGAGTTAGGAAATGGTAAAACATCAAAAATTACTAGTGCAACAGATTGTGATCTTGGTAAATGGATGAAGAGCCATGAAAATGAATCTTTTGCACAACATTCTGATTGGCAACAATTAAAAGAAAATCATGACGCTGTACATAATGGCGTGCAAAATTATATTGAACTAGACGCAAAAGATAAGACAAATCCACAGTTACATAAAATTGCACAAGATATAGAAAATTCAACAACATCTGTATTTAAGTATATAGATAAAATAAAAACTCACCATTGTGAAGAAACTAAATCTAATCAAACCATTCTCTAATAATTACAAACTAGCAAGCTTTTAAAAGCTTGCTTAAAATCATTATTCTAGAACAAGTACAAAGTCCTTATAATTTGAGTTTTAATGATTATTATTGTATTATTCCAGCAAATAATAACAAGGAATTAGAATGGGATTAGGTGTAGGTATCGTAGGACTTCCAAACATAGGTAAATCAACAACTTTTAATGCTTTAACAAAAGCACAAAATGCAGAGGCACAAAACTATCCGTTTTGTACAATCGAACCAAATAAAGCAATTGTTCCAGTTCCAGATAAAAGACTAGATGAGTTAGCTAAAATAGTTGATCCAGAAAAAATCCAACACTCTACAATTGATTTTGTTGATATTGCTGGTTTAGTAAAAGGTGCTTCTAAAGGTGAAGGTCTAGGAAATCAATTTTTATCAAATATTAGAGAAGTAGAAGTTATTTTACATATGGTAAGATGTTTTGAAGATCCAAATATTGTTCATGTTGAAGGTGATATTGATCCTATTAGAGATTTAGAAATTATTGAAACTGAACTTATATATGCAGATATCACACAACTTGATAAAAAAACTGATAGACTTAAAAAGGAAGCTAAATTTGATAAAAAAGCTGCCGCAAAATTAGAGATAGCAAAAGCATTAGCAGAGCACTTAGATGCGTTGCATCCTGTAAAAACTTTTGAGGATAGAGAAGATGAAAGCTTTTTAGAACTCGATAAAGAGTTACGATTTTTATCAAACAAAGATGTAATTTATGGTGCAAATGTAGATGAAGACTCACTAGTTGATGGTAACGCTTATGTTGAAAAACTTCAAGCACATGCAGACGAAGTTGGTGCTGATTTAATTATGCTTTGTGCTAAAATTGAAGAGGAACTTGTTGGGATGGAAGATGATGAAGCTTTAGAGATGTTAAATGATCTAGGTGTTGAAGAGTCAGGACTAGAAAAAATCATCCATAAAGCATTTGATAAACTTGGTCTTCAATCCTACTTTACTGCTGGTAAAATAGAGGTTAGAGCTTGGACTATTCCTAAAGGTTGTACAGCTCCAAAAGCTGCTGCTGTTATTCATAATGATTTTGAAAAAGGATTCATAAAAGCTGAAGTTATTGCTTATGAAGACTTTGTATCATTAGGTGGAGAAGCAAAAGCAAAAGAAGCTGGAAAGTTAAAACTTGAAGGTAAAGATTACATCGTTCAAGATGGTGATGTTATGCATTTTAGGTTTAATGTATAAACTTTTCGACCATAAAAAAGAGTTCAAAGAAGCTTTAAACATATCTATACCTATCATGATAGGGTATTTAGTTTTAGGCTTTGCCTTTGGACTCTTAGCCTCCTCTTTTGACTTAGATTGGCATATACCGATTTTAATGTCAATTTTTATCTATGCAGGTGCTTTACAATTTTTAGCAATCGGTTTTTTTAATATAAAAATGGGATTAATTGATATTGCAATTGCAACTATCTTTGTCAATATTCGTCAATCATTTTACGGACTTTCATTACTAAAAAAATTTAAAAATACAGGTAAATGTAAAAAGTATCTTATCTTTGGACTTACTGATGAAACCTATGGATTACTTACAACAGTAGAAGAGAATAAAAAATTATCAAAAAAATATTTTTATTTTTTCCTTACAAGTCTAAATCAACTTTATTGGATTACAGGTACTATTTTTGGCACTGTTTTTGGAGCTACTATTAAGTTTGATACAAATGGTCTAGAGTTTTCACTCACTGCATTATTTGTAGTGTTGTGTATTGAACAATACAAAAGATTACAAAATATTTTACCATTTATTATAGGTGGGATAGCATCTATTATTGCATTTTTAGTGGTACCTAGTGATAAGATGCTAATAACTGCTATTCTTGTATCCTTACTTCTATTACTTACATTTAAACAAAGAATTGAAAATGACAAATAACGAAATATATTTAACTATTATCGTAATGACTTTTATGAACTTTCTTACAAGAGTTTTTCCTTTTATATTTTTTCTTAAAAAAGACCCGCCTCCTATAATTGTATATATTGAGACATATTTCCCACCTGTGATTATGACTATATTAGTATTTTTTACAATAAAAGATGTAAACCTAGCTATTTTTCCTTATGGACTTAAAGAGATATCAGCAATATTATTTACAGCATTTTTACATATATGGAAAAAAAATTATCTCGTTTCTATTTTTCTTGGAACCCTCTTTTATATGTTTTTAGTACAAAGTTAAAAAGCTTTCTTAATATTAGTTTAATCTCTAAGGGCGTATACTGTTATACAACTATTAAATAAAGGCTAAATTATGCAAATTAATTCAAATGGATATACAAAAGCTAACGAAAATGCATTACAAAATGCATATATGCAGGATAAAACTCCACAAAATGATAAAGGGAAAAAAGAACTCTCAGTAGAGGAACAGATTAATAAATCTGCTGTTGAAGTGTCTCTTTCTATGAATGCTCAAATTATACTTTTTGCAATGGATAGTAAAGATTTAGCTTCAAATAACGCAAAAGCACAAAATACAATTTTAAATTTTCTTTCTGGAAAAGAAATAGAAGGTGAACTCAGTCTTAAAGATATAGGATATGAGGGAAAACCTATCACAGAGCTAACAAAAGAGGAAGCAACAGAACTAGTTTCGGATGAAGGTTTTTTTGGAATAACTCAAACATCACAAAGAGTAGCAGATTTTGTATTCGGTTTTTCTGGTGATAATTTAGATATTTTAGAGCAAGGTAGAGAAGGTATTGTCCAAGGTTTTGAAGATGCCAAAAAGATGTGGGGTGATGAACTACCACAAATTTCTTATGATACTCAGGCAAAAACTTTAGAATTAATTGATGCTAAAATACAAGAGCTAAAAGACTCAAAAAGTCCTGAAACAATGGAAGCAAATTAAAATTTAAGCAACCATGTTCTCAAGTATTAATTTTTAATTAAGCTTGTGATCAAACTCAGGTACAATTTCTTGTAGTTTTTTTATCTTGTTATCACAAGATAAAAGCTCTTCAATTTTTTTATTTAATATATCAATGTCAAATATAGTAGGACTAGCAACTGTTATAGATTCATATTGAGTTTTTTTATCACTATCATTTATCAGTAACTCTTCATAGAGTTTCTCTCCAGGTCTTAGCCCACAAAACTCTATACTAATATCATCTCGTCCAGATAAAGTTATCATCTTTTGTGCTAAATCAACTATTTTGATTGGTTCACCCATATCAAGAATAAATATCTCTCCACCTTTTGCAATTGCACCTGCTTGAAGAACTAATTCACAAGCTTCAGGAATAAGCATAAAGTATCGTGTGATATCTGGGTGCGTTACAGTTATATTTTTTCCTGATTCTATTTGTGCTTTAAACTTAGGAATAACACTTCCACTACTTCCTAAAACATTTCCAAATCGTACTGCTACTATTTCTGTATTTTGAGCATTTACATTTTGGGCATATAACTCGCAAATTCTTTTTGTTGTTCCCATTACATTTGTAGGTCTTACTGCTTTATCTGTTGATATTAATACAAACTTTTCTACATTATGTTTAATAGCCATATCAATACAATTCTTTGTTCCTATTATGTTATTAGAGATACCTTCTAAAATATTATCTTCTACTAATGGTACATGTTTGTATGCAGCTGCATGAATTACAATATCTGGTTTATATTTATTAAATGTACTGTCTAAGTATTCAATATTACGTACTGTTTGCATTACAGATATTATATTATTAGTTCCACTTTTTAATTCATCCGTAATCTGATAAAGATTAAATTCACTATGATCTAATAATATAAGCTGTGATGCACCAAATTTTTGACACTGTCTAGAGATTTCAGAACCAATACTTCCACCAGCACCAGTAATTAATACTTTTTTATCTTTAATAAAAGACTTAATAATTTTGGTATCTAAATCTTTTGGATGTCGTGCTAATAAATCTTCTACTGATATATCTTTTAACTGAGTAGAAAAATCTTTATCTCTTAAAATATCCTCTAACGAAGGTAAGATTTGTACCTCTTGAAAATAACTATGTAACTCTTCATATATTTCATTTATTCTTTTTTTAGGAGCTGATGGCATCGCTATTACGAGGAGTTCATATTTTTTATTTTTAAGCTTCTCTTTTAATGTTAATGATGAGATTATTTTTACAGAATCAATGCTTCTTCCTTGAACAATTTTATCATCATCACAAAAATACCGTATTTTATATTCAGAATTAATAAACTCCTCTTCTAGTTTGATTCCAGCTTTTCCTGCCCCGTAAATAACAACATTTTTTGTTTTTGTTACCGTATTACGATTAACAGTATAATAATATACATACATAATAAAGTTTATAGAAAAAATATATAAAAACAATTCACTTGCAAGAAATGCGAATCTAAATTCGCCATGATAATAAGGTGCATATATTAAAAAAGGAATAATATAAACAATACTTTTTATTAAAAAAGTTTTTTGAGTCACTTTAGACCATGAAAGAGAATAGTCTTTAAAAATTAAAGATGATGCAATCACACGCGTTATAATCACACTTATAACCAATACTATATCAAAAGATAAATGAAATATAAAGAAAGTCCATGAAAATGTTAGTGTAGTTAAAAATATGATTACTAAAAAATTTAGTATACGCTTATCTAAAACCATTAAATATCCTTCTTAATTTCTTTTTCAAAACTTTTTTTACTATCGACAAATTTCATCGTAATATAAAGTAATAATATAGCGATAAAAAAAGCAATAAAAATATTACTTATAAAATACACAAGTAAAAAAAGTGATATATTTACGACAATAGACCATGAACTTACTTGACAATGAGTCCATCCACTCTGTGTAAGTCTTTGATAAGCATGCTTATTATGTGCTTGACTTAATTTTTCTCCATTTAATTTTCTTCTTATTAAAGTTAATGTAGCATCAAACCAAAAAAGACCAAAAAGAATAATCCAAATCCAAAAATTTGATGATTCTTGATTAGTATAATATAATGTAAATATCGCAACATTATATCCAAGAAGAGTACTCCCTACATCACCCATAAATATTTTCGCTTTATTCCAGTTCCAATATAAAAATCCAAGAACGGCTACTAATAAAATTACAAAATGACTTCCCCCAAATAATATTAAACCTGCTACACTTAAGAAAACAGCTTCACTTCCTGCATAACCATTAATCCCATCTAAAAAATTATATAGATTTATAAACCATACAATTAGTAAAAATCCAAATATATTTGTAATAATTTTATTTTCAATAATAAACAATCCAAAGTCTAAATATTCAATACCTCCTAGTAAATATATTCCACCTATAGAAACAAGACTTTGCACTATCATTCTTAATTTTGCACTTAACTCATATATATCATCAAAAAAACTTACTACTGAGATAATGATACCTACAAGTAATGCATAAAATAAACTTACATCTATTTCATTAATATAAAAAAGATATAAAATCCCAATGAACCAAGTAAAAGCTATAGCAATTCCTCCTCCGTGTGGAGTGGGAACACTATGAGAACTTCTTTCATTTACTTCATCTAGCAAAGCATTTTTAATATAGTAGTTTTTAATATAGAATGTTAAGAAAAATGACAGAACCAATAAAATTATGTAATACATACTTTTGTAACCTCTTTAAAATAAATTTTATTTACTATATCTTTATCAAATTTAGTTTTTGCAATCTTATTTGATAATTTACCCATTGTATCTAGTTCTAACTTTGATAGTTTTGACATTTTTTCAATACATTGAGAAAGTGAACTAGCATCTTTAACATTACATAAATAACCATTATATTCATCTTTGACAACATCTTTACACCCTGCAACATTTGTAGTAATTATAGGTTTACTTGAACTTGCAGCTTCAATTAATAATCGAGACAATCCTTCTCTATAGCTAGGTAAAACAATTACATCAGAAATTTTAAAAAAATTCTTTATGTTATCAGTTTGGCCAACATACTTAATAATCTTTTCCTTTTCCCATTCTGCAACTTCTTTCCTCTGTATAGAAGAAGGGTTGTCAAAATCAAACTGACCACCAAGTAAAAATACACAATTTTTATTTGTTTTTCTGAATAATTTTATAGCATCAATATATTCATATACACCTTTGTCTTTTAAAAGTCTAGATACAAGCATAAAAGTCATTTGTTTATTTCCCGTATTATATTTTTCAAAAATTGATGTATTTACACCTGAGCCAGGAACTATAGAGGTTTTCTTTATGTTAATTAAATTATTTAAAACAAAAAAATTTAAATCATCATTATTTTGAAAAAATACTTTTGTTGAAAAAATTAATGAAAACTTATATAAATACTTCAAAATTTTAGATAAAGTATTTTCTTTTATTATTGCGGAACCTAGACCATTTATAGTGTTTAACGAAGGAATACCAGCAATTTTAGAAGCAATTGTTCCATATATATTTGGTTTTATAGTAAAATGCATTATAATATCAGGTCTTTCACCTCTATAAATTTTTACCAAATTATACATATAAGATAAGTCTTTAATAGGATTTATACCTTTTCTATCTAAATTAATTTTAATAAATTTTATCTTTAACTCTTTAATTATTGTATCATAATCTGTTGATAAGTTATCAGTATTAGCAACGCAAACAACTTCATATCCTTTCTCTATAAAAAAGTTTATTAAATCTTTCCTAAAATTTATAACTGTAAATAATACATTTGCACTAATTAAAATTTTCATTGGTTTTTATACCAGTTTTCTAAGCAGTACATTGTCCACAACATTTTAGCTCTTTTTTCTGATGAAATATTTACTTTATTCTCTAAAACTTTTTTAATAAATTTGCTATCTATGTAATTTGAAGAATAAGACTGAGAAGATAAACTATCAAAAATATTTTCTTTTAAATCATTTTCAACCCATTTTTTCAAAGGTACTTCAAAACCTCTTTTAGGCTGGTTTAATAATTCATTAGATAAATATTTTTTTGATAATTCTCTTAAAATATATTTAGTTGTTGTACCATTGATTTTCAATTTATCATTTAAAGTTGGAGCAAATTCAAGCATATATTTACTTAAAAAAGGACTACGACCTTCTAATGAATGAGCCATAGTAGCTATATCCATTTTTACTAAAAGATCCGAAAATAATATAAGATTAAAATCCAAATGCAATATTTTAGATAAAGGACTAATATTTTCCTCATTCAGATTTTCAATAAAAGAATTTATTTCATTGAAACTGATATTAGAATCAAAAGTATATTCATCCTCAAAAATATCATTTGTTGCACTTAAATAAAAATCTAAATTCTTTTTATTTGACATTGACAATAACCTATAAAAATAATTATAAATAGATTTTTTTTGATTGGGCTTGGATAGTAATTTTAGTAAGAATCCAAATTTTGATGCAATATTAGTCCAATTATTTGCAATTGGCACATATCGTCTGTATCCACCAAAAAGTTCATCGGCACCATCTCCGTTTAAGATAACTGTCACATGTTTTTTTGCTTCTTGTGATACATAATAACTAGGAATCGCACTGCTATCCATAAAAGGTTCACCATAATTATGTAATATGTGTTCTATATCATTTTTTAAATTCATAGAAATATTAATTTCATGATGTTCTGTATTATATTTATTTGCAGTTAACTTTGCTAGCGCAGATTCATCAAATGCACCATCAAATTTAACCGTAAATGTCTTTAAATTATTTACATATTTACTTGCAATTGCAACTATTAAAGAACTATCTATACCTCCACTTAAAAATGCACCAACTTCTAAATCAGAAGATAATAATCTATCTCTAACACTTTTATGCAATAAAGTATCTAGAGTAGATAAAGAATCATTAAAATTAAGTGTCGATGGATTTTTATAATAATCTAGCATATCAAAATATTTTTTTTTACAAATATTAAGAGTATCAATATCAACTAAATAATATGAACCGGAATCTAATTCTGTAATATTAAGATATGGTGTCGTTTGTTTATAAAAAAAACCTGTTCGTAAGTAAGAATTAATATTATTTTCATCTATTTTTAAATTAACTGTAGATTTAATTGCATTTAATTCACTTGCAAATATAAATGTATTTTCTTTTTTGTAAATATACAATGGTTTTTTTCCAGAACGATCTCTTGCTAAAAAAAGTTTATTTTCATCTTTATCTAAAATTGCAAATGCAAACATACCATCAATCATACTAAAAAGTTTTTCTTTAAACTTAATATATAAAAATAAAAGAGTTTCTGTATCAGAAGTAGTTTGGAATGAATACTCCTTTAATTCCTTTCGTAATTCCATATGATTATATATCTCACCATTGAAGATAATCGAATAGTTTTGATAATGAAAAGGCTGTTGACCATGATGAATATCCTGAATTGATAATCTTGTATGTATTAAATTAACATTATGATAAGAGTAAATACTCTGTTCGTTAGGACCTCTATGATATAAAGAGTCCTTTAATGAATTCACTTGATTATAATTAATTGTACCTGCTATTCCACACATGACTTACTTTTCCCCGCTTGATAAAAATAAAATAAATAAAACCAAAATATTGGATGCCTAAATACAAAATGAACTGATGAAAATAGAATAAGTGCACAAAATGCAACAAATAATATTATTTGCTTATGTTTAATTAAATTATTTCCTATTTTATATAATAAAAATATATAAGTAAATAAACCCAATATTCCAACTTGTAGTAATAAATCTAAAAATGTATTATGTACTTCCCAGTGATGACTTGGATCAACTACAGTTGATACATGTGCGCCTGGTCCAAA
>Ga0193960_1000955_pt1 | contig 11782 bp, 15 predicted proteins | sample FB_3_MG_FD_140338 | JGI IMG/M metagenome (GOLD analysis project Ga0193960, IMG submission 140338) | Microbial mat bacterial communities from the Broadkill River, Lewes, Delaware, United States - FB_3_MG | ecosystem: Environmental > Aquatic > Freshwater > River > Microbial mats | place: USA...
AACACCCTCTCGTAAAAGGTGTAGGGTGATTCAATTTTTTCTTACTTTATAACTCTACAACTTTATATTTTAATCTTTTAAATTATGAAAGATACATTACAAAAGTTACTTGAAGAAAATCATTGAAACATTACAGAGGCTATTATCAACGAAGCTTTAGAATATGATAGTCCAAAATCTTTCTTTGAAGACTTACTACAATATGGTTGCCAATCATGAATTGTATCATCTATGATTCGGTTTAAAGATACACATGAATTTTATGATAAACATTATGATGAAATTGAAGAGCTTAGAGCTGAACTTGATGAACAATGAATTGAGTTAGACATACCAACCCACAGTGATTTAAAAAACTTCCTAGCATGGCTTAGTTTTGAAGAAAAAGCTAGAGTTTTATACGATGAATTAGATATGAGTCGATAAAAAGACTCATTGGATAATTCGTAATAAATGCTTGGATATTTCGTAATGAAAATGTGAGAAATCCGTATTGAGATAATTAAAATTAAAAAATAATTTGATTTTTATGTCATTTATGACATAATATGAATATATGGTATGTGTCATAGATACTTAATTTTATTATCTAAAGGTTTGATTATGACTAGATTGCAATTACTTGAAAAAGTAAAAGATAGAAGACAGCATGTAGGTATTACTGTTGAAAGTTTATCTAAACTATCAAATGTTGGTTATAAAACTATTATGAGGTTTTTTGCAGGGGATGATGTAAAGCTCAGTACGGTTGAAAAAATCACTAATGTATTAGGACTTGATTTTGCAGGAAATGAAGTAATAGATATAAATGCATTAAGAGATAAAAGAGCTAAAGAAAGAGCTTTATATATTGTGTCATTAGTTCAAGATACATCTTCTTTAGAAATGCAAGGTCTTGATAATGAAGATATAAATGAAATGCTACAAGATACTAAAATGCAATTACTCTATGGAGAGTATAAAGATAAATTATGGGCAAGTTAATAAAATAAATTATGAAAGATAAAACACAAGTAAAGGGTGCTACGTATAATGATGATATATCAGGTTTAAAACTTGATATTACAAAGCAGTACACTTTAAAAGATATATACAAATACGAAGCTAAGAACATACAAAAGGCAACTTTAAAATACATGTTGGATAAACCAAGTAAAAAAGTTGCTTCATTTAGTTTTGAATGGCTTTTAAAACTTCATTATGAAATGTTCGGAGATGTATGGGATTGGGCAGGTAAAATAAGACAGGTTGAACTTAGTATAGGCGTAAAAGTTTATCTAGTGTCTACTGAATTAAAAATGCTTGTTGATGACTTGGCATTTTGGGAAGAAAATAAAAGTTTTGATGTAATAGAGATAGCTTCAAGAATCCATCATAGAGCAGTACAGATACATCCATTTAAAAATGGTAATGGTAGATGGAGTAGAATGTTAGCAAATATATATCTTAAACAAAATGGTTTACAACCAACTAAATGGAATGAAGATTTACTAGCAAAAGAAAACCCACATAGAGATGATTATATTGAAGCTCTAAAAGAAGCTGATAATGGAGATTATTCAAAGCTTATAGAGTTACAAAGTAATACGATTGATAATATTTAACACTATTATAAATATGGAAAAATTTGAAAAATATAAAGAAGAATTTAAAAAGAATAATCCTGAACTCTCAGATGAGTTCATAGAAAAATACTTTGAACTCAGAAAGTATTTATGGACGTGACTTGTAGAAAATTTTGATAACTTTTTTGACATATAACCAATTAACTATGAAAGCAATTATATATTATAGAAAATCAACTGATAGAGATGATAAACAAGCTAATTCTTTGGAACATCAATTAGAAAATTGTAGAAGAACAGCTACTCGTTATTCTTTGGATATATACAAGGAAATATGAGAAAGTAGAAGTGCAAAAACAGAATGAACAAGAGTTTGATTTAATGAACTGATTAAAACCTGTAGGACATGAAGAATAGACTACATAATTATAGATGAACCTAAAAGACTTTCAAGGAATAATATTGATACATCAAAAATTATTGATTTGCTTGATAAAGAGCAAATAAAATGAATTTTATGAACATCTAGAGAATATAGGGCAGATAATTCAAGGGATAAGTTCTTAATACAACTTGATTTATCCTTATCTAAGATGGATAACGAAGATAGAAGTAAAGATGTCAGAGATAAGATGAATAGTTTTGTTAAAAATAAAAAAAGATTTCCTTGAAAAGCTCCATTCTGATATAAAAATATAACTATTAAAAAAGGTCACAAAGATATTATATTAGAAAAAAGAGAGGCTAAAATTGTTAAAGAAATATTTGACTTAAGGCTTCAAGATAAAGCTTATAGCACAATTGCTATGATTTTAAAAAATAAGTATAAAAATAAAATAGACTTAAGTTATTCAGCTACAAGGATACAAAAGATTGTAACTAATAAGTTTTATTATTGAATCTTTAAATGGGCAGGTGAGTATGTTATATGATGACATGAGCAAATAATCAATAAAGAGATATATGATAAAGCAAATTGAATTTGAAAATGAACTCATGAAAAAATATATACAATTAAAAAAAGAGAGCCTCAACTCTATTATTTTAAATGATTAGTTAAAGATAGTACATGAATAAATTTATCTGCTTATACGAAAAAAAATCATATTTATTATATGTCTAAGCCAAGAAGTAGTTCTAGAGTAAATATAGCTGAGAAAATTTTGTTTCATAAAATATGAGAGATTATTAAGAACTATGAAACTGATGATTATAAATTGAAAGATTTGGATAAAAAGTTTGTAATTCAAGCTATAAGAAATAATAACCTTGATACTAAAAGCCAATTAGCAGATATAGAGTTAAGAATTTTAAACTTACAAGAAAGGCAAGATAAATTATTAGATTTGCAACTTGATTGAAAAATAGAATATGAGATTTATATTTCAAAAAATAATAAAATTGTAAATGAAATTAAAGATTTACAAGAACAAAAAAAATATATAAAAAACAATGATTTTGAAGAGAAGTCCCTAATATTGTTTGAACTCGCTTGAAGCCTTTATAGAAGCTATTTTAGGTCAAATAATGAATGAAAAGCTTTCATAATTAGAAAGTTAATGATTGAACTTTTAGTAGATACTAAAAAAGAGCTTCAAATAGCGGAAACTCCGTTATTAAAAAGCTCAAAAATCTTAAATTTCTCTTCTGGTACTCCTGAGAAGTTTGATATTAGAACTTATTTAAAAGAATTGTCAATGATAGATTTAGAGGAATTGAAAAGTTTTTCTAGTTTTATTAAGAAAGTTCTGAGTAGTATTTATTAAATTATTTTTAATATCAGTTGTTGTAAACTCTACAACAACTGAAGTTTGTATAATACTAAGAAGTATGACATTCGTTGCAACAGTAATAACAACCATCAATTTTATGTTCTGGCCATTTTCTTTTTGCTTCTGCAACAGCTCCATGACATGAACTATGCCAACCTAAATCAATTTGATTTTCTTTATCGGGCATATGATGACAACTGGAATTTTTTTCATGTACCTCATGGTCTCCATTACTTTGAGCATTTTTATTTATAATATAATATGGCATGTTCTATCCTAAATTATTATTAGTTGTTGAATCAGGATTACTTACTGGAGTTTTAACTCCATTAACATTCCTAATATGATAATTTGAGTAATTACCGCTTTCAATTTGTTTAACAAATTGACCTCTTGTCATATCTGTACCATTAAAGTTGTCATGAAACTTTTGATTTCTTCCAGTGTTACCTTCACGTGTAACACTTACACGTTTTCTAGCCATTATAAGCTCCTTATGTAGATTCATAATAGCTCTTAACTTCTATGTAAGCATAAACTTAATAGAATGACAGTCTCTGAAAAAAGTCATTTAAGTTTTACTATGAATCATGTTTGACTATTTCTAGTAGACCTTATATGATTTATAAAAATCATATTCTTCAACAATATATTAAATTTTCACTCAAAATACTGTATTACCGTTTAAGTTAAAAGAAATTCTTATAACTATGAAAAAATTCTACCTTTTTTAATTTTTTTTGTCAAGCAATATTTACTAAAATATTAGAATAATGGAATGCTTTAATTCTATAATTATTCCATTTATAGATATAATTGGTGTATTTTTTGATTTTTTTTAATAATTTCTATATAATTTCTTGATATAAATTAAAGGAGGTCAAATATGAATGAAAGAATGATTGAAATATATAAAGCATTATATGGAAACCTAGAATGTACAAAAGAAAATTTAAAAAATCATTTAAATGTATCCAGTATTAAAACAGTTGAAAACAACATTAAAGACATCGAAGATATCGAATATGATATAACTATTAGAAAATATCGTTTTAAAAATTTATTACCTCAGTATATTCCAAATGAAGTTTTTTTTGAAACATTTAAAGACTCAATAACAAATAAGTTGTTGAAAAATGATTTTTCTTTACTTGAAAAACATATTTCATCAGTAAATACAAAATCTATGATAAATACTTCAGAAATTTCTAATTTAGCAAAAAAAATAATTATGTTGAAAAATGCAATTAAATATAATTGTGTCGTAAAAGTTATGTATCAAAAAAATTCTAATTTTCAAAAAGAAGAGAATGAAAAAATTGAACTAGAAGAAAAGTTTATTCAACCAAATACAATTTATTCTAATGGTTTTACATATTATACTTTTATAACATATGATGAACTAAATGGAAAAAATATAGGGGAAGAAAGAACATTTGCTTTTAATGGTATTAAAGATATAGAAGTTATTAAATATACCACTAAAATTCCTTTTGCTAAAGAACAAAAAGGTAATGCATTCGGACCATTTAAAAAAGATAAGTTTGTGGTTTTACATTTGAATTCTAGAGTTGCTCACTTTTTTAAGAGGGAAAGCTTTTTTAGTAATGACGCATATGAGTTAATAGATGAAGATTTAGATGGAATGAGTATAAAAATGTATTACAACAGTGAATTTGAAATTGAAAAAATAATACAACAGTGGATGCCAAATATTACAATTCAAAATAATTTAGAATTAAAAAACAAAATTTATAGTCGTATAAATGATAATTTAACTAAACTATTAAATAGTTAATCATAGATGTTGTTTCATCGTTCAATATAAAATAGAAGTAAGACTGTGAATGAATCAAAAATAAAATATAATATAACTACAACACGAGAAGAAGAACGAATAATATATAATCTTAAAAATATAGATAAAGAATATGTAATTTATTATGATGAAACAAATAATATAAGAAAGTTTTGGTTTAAAGATGAAACTGGATTAAATATTCCGATAGAAGACTTAACTAAAAATTTTGTATTGGGTGGGTTATTTCATAAGAAAAATAATATCAACTTTAATATTAAAGATTTAAAAAATAAACTTAGATTACAAAAATCAATTAAAGAAGTTAAATTAGAACATATAGCAAAAGGTGATTTTTTATCATGTCTTAAATCTAAAAGATTAGAAATTTTTTTAGATTGGTTAGAGTCAAGTAATTTAAATATACATTATATGAGTTTAAATATAGTTTATTGGTCTTTAGTTGATATTATAGACTCCATAATAGATGAGCAAGTAAGAAGTATATCTTTTGAATTGAAAACCATTTTATATGAAATTGTAAAAATTAATTTAGAATGTTTTTTACAAATATTGTATGACTTTGATTATCCAAACGTAAAAAAAGATTATGCTAAAAATTTTTTAAGTGAATTATCAAGCTTTATACAAAAATATCAAGTTGAATTATTAGAAAAGTACCCTACATATAACAGAGATTTAATTAGTATAATTATAAGCTATATAGAACGAGCAAATACAAATGATTTAAATTTTATCATGGATGAACAAGACCATGTTTTAATAGATGGTTTTTTTCATTTTTATTTAAAGCCATTGGGATTATTTAAAAATTCGCAACATATATTTGATGAAGAATATGATGTAGAAAAAGAATTTGATAAATATGAATTGTACGATGAAGAAAATTTATGGAATAACTTTGAATTTAGAAACTCAAAAGATGATGATATAATTCAGTTCTCCGATGTGATTGTTGGCTTACTTGGTAAAATGTATGACTATATTAATAATTTAGATTATAGTGAATTAGATAATATCAGAAGTAATCTATATGAGATTCAAACGAAAAATTTCTCAACGTTGTCTAGATTATTACATAGGTCTGAAATAGAGAGTGGAGCTTTTGCTCATACAGTGCAGGGCTTAGCTGAAAGAGAAAAATTTTATACTATTTTAGAACAATTTCATTAGTAGAGTGAATAAACTATATGAAATCCTACCTAAACCCAATCCAATTACTTCTTAGAGCTTTATACCTATTCACTACAGTTTATATCTTCATACTTTTTCTAGCAAGTGCAACACATGAAACAGGTAGTGCAGGGGTATATGTTTTTGCTATCCCTTTATTTGGTGCAATATTGATTATTAGCTATGCTATTAAAATTAGAGAAGAGAAATATATATTACTGGTTATCTTTGTATTGCTTATTATAGGTTTTACAGGGGAGCAGGGCAGTTTTATACATACCAACCTTGTTGGGATAAGTATGTTTAGTTTATTTTTTCACGCAATAAGACCTTGGAGATAAATATGAAAAATAAAATGTTACAAGACTTTAAAACTTTTATGGATTCTACTCAATTAAAAATTGAGAACTCACGAACAACATCATGTACTTTGGATAACTATTAAAGAAATTGCAGAGATTGCAAAAATGTCTGAAGATGAGATTATGCAAAAAGTTAGAGAATTTGAATTAGATATAACTTCATCTGTAATATCTATTAATAGCAGAATCAATGAAAAAGTTGCAGAGGATTTTATTAAGTTTTTGGAAAGTTCTAATAAATAATCTTCAATAAGCTTATCATCTAACTCAAAGTAAGGGTTTATCGTTGTAGTCAATCAAGCATCTTTATAATTGTACAATAAGCGATTTTTGTTGATAGCTTAAAATCCAAGCTTTTAGTCTTGGATTGCCAACGTAGAGTCTTGGTCTCTACTCTTATCTAACTGGTATAGTCGTTCCCATTCCTTTTACAGCTACAAAGTTAAATATTTTTGTCACTCCATCGTGACAGAATTTATTTATCTTTTTTAGAACTTTAAACCATTTTTAGACAATAGAATTTTAAGTCACTACAAACTGATACAAAAATAATACAAGTAGTATTTTTCTACAAGCTTGAGTGTACTTCTATTGTCTTTGTTCAAAATGGCATTTAAGCCCAAAAGAACATGTTTATCTTGAAAGCTTTTGCTTTCGCTTTGTTTCGACTTGACAGTCGCCAAATATTTTAAGAAAACATTTGATAAAAGGCTTAATTATGAAGATATATATTACAGACTTAGAAGCATATAATAGAGGTTGTTCTATAAGAGCATGGATTAAGTTTCCTATAAGTGAAGATGAAGTTAGTGAAACTATTAAAAATGTGTTGTTTGAAGGTCAAAAGGCTTGTAATGACAACTATTGCCATGAAGATGTTATAACTAACTATGAAGCAGGTTTTGAGATTGGAGAGTATGACAATATCTATGTATTAAATGAAATAGCAGAGGCTTTGGAAAACTATAATGAAGATGAGTTATTGAAATTTAGGTTTTTGGTTTCAAGTGGGCATAGTGAGAGGGATATAGTTGAGAATGGTTTAGAGAATAATGGGTATTGGAAAAATTAATTAACTTAACTTTTCCAATAAGTTTGGAGTATATATATCTTGCATTAGGTCAATATAAAAGTCTTGAACTAGAGATTTATCAATTGTTTGAAGTTTTTTTAGATAGCTTTGTATATTTGTAAGTGTACTATTCGTTATTTTCCAGTTGACAATTAGATCATGCCTACTAGAAGGAATTTTGATGTTATAAAAAGTTCTTGTTTTCTTTGTCTTTATACTTGGTAAATATTTAATAATGGAACGAAGTTCGTTATGATCAATTTTAGAATTATTAATATTTTGATATGCATCCAAAGCGGAATAAAAATTAGATGCTTCTTCTGAGTATGGGTTGATTTTCATAAACATCACAATTTGATATTTAGGTGAAGTTATATTATGTAGTAAAAAATTTGTGTTTTTATTTTTAGTAAACTTGTGATTTAGAACGATATGACTTTCAACTTCTAAAAAAATTGCTTTAAATGTTGTTTTTACTTTTCTTGATGTGATTTCTAAATTATTAAGAATTAAGTTTTTACAATGAATTACAAAACTTTCTCCACCTAGGGAATAATAAAAATCAAAACTAATTTTATTTTGTGTCAAATATTTATACAAGTCGTATATTGTAGATGATTGATTTTGCATTTTATTGATCTTTATCAATAAAATGTTATCAATTATACTGTTTCTAGTCGGTGTAATATCTGAATTATATGATAAAATTTTTAAAAGAGAATGTCTGTCTGTGTAAAAAGTTAAACCATTTTTACTATTTTTTTCTAGAATATCATCTATAGACTTACGTTCATTGTTAGAATCTTCCTGAAGTATAGTTTTAGAAAAAAAAGCGATATCATATGGTCCGAAAACATATTTTACGCTTGTGTCAAGACTATCTTCTATTTCTTTATAAGTTGTTGAATCTTGACAATCAATAAAAGGTTGTTGACCAGAAGTAAGATTGTGTTTTAAAAATACTAGTTCATAAAAGTTTAAGATAGTATTATCTTGTTTTAAGTTTTTATCAAGAAGTTTCTGTAGTTGTTTTTTGTTAAAAGCATCTTGAAAGTATATTTTTTCTTTATCTGTTTTTTCTTTATTAATTAATATTTTCAAACTTTCTTCAGGATTGTAATCTTGAAATATAGTTTGCATTTTTTTTAATAAAGTGCTATCTTTTATTTCAATATACTTATCATAAAAATAATGTAATACATTGACTGTAGCTGCATCTTCTAGTGCAATATTATTTTTCAGTTTATAAAATCTTTTTAGCCATAACAAATCAAAGTAGGAATGATATTTTAATATACCATTGTTTATATCTTTTGGTGTAATATGTAATTTATCAGTTCCTATCCAATCAAAAATATTTTGTAGTTGCTCTTTTTTTTCATTCGATTTTGAACTTTTTCTAAAAGTTTTAGAGAACTGATTTGTAAGAATTTTCTCATAAAAAGTATTTACAAGATAATGAACCATTTTTCTAGAAGCTTCATAGTTATTATAAAGTATTGTATTGTTATTTAATATGGATTCAAAAGTCTTTTTGCCTTTATTTAGTTGTTCATTTTTTGGAAATAAATCATATATAAGTTCTAAGATACCATCTATAAATTCATCTTTTTCATTTGGATAAAAGTAATCATATATTCTGATAAGTAGTAAATAACGAACACACATAGCAACTAAATGAGGATTAAAGTCCCATGATAATAAACTAGCTTTTTCTTCTCTTGCACGACAACTTAATGTTGGATTTTTGAAATTATCATCATCTATTTTATATTCATATCTATAGTCTACATGAGGATAAAAATTTAAAGAAACATCTTTAAAAAAACCAATATGAAATAGTGAGAGAATATAGCTTTTTGAGCTAATATACAAAGCTCCCATATCAGATAAGATTTCTTCATATAACTTCATCAAAAAATCTTTTTCTAAAATATGTGAATCATCTAACGAATTATAGAAAATATCAGCATAAATTTTGTCGATTTCATATTCAGAAAGTTTGTCTAAATACATTCCATGTGCCATCTCATGTAACATTATATTTTGAATAATAGGTTTATCTAAATAAAAATAACTCATGTAAATATATTCATTTTCATTAGTAGAAAAGTCATGACGATAGTGTGCATTATTATGATTAAGAGTTGTAATAATGTCTTTAACTTTATTATTTGTATTATTTTTATCTAAAAGGTTTGTTTTTTGATAAAATTGATATAGTTCATAATGATATTTTTTTGCCATGTTGTTAAGTAACAATATAATATTTGAACTTCTAATTCTTCGATTTGTTACAGGAGATGTTATATAAATAAATGATTTATTATCTAGTAATGTTTTATATGCTTTTGAATAGTAGTTTAGTTCATATGATAATCTTGTCACTTCATTCATTAAACAATCTATTAAAGGGATGAACCTAATATTGGAAAGTTCGTAAAGTTCATAAGTTTCTTTGTATGAATTTTCTTTATTTGCATTATCTTGAGCAAGATTATTTGGAAAACTTTCAAAGTTTATTAAAATATTTTCTAGTTTAGTATCTATATAATTGTCAAGCCCTTTTTTTATAGATAATAAATCAGCTTGAAACTGATTATAACCTTTCTCATCATTAATAGATACTTCATAGTTATCTAGACGTTTATTATACTCGTCTATTTTGTTAATATCATTCTCAACAATATAATAATTAATGGCTCTTTTTAAATTTTTTGCTTCATAGTTTAAAACTTTTAGTTGTCGTTTAATATGAAAATATAAGCTTTTTTTTGTAATATTCTCTGTGTTCAAAAAAATCCTTTTAATCTATTAATAAGTCTAACGCCATTAAATAAGCAATAAATAGTACACTTGATAATAAAGTAATAATATATTTTAGAGTGATTTGTAGCTTTTCTTCATTTTTTCTAATTTCAATTGGCATTCTAATTATATTCGTTTGAAAGCTTATTTCTTTATCTTTTGTGGATATTTCGTTGTCATCAGGATTAAAATGTAACATTGTAACATGAATAAGACTATTAATAGTATAGTATAGCCATATTACAAAAACGATATATGCGTTATATTGAAATAATGATTTATAATAACCATGAATTTGATTCCAGTCTATAAAATAAAAAAAGAAATCAATAAAAAAAAGGAGAACAAAGCCAAATATTACATAGTATAAAATTGGAATTATTAAAAATTCAAGATATCTCTTATGATCATTGTATTCCTTATCTTTTAAGCTATAGTGAAAAAAGTTTTTTCTAGCAAGACATTGAATTATTTTTTTAAGGTCTTTTAAATAAGAATTAAGTCGTAAGTTTTGGTCTGAAAAATATTTCTTAGAAAGAGAGTTTAAATAAAATTCAATTATAAAAGAGTTATTGTTTTTAGAATGTTGAAAACTGCAATGGTTGTGTAATAAAGGATTATATAAAAAGGCATAAACCTCTAGAGGTATATGCCTTTTTATATTAAGAATATAGACAAACTTTTCAAAAAATATTTGAAAAATTAATAGTATGATATATAGGAATAATAATGACCAAACCTTATCTAAGAAAGAAAATTGGTATAAGATAATTGAAAGAATAGTGAGAAAAAATACAAATCTTTTTTTATTTGGAATTATTTTTTCATAAAATATATCATTAATTGATATATATGATAAGATATTGATTCTTTCCACTATTTTTATAACAATTTATTCAAAATCAGTTCTACGTAACATATTAGCAGAACTTACAGCAACAATTTCTGGGTTTGCAGCACTAGACAACATAGCAGCATATCCTAAGCTAGTCAAAGATGAACCTGAAGATTTTATATTGTTAACATAAGCACTTTTTTCTACTCTAGCAAGTTCTCTAGTTGTAAAATCTCTTAACTCATGTAAACTAGTATCAAATCTATTAGATTGTTCATCTAGCTTAGTATCAAATCTTTTTAGTTCAAGCTCAATACTATCAAACTTTTTAGAATGTTCATCTAGCTTAGTATCAAATCTTTTTAGTTCAAGCTCA